>Ga0123356_10002146_pt1 | contig 21256 bp, 20 predicted proteins | sample TergutEmb28metaG_2_FD_92546 | JGI IMG/M metagenome (GOLD analysis project Ga0123356, IMG submission 92546) | Embiratermes neotenicus P3 segment gut microbial communities from Petit-Saut dam, French Guiana - Emb289 P3 | ecosystem: Host-associated > Arthropoda: Insects > Digestive system > Gut ... | reverse complement strand
GGGCGAGCAAATCCTGCGCGACCTTTTGGCAAACGCGGGGTTCAGGACCGATGAGCGTTATTCCGACTGCGGTTGTATGATGTACAGTCATGACCAACACGCATATCAGGGAGGCAGCGGTTGCGGCTGCAGTGCTGTGACCCTTAACGGCTTTATTTTGGACAAATTCAAAAAGGGCGACTTTAAAAAAATCTTGTTCGTTGCCACCGGCGCGCTTTTGTCGCCGACCAGTTCTTTTCAAGGCAACACAATTCCGGGGATTGCGCACGCGATAGTTATTGAAAGTTAGGCAAATACTGTTGACTTTTTTGCTTTGGCAGCATATAATAATGCTATGAAAATTCAGATTCGCAAAAATGTATTCTTTTTTACCTTTATCTCGCCTCGCAGTTAAGGGTAAATTTTTGCATTCAAATTAAAAAAAGCAAAATCCGTCCCACAACTGCGGGGCGGATTTTTTAAATGTTGAAAAAAATAAGCGGAGCTTGACGCTTCGCGTTAAAAGGAAAATTAAAATGAAATATAAAACTTTAAAACTGGTACTTGAATGCAAAAAACCGGGGCTTGTCGAAGTCAAAACTGTAACAGAACGAAAAAGTACTGCTACCGCAAAGTTGTGGATAGGTTCCGGTGAAACGGAAATGGTAACTCGTCCGCTGTACCTGAATGCAACTGAAGAACTGATTGCAACCGCCATACAAACTGCGACCTTGTTGGTTGAAAAGTACCAGATGCAGCTTGTAACGACACGTGACAAAAAGCTTGCCGCACTTTTGCACTTGCGTGTTATTGAACTTTCTAAGGCGCTTGCAGACAGAAACAAGGCAGTTCCGCAAAATGAAATCTAGACAAGTTATTATCGGATGCTATGGGACTTGTGGCTCGTATACCGAGGCGGCAATTCAAAAATGGTTCGGTGATTTTGACTTTTCTGTTGCGTATTTCACGACTTTCACCGAAATCGCAGATGCTTTTCGTTCAGGCACCATAACGCACGCGGTTGTCCCGGTCAAAAACTCTACGGTCGGTGCGGTGGTCGGGGCAGAGGAGTTTTTGCGTACAGGTAAGTACGAAATCAAGGCAGAGTTTTGGATGCCCATAGTTCATTCGCTTCTTTGTAAACCAAATGTCAAACCGCATGAAATACGTGAAGTTATCTCGCACGAGCAGGCACTTGGACAATGTAAAAACACCGTCCAAAAGTTTTTGCCGGGAGTCAAAGTCACCCCCTTTGACGACACCGCGCGTGCTGCGGAATACCTGGCGCGGTCAAAACGGCGCGACATTTGCGCGATTGCCCATGAACGTTGCGCGAAAATCTTCGGTCTTGAAATTTTAAAATGCGGCGCTCAAGACCGTGCCGATAACAAGACGAAATTTCTGGTACTGCAAATCAAAAAGGAAAAAGTAAAGATGAAAACAAATAATAAACCAAAACCAATATCCTTGGAAGCAACCAGACGGGCGCTGAATTTGCGCGACCTGTCAAATCCCAAGGAGGGGTCTCATGCCATGCAACTGCTGATGAACAAAGTAACGGAGGCACTTGCAAAGCATTGGCAAACAAAAAGCGTTATCTATCGTGAATCGCCCATAGTTTCGATTAAAGATAATTATGACAAAATCGGTTATCCAAAAGACGGTGCATCGCGGGATTCCAGATATACACGCTATGTATGTGATACTGCCTTGCTTCGGACTATGGCTTCGGCAATGGTGCCCAGAGCAATTCAGTCTGTCAAAGGCACTATGACGGACAGTGTTTTGCTTGTGTGTCCTGGGCTGTGTTATCGGCGTGATTGTATTGACCGTATCCATGTCGGCGAACCGCACCAAGTTGATTATTGGTATTTAACAACCGGCAGGACAACAGTTGATGATTTAAAATCGGCAATTCACACTTTGGTCAAAGCCATAGACCCGAAACTGAAAATACGCACAGACGACAGGCTGCATCCGTACACGCTTAACGGGGTGCAAGTCGACGTTTTGTGGAATGGTCAGTGGCTGGAACTTTTGGAGTGCGGAATTGCTTGTCCAAAAGTAATAAAAGAGAACCTTGGGCGTGATGATGTAACCGGGATTGCAATGGGTCCGGGGCTGGACCGCATGCTGATGGTCGCAAAAAACATCACAGATATCCGCCTGCTGCGCTCGACCGATCCGCGGATTGCGGGGCAGATGAATGACTTGAAACCTTACAAGGAAGTCTCGAACATGCCGTCTGTTAAACGAGATTTATCAATCGTTGTGGCAAACGAGATGGATAACGAGCTGCTTGGCGATATGGTCAAAGAATCATTAGGTCCGGACGCCGAAATAATCGAACATATCAGCATAGTCTCGGAAACGCCGTACAGCAAACTTTCTCAACTTGCCCGGGAACGGCAAGGCATGGATGAAACGCAAAAAAACATCTTGCTTCGCGTCCTTCTGCGCGCCCTCGACAGAACAATGACCAGCGAGGAGTGTAACGAGTATCGCAACAAAATATATCTTGCGCTGCACAAAGGAAGCGTAAAAACCCTTGCTCAATAATCAGCCCAGCGAATAAAACCTCTTCAGTTCCTTGACAAACAAGGTCACAAGCGCCGATGTTTTTCTGTTGCACGCGCATTCAATGACCACGGGCGGCGGAGAAGGCCGGTCCTTTATCTTCAGTTTAATAATCCGGTTGTTTTTTCGTGCGTCCAGAACTTTGTCAAAGGATAAACCGACTCCTTGTCCGTTCATAACCATATTGTAGGTCATTATTTCGGACGGAGTTATTTGTGCCACCTCAAGTTTTTCACCAAGCGCAGTTTCCAGCCTTGCAAGTGTTGCATTTGACTTTGAAAACATGATAAACGGCAGGGCGGTGAATTGCGCGAACGTTATTTCGCCGGCTATTCCGTGGGTTTCGGCGAATTTTCTGTTGGCATAAAAGGTTGAGGTGTAACTTACAACTTCAAATGTTTTTATGTGGCTTGGAGGTCTTTTATAAAGCCACATAACCGCAACATCGATTCTGTTTTCGTCCAGCTCGGCAAAGAAATCGTTTTTGGTGTTGTAGTGAAACTCTGGTAATATGTCGGGAAAATCTTTTTGGAACTTGCAGAAAAAATCTATCATGAAGTGCTCGAAAACAATGTCATGCGTTCCGACTCGCAAGGAACCTTTCGGGTTCAAGTTCAGTTTTTCGTTGCACCTCACAAGGTTTTCAAATGCCGTTTCGACAAGCGGGAAAATGGCTTTGGCGTCCGGCGTTGGGTCTGCGCCTTTTTTATGAGTGATAAAAAGCTTTTTGTCCAGTTGTTTTTCAAGTTGCTTGATATTGTAACTGATTGTTGGCGGTGTTTGTTCAAGAAGCTTCGCCGCCTTGATAATACCGCCTGTTTTGTAAACCGCCAGAAAGGATTTCAGCAGATTTAGGTTAATGTTCAAAAAATCCATCATATTATTATAGCAAATCCCACGGCAAAAAGCAAGCGGTATAAGTAACTTTCTAATACGCAGTTTGAAGTTTGGGAATTGAAAATTTGCGCCGGGTGATGTAAAATTTGGTCAACAAAAGGGGATGGATATGAAAAATTTTAGTGTTTATCAGCATTGGACTCCAATAACGAAAGAAAATTTCAAGAAACTTGGGTTTACGTTTGCAGAATGGGAAGAAACGTCGGAAGACTACAGCAAGTTGATTGATGCGGATATTCCGCGTGGGTGGCAAGTCTTGGGTGACGCTCCATTTAATTCGCTTGCTGATGAAACCGGTTGCATACGTGGCAAACTTTATGAACATTTTGGTTGCTTTAACTTGGAGTTATTTCCACGGTTCGGTGTTTATACGACTGAACATGGAGTTACTTGTTTTGGTCAAACAGAGCAAAAATTGGTGAAGGGAAACTATCCATTCGGACGCACTTTCGATTATGAAGCTTCGTATACCCACCTTTACATTGCCGGTGTTGTAGATAAACCTAACCAAGAAGGAACCGGCGACGAAGCACAGCAGATGGTACAGAATGCGGCGCGGCAACTGATTTTGGAAATACACACGAAAGACGCTCTTGCGTGGGGTAAGGCAAATTTCCCCAATTACAAAGACGTAACCGCTTACCGAGACTTGGACATAAGAAGCATAGAAGCCATAGATTTTCCGCCAAAACCAACATGGCAAACCAACATAGAAACAGGCATATTGCAACGAGCCGTTGAACTGCAGCAGCAGGCAATGCAAGCAATCAAAACGACTGGACTTGGAAAAAGTGAAAAAGTAAAGACGGCACTTGAAGCCCAAAAATTGGTCTAGGAACAAAACCGTATAAGCCCGTCCACAAAAGCCTTCGCCGGCCGCGAAAGGCTTTTATTGTATCCGCAGACAAAACGTGTTGACGGCAGGACCATGTCTTTTACTTTCAGTTCTATCAAGTCCGGGTCGTTAAGTTCCCTCAGAAGCCACCCGCTGAAGCACCCTATTCCAACCGAGTCCTTAACCATCGAAATGACCTGCTCGGCAGTTTGGGCGTTTATTTCTTTCGGAGTGTAATCGGGGTCAAGCGTTTTTTTAATTTTTGTCCACGATTCGATGCGTTCAATAATGGGATGCTGCACAAGTTCCCCCTTTGTGATTACTTTTTGCAATCTGTGTTTTTCTGCATAACTTTTTGACGCAACAAAATGCAAGTCATACTTTGGTCCGATAAAGATTTTCTTGATATCCGTTCCATCGAACACGAAATCCAAGTCAATCATCAAGTCAATTTTCCCCTGTGTCAGTAAATTAATATCCTCGCTTTGAAAAAATGCCAGTTGCACGTTGGGGTATTGGGCGCGGAACTGCATTAAATAGGCATTGACATGCGCTTTTGCAAACGATCCGTGCATCGCCATTTTAACCGTTCTTACGCTTTCGCTGTTAAATATTTCGAACTCGGTTTCAATCTTTGAAATGTGCTCCGAGGCTTTTTTAATGGACAGATATATCCTGCCTGCATCGCTTGTTGGCTCTGCTCCGTGCCGACCTGTGCTGAACAAACTGACGCCCAGCTGATTGCTGAGTTCCTTGATATTTTGCGAGACCGCAGACGGCGACACGCCCAGTGTTTCGGCGCAGCGGTTTATATTCCGTGTCTCGTACACCGCAATAAAGTACTTGTACAGATTCCAATTAATGTTACTCAGTTTCACAACCAATAGTATCACCTTCCGGACGCAGTGTAAACAGACTTTTATTAAGTAACGCTTAATAAAGCCGGAAGAGTTTGGGTATAAAAAAATACCGCCGGGTTTTATATAATTCCACTAAAGGGTAGGGAATATGGGACGGTTCGATAAAGATTTTGTGCCTAAACGTCTGTATTATTTTGATGATGCAAGGGAATTGCTTGACGATACTGTATATCACAACGAAATATTTGAATATGTCTTGGGCAAACCGATTTCATACATGAAGGATACTGACATTATTACAGGAGAGCAATTTAGTACTTGTGCCAAAATTGCAGGTGACTGGTTTTTGTCTTTTAATTTGGCATATAAAATGGGATATGCTTGTTGTTCAGATATTTTGTATAAAGTTGACAAGCGCGCTCTTCCTCCGTTGTTTTTTCTGAACAGTCCTGTAAGGCGTGCGATTTCCAAATATTGTGAAGGCGCGGATGTCTTGGACCTCGGAACAGGCTGCGGGCAGAACGCAATTGAAATTGCAAAATATTGCAAGCCAAATTCGCTTACCGTTTCGGATATCAGCGCACCGGCATTGAAACTTGCAAAGCAAAATCTAGAGCTGAATAATGTGAAAGCCAGAGTTTTCCAAAGCAACCTATTCCAAGGTCTTAAAGGCAAAGGGAAATATAACTTTGTTTTTGCTCATCTGCCATGTTCAAGAACTTGTGACTTGGATGAAAAGCAGTTTCAAGGGAAGCTGCAGATGCCGCGCGTTTCCTGCGATGGCGGCAGGACCGGTATGGAACTGTACGAAAGGTTTTTCGAGGAAGTACATTACCATTTGGCGGATGACGGACGTATTGCGGTGGTAACGCCGTATAAGCATGCTGCGGATGCTATGCCAAGGCTGATGAAAAAGCATTTCAGGGACATTGAAGTTATACGGCACGCAGGCGGTCAAGTGGATTCAAACGACACGGCAATAGGGGTTGCAGCACGCTTGAAGTAAAATCAGGATGTCTTTTTTGCCCCTCTTTCGCATTTATTACCCCAAGAATCGACCAATGATTTGTTCCGAAACACTTGGATAACCTCGCAGCAGTTTGGGCAGTGCGGACATTCCGTGCCTTTGGTTTGAAACTCGATATTTGCAATGTTTCCAAAGTCAAACGTTGATTCGGTTTTCTCTTTTTTGGCAAGCACTGCCATTCCCAAGGCGCCCATCAGGTGTCCGTTCGGGGCAACATGCACCGGCTTTTCCAGCTCTTTTTCGAACTCGCGCACGACTGCTGAGTTTTTGCTGACGCCGCCTTGGAAAACGATAGGTTCTTTGATTTGTTTGCCCTTTGCAAGGTTATTCAAATAATTCAGAACAATTGCGCGGCAAAGTCCAGCCACGATGTCCGCCTTTGAATATCCGATTTGCGCCTTGTGTACGAGGTCGCTTTCGGCGAAAACGGTGCATCTTGCTGCGATTTTCGCGGGGTTCTTGCTGGTCATGGCAAGGGCAGCGAAGTCCTCAAGTTTCAGGTCTAGGCGTTTTGCCTGGCTGGACAGGAACGCGCCTGTGCCCGCTGCGCACAAGGTATTCATGGCGTAATCGCTTACAACGCCGTTGCTGATCAGGATAATTTTACTGTCCTGACCGCCGATTTCCAAAATTGTGCGAACATCGGGAACGACGGAAGTTGTGCCGATGGCATGGGCGGTTATTTCGTTCTTTACGACCTTTGCGTCCAAAGCAGCACCGACAAGTTTTCGCGCGGAACCTGTGACGCCGACGTTGACAATTGTGCACTCCTTCGGCAGTTTGCCGTTAAGTTCGGTCAGAACCGATTTTACCGCGCCTAAAGGGTCTCCGTTTGTCCAAATGTAGCTGTCGGCAAGAATTTTGTTGTCTTTATCAATGACGACACCTTTTGTCGAGATACTCCCGATGTCAACTCCCAGATACGCTTTGCTCATTCTCGTTCTCCTTTTTCTTTGTTATCATGTCCAGAAATGCTTCCAGGCGCGTATGCAGACCCGCCTCGCCTGTCTCGGTGTCAAAAGTCAGATACATAATAGGTACATTATGGTCTTGTGCCATGTTTTGCAGCACCGTCATTGCAGTTATTTCGGGCGTGCAGGTCGCCGCCTTCATATGTATAAGTCCGTCAATTTTTTCTTGCGTTATCATTTTGTATGCCTGCGAAATAGTGCAATTTGCGTTCCCGCCGATGTAATAGTCGACATATCCGCCGCAGCCCTCGATTTGTTTCGGTATATCAAACATGTTTTGGGCAAGGTAGGTGAGGTCCGTAATGCGTATTATCTGAACATCGTTTTTCGCCAGCCACTTTTCGATATTGCAGTTTCCGTGCGGTTCGATAACGCTGTACAGGTCGCCGACAAGACCTATTTTTGCACCGCTGCCTTTCCTGCGTTTCTCGTCAGCTGCTTTGTCCATGTCGACAATTTCATGTGCGACGCCAAACAAGATCTCATCGAACTTTTCCCGCGTTAAATCCGGCTTGTATTTGCTGAACGTTTGATACAATTTGTTCGCCGTTGCGACATAGTCAAATAATTCAACCATTTCGAATTCATATCCAAGGTCTGCAAGTATCTGCTTGTGCAGAATATCGTAAAACCCAAGGCGGCAACCGAACGCTGGCATAATAAAGGTGTTCGCACCCTTTTCAATCGCTTCAATAAACTGACCGGTTATGATTTTGAACGGAGTGCAAACCGTGTCGGGGCTGTTTTTTGCACCGATTTCGACTGTCCTTTTAGTGATAGGCAGGCAAGCCATTGTTTTCCAACCCAAACTTTGCTCGACCAGACGATTCAGCGGTTTTGAATAGTCGCCAAGTTTCGGAAAACACGCAATTCGGTCCTTTTCTTTCATGCACCGCTCCTTTTGGCTTCTAAAATGTCTGTAAAACTTTCAAGGCGCGTAACAAGTCCCGCCGTTGCGTTTAGCTCGTCTATCATAAGGTTCAATACAGGTTTATCCTTTAACTGCCGTATAATCATTTCATTGAAAATTGAATCCGGTCCGCATGGGAAGGTTGAAAGCAACACTATCCCGTCAACATCGTTTTTATAGTGCTCGACCCCTGCCAGAAGTTCGGCGTTGACCTTCCAATATATCCTTGTGCCATACTTTGCGCGCATTTTTTCCTTTACAATTGAACTGTCTATGATGTTGGCGTGTAATATTTTGATTCCTGCGGCCTTGAAAAAGTCTGCAACATTTTTCCCGACAACCGAATCTTGCGAGTTGTAGGAGTGAGTTACAAGTAATACCTTTGTCCCGCCGGATTTGGCAAGTGCAGTCTGGGCGTCAGTTGCAGCTTTAGTTGATGCCTTGAATTTTTCCACCGCGTTTGTGTAGGCGGCCAGCGTTTCTTCGTGCTGTTTACCCAACGCCTCGCCGATTTTAATAAAAGCGTCTTGCTCCCTTTTGCGAAACATATAGTTTGTGTCGGCGTGCAGTAATTTGATATTTGGAAACGTGTTCCGAACAAGGTCATAAAGCCCGATGATACGCGTGCAGTAATCTTCCCGAATTGCTGTGTTTTCATAACGCGGTACGAAGACCATATCGCACTTGTCTGTCAACCACGTTACATGACCGATATAAATTTTGGACGAAAAACAAGCTTCGTCAATACAGTTTTTGCTACCCAGATTGATGATTTGCTTGTTCGTTTCGGGACTGACAATTACCTCGATACCCAGACTTTTAAAAAACTCAAGCCATAAAACCTTGTAGGTGTGGTAAAGCAGTGCGTTCGGAATTCCGATTTTCACGTGTTTATTATTATCAAAAAAATGTTTGACTGTCAAACAATATTCATATAATTTAAAAATAGTTTGATAGTCAAACTAAATTGGAGGGAGGTAGTTTTGGTCAAATACATAATTTCAACGGACAATGTTCCCGATTACTTCAAAAGTTTTATGGAGCGGGAAAATATCTATCATATTCCGCTTAAGCGAATTGTGGGGGAAAAAGAACTTGCCGAGTTTTACAATTCTGACGAGGAATTTGACAAACTTTATGCGGATATGAAGAAGGGTGAGTTATCCACAACATCGCAGATTAACCCGGAAGAATTTGTTGAACATTTCAAAAAAATCATTGCAAAAGAAAAAGAGGGCGACATTATCCAAGTATCAATGTCCGGCGGTATGTCTGGAACTCATACCAGCGCGGTCATCGCGGCAAATCAGCTGAACCCGACATTAGTGGGGCGGCAGATCTATGCATTCGACAGTTTGTCTGTGTCGGGCGGCATGCAGATTCTGCTTGACAAACTTATGGAACTCAACGGTAAAAAAAGCGCTGCGGAGGCACTTGAGGTAATTGAAAAAATGCGCGAAAATTTGCAGGTTTTCTTTATGGTGGATGATTTGTTTCATCTGAAGCGCGGCGGCAGGGTCAGCGGGGTAAAGGCGGTTATCGGTACTATTCTGGGCATAAAGCCCATACTTGTTATCAACAAACAAGGCAAACTTGCCGTTATTGGTAAAATTAAGGGGGCTAGGAACGCGGCGAACTATTTTACCGCAAAACCAGGAGAGTACGGGATTACGCCGGATTTTGATTATGCGGGGCAGACTATCGTTATAGAAAGGACAAATAAAAGCGAGCACTATGAAGTTTTCAGGCAAGATATCAAAGCAAAATATCCAAAGGCGAATATAAAAGAAGTAATACTGGGACCAATTATCGGCAGTCACGTTGGATGCGGCGCAGTCGGAGTGCTGTTTGTCGGCAAACCGCGTCTGGATGTTTCCTGAACAACTGATTGCACATACAATGAAGCAGGAGCGAATTATGATATGTGCAATTGTTGTATAATTAATAAATCAACTGTCACACTTGACATTTGCGGAAGCAAGCGCACGCTTGAAAGCAATATCGTTAAAGTTCGTATTAACAAATATAGACGATGCCGCTGTTGCAGACGATGGTGTTTTTGCTGTTGGCTTAGAAGGTTTTTGCGTTACCTGAATCCATACCGCTCCTAAAGACAAAGGAGAAAATATGAGTAAGATTGACAACACTTCATCGCTTGACGTGGACGTTTGTGAAGAAAGCGTTACTATTTCAAGCAATACAGTTGATGTCGAGATAGTTGACCTTGAAATTGTTAAAACCGTCAACTGTCCCTGGACGGTCACTGGAGGTACACTTCGGTTCTGTACGGCCATTACAAACCCAAGCGAGGATATCGACATCGAGGACGCACTTTTCCATGACACCCTTAACGGCAGACTGACCTATGTCACGGGAAGTTTCACAGTAGACGGACACCCTGCAACGCCGACAGTAAGCGGGCAATCGATAGAATACGTGATACCGGAAATTCCGGCGGGTGAAACAGTTACAATTTGTTTTGATGTTACTGTAGGACCGGAAACAGCATAGTATGGGCAAAATAGAAAACCGAGCCGATGTTGTTCTTTGCCGTCAATGTCCTCCCGGTCCTCCCGGTCCGCCCGGCGAGTGCGAGTGTGACTTGACAGATATCGAAAACAGACTGACTGTTATCGAGAAAAGCCTCATCGAAATCAAAGGTTTTATTTATCTGTCGGATGTTGTGGAGATTTGGTCGCTTACTGCTGCGCTTTCGGGACTGGGCGTAGGCATAATTCACGCAGGTTTTACGTACAACTTTTGGGGAATTGGTGCGATTGACCACACGCAAACCCTTAGTAACGGTTCAACTTATTATCTTATAACAAGCAGCCAATTCAGCGAGCTGACCTACTATCAAGGTGACACAACTATAGGGACACTTTGGATTGAAACTCCAACTGGCAGTGTATACAACATGCCGATTCGATTTGATTCAACAGGAATCTATTTCAGACCCGACCAACAGTTGACAAACCTTCCTGCAGGTACAACGTTTAAATTTACCCAAGCGCTTATTTTGGTAGACCCAAGCGATTCTGCCGGAGTATAAACATCCGAAAAATGTCAAAAATCTAGCCATGGAAACGTTTTTAACATTCCTATGGGTTTTTTTAATCGGCGGCGGTATCTGTATGTTGGGTCAAGTTCTGATTCTGCGCACCAACTTCACTCCGTCAAGGATTTTGACATTATTTGTCTGTGTTGGGGTTTTGCTGGGTGCTGTCGGTTTGTTTGCGCCGATAAAAAAATTTGCCAGCTCCGGTATCACGGTTCCGATTGTCGGCTTCGGTGGAGTTCTTGCCGACGGCGTTATCAAAGCGGTAAAAGAAAACGGTTTCGTAGGGATTTTCACCGGCGGAGTGGCGGCAGTCGCAGCCGGAATTGCAGTTGCAGTAACTGTGGCACTTCTTGTCAGTTTAATCGCCAGAAGTCGTCAGAAAATGTAGACAAATTGTCATATACTTGGCTCTGTTTTAAAAAACGTGGTGTATAGTGCTGCGAATTTTTTAAAAAAGGGGAAAAACCTATGATAGAACCATTGTTTGACAGGGTGCTTCTTGTGCCTGTTCAAACCCCTGTGACAAGCAGCGGAATTTATATTCCGAAGGAAGCCGCCGAACGCAGTCAATTCATGACAGTTGTTGCAATCGGCGCCGGGGTTGCAGACCCTGCCTTTAAAATCGGCGACAAAGTGGTTGTCAGCAAATATGCCGGTACAGAAGTAATCGAGTCGGGCAAGAAATACTATGTGCTGAATCAATATGACATTCTTGCAATATCGGAGGAAAACAAATGAACAGACTTTTAATCGGGGCAGAAGCCCGTGAAAAGATTTTGGCGGGCGCAAGCAAACTTGCGGAAACGGTTAAGCTTACTCTTGGTCCCAAAGGGCGCAATGTTCTTGTTGAACGTCCCAGCGCCAATCCGCTTGTCACAAATGACGGTGTAACAATTGCGCGTGAAGTTAACCTAGAGTGTCCATTTCAAGAGTTAGGCGCACAAGTCTTGCGCGAGGCATCAATAAAGACAAACGCAGAGGCCGGCGACGGTACAACTACTTCAATTGTGCTGGCGGAACAAATTATGAACCTTGCTGCGCGGAGGATTGAGTTGGGCGAAAGTCCTGTTTTTATAAAGGAAGGGCTGCTTGCCGCAGCGAATTTCGTCACCGCGCAAATTTACAACTCTGCTATACCCGTCGATACGGATAAACAGCGCCGCCTTGTTGCAATTAACAGTTGCGCGAATACTGAAGACGGAATTTTGGTCGCCGATTGCATTTCGCGCGTCGGAGTTGACGGCATTATCTCTGTTGAAGAAAACAAAAGCGGGAGAACGTTCTTGAATTATGTCGAAGGTCTGGAACTTGAAGCCGGACTTGCCAGTCCCTATTTTTGCGAAGATGCCAACACACTGTCAACAACTTTTGAAAACGCCAAGGTTCATATCTGCGACCGAAAAGTTACGTCTCTTCGGGATATTTTGCCGCTGCTGGAGAGTGCTGCCCGGGAAAAGTTTCCGCTTGTATTGATCGCGGATGATTTCAGTCCAGATGTAATTCAAGCCCTGCTGCTTAACAAAGTGCGTGCAGGTTTGCGCGTCTGTGCACTTGTATGCGGCGTTCTTGGTGATCGCCGGGACGCAATTTTGGGTGACATTGCAGCGCTTGCCGACGGTACTTGCGACAAGATAGTGATGTCAACAGAAACATCCAAATTTATATCAAGGTCGTCCGCCGTTTTGGAGGAACGTATTAAACTGATTCGTGCGCAGCTTGCGGCTACAGACGACGAGTACAACAAAGCTCGGCTTGGTGAACGTCTGGCGCGTTTGACAAACGGGGTGGCTGTTATCAGTGTCGGCTGTGCAACAGAAATCGAACAAAAAGAAAAGCGTCTGCGAATCGAGGATGCCGTTGCCGCAACACGCGCTGCTTGCCAGGAAGGTATCGTTGCCGGCGGCGGTCTGGCACTTCTCAGGGTTAAAAAAGCTCTGACCAGACACATAAAAACTTTGCCTCAGTTGCAAAGATGCGGTGCGGAGGTCCTTCTTAAGGCGCTGGACGCCCCCTTCCGTCAAATTTGTTCCAACTCTGGTGTAAATGCCGACCTTGTTCTGACACGCCTGAGCGGTAAACGTGGTTTTGATGCCCGCACCTGCAGATACGTTGATATGTTTGCCTCAGGTATCGTTGACCCTGCGAAAGTTGTCAGGGCTGCACTTAGGAACGCCGTATCGGTCGCAGGTACTTTGTTGACAACGGAAGGGATTGTGCTACACTGACTATGTGTATAACTATATCAAAGGACAAATCACCGAAATATTTGCAAGTACGATAATTATTGAAACCGGCGGCATAGGTTACGAGGTTAATGCCACTGCAGATTTACTTGCCAGCGTGAAACTTGGTGAAAATTCTTCTGTATATGTGTACTTGCAGGTTAAGGAGGACAGTCACATATTATACGGGTTTTCAAATGCTGCCGAACGCGCGTTGTTCCTTCAACTTATCAATAATGTCAGCGGAGTAGGGGCAAAGTCTGCCTTAACTATGCTGTCGATAGGTGCTGGAAGTCTGTTGGCTGCGATTTCCAAAGAGGATGTATCTGCGATTGCCGCCGTTAAGGGCATAAGCCGCAAGACCGCCGAAAAGGTTATCTTGGAATTGCGCGGAAAACTGCCTGCCGCTGAAAGCAGTGAGGCTGTGGATGCGGTTTTTGGTCTTGTGAATCTTGGACTCAGCCGCTCGGAAGCCCTAAGTGTAATCAAGTCAATTGAAACAACAGGGAAAACTGCCGAGCAGATTATATCGGCGGCTCTTAAAGCGAGGCGTTCATGAGGATTCACGATGCATCAGTTCCGGACGACAATGAACAAACTCTTCGCCCCGCGACATTAGGCGAATATGTCGGTCAGGACAAGATAAAGCAGGGCTTGGAGATTTATATCAAAGCCGCAAAGGGACGCGGCGACACCCTGGATCATATTTTGTTGTACGGTCCGCCGGGTCTTGGCAAAACTACACTTGCCGGTATCATAGCAAACGAACTTGACGTAGCCTTTCGTCAAACAAGCGGTCCCGCAATCGAAAGTGCAGCAGACCTTGCCGCAATCCTTACCAACCTTGCCGCAGGAGACGTCTTGTTCATTGACGAAATTCACCGCTTGTCAAGGCCTTGTGAAGAAATTTTGTACAGCGCGATGGAAGATTTCGCACTTGACATGGTCTTGGGGAAAGGTCCAAGTGCCCGCACCATGAGGTTGAAGCTTGAACCTTTTACGCTTATTGGTGCGACAACGCAGGCAGGCAAGATTTCCGGTCCGCTGCGTGACCGTTTCGGCATCGTTAATCGTTTAGAGATGTATTCAAATAAGGAACTGGAGCAGATTCTGAACCGAAGCGCGAAAATTCTGGACGCGCAAATCAAGTCTGCCGACATCACAGAAATTGCAAAACGCAGCCGCGGAACTCCGCGTGTGGCGAACAGAATTCTTAAACGTGTCCGCGACTTTTTACAGACAAAAAGCGGAACCGTTCATGCTTGCTTCAGCCTTTTGGGAATAAACGAAATCGGGCTTGATCGAAACGATATCACTATTTTGAAGGCGCTGCTTGAAAAAGGTGCTCCGGTCGGTATCGAAACCCTTGCTGCCGCTTGTAACGAGGACATTGTAACAATTGAGGACATTGTCGAGCCTTACCTTTTGCAACTGGGACTTATTGAAAAAACCACTCGCGGCAGAGTTTCGACACAAAAGGCGCGGAAGCTGGATGAAAGCGGAATGTTTCGATTGACAAACTGACAAATTGCTGTAATAATACTGATATGGATAAATTTATTTCATCTTCAAACTCTTGGACTGACCCGTCAATGCTGATTTTGGTGTTCTTGGTAGTTGGTCTTGTTCTTATGATGATATGGAGTAACCGCCGCCGCAGAACCGCTCAGGAACAGGTTGATAAAATGCTTGACAGCCTTCGCCCTGGTCAACGTGTCCGTACCGGCAGCGGCATCATAGGGCGCATTAAAGAAATTCGTGAAGAAGTTCCGGCGCATACTAACGAGAAAGGCATTACAGTCCCCGCAGTTAAATCCGTTCTTTTGCAAACCGGGACAGATAAATATCCCGCCTATATGCTTATCGATATATACGCAATTTACAACGTGATGTCGGAAGAAGGTCACACTATAGAGGGACTGCCTGTTATGAATCTGCCTGCGCCCGAAAAACAGGAGTTGCCGGAAGCCACCGAGACTTTGCCAAACCCCAAACCCAAGCGCCAAACAAAAAAATGATGTACACAATCAATGCAATCCCGACAAGCGGATAAAACACTCCGATTATTTTTGTAAAGCCGAAAAAACTGCAAATATAGCCGAGTGCACCTAAACACAAAAGTCGGAGTGCGTTTTTTTGTTCGCTTGTGTGTAAATTAAACAGCGTTGCAAACATTGAAGTCAAAATACAAATCAGTACGGCGATTCTTGCAATTATACTGTTTGAAAGTGCCAAAACCGGCATGGCGGCAGTCTGGACTCCGTTTGTTTGAATTGCGGTCAGTATCAACAAGCACAAAAAGCTTACTGCAACTGAAGCCGTAAAGATGCAAACCATCAAATCACTTCGTGGGAGCGTCTTTTGCGCTTGTTGGAAAATTACGGGCAGTATGCAGCAATTCATTCCGGCATAAGCAAGTGCAAACAATGCGCCTGAAAGCCAGCCGCCTGATGAGTCATCGCTTTTTATAACTGTTCCGTCAAGGTTCGCTGCAACCAAACCCGCCAAAATTGCCAAAGCGAAAATCATCAGAACTTTGTTCGCGGCAAGCATTTTATCAAACCCAAACCATACAATAAGTATGCTTGTCACAACCGCTGCCGCAGACGCAATCGGACCGACCAATTCGGTAATCCCCGCCGTCATAGCAACAAAAAAGATGAAAAATGCGGGGGCGAAGATTTTCTTGTTGAACTGCTTCGGAATATATATTATTGCGGTCATCACGACAAACAAAAATCCTCCGATTAGAACCGAAATGGCAATCGGCGGCAGAGCAGAGGTGCCGAAAAACGCTATTAACTCGGCACCGGTGGCAAAGCCGGCACCGACAATTGCGCTGATAATCATCAAGGTAACAGCAAACATGATTTCACCAAATGCAAGTTCAAATTCAGTTTTTCTGTGCCGCCATTTTCAAAATTATTATAAAAAAGTCCGAACACAACCGGCGCGATATAAATTTTTTCGCATAAAAGTTGCCGGTAAATCGCGTTGCTTTCCGCCAGTTTCCCAAGTTTGCTGTAGCACCGCGCGATAAAAATCTTTAAGGCGACACGCTTGGATTCTTCCCTGCATTCTTTAAGTGCTTTTGCGGCAAATTTCACGGCCGATGCGGTTTTTCCGCCTTTATAAGCTATCTCTGCCTTCGAGATAAGACTTTCCAATGCGCTCATAAACAATTATATGAAATTCAGAAAATTCGTTTGCATTTATTTTTTTTCCGTGATATTGGTTATACGTAATAATACTTGCATAATGCGGCAAAATAAAAACATTGGGGAAATTGGGGTAACACAATGGAAAAACTTTTGAAGAAACTGGTTGTAGTTTGTGTTGGAATTGCTATGGTGCTTGGGGGAATCTTTCTCGTCTCGACAGGTCTTGGGGGCAGGCAAACTCTGCGACTAAGTGCCGCGGTAACCGGCTCGGGAACGAAGGGAGACCCTTACAAAATCGGTTTGGCTGCCGATTTGAATGCGCCGGCTACTCGTACGTTATTTGGGACCAAACCAAGCAGTTACGACCCCGGAAATGACAATACTTTTAAATATTTTGAACTTACAGCAAACATTGACTTGGGCGCGTATAGCGGTGCATGGACTCCGATACCGCTTCTTGCCCAGGGTTGCGTTTTTGACGGCAAAGACTTTGCAATTAACAACCTAAGCGCAGGTATGGGGTCACCGCGCGGACTTTTTGGCAATCTTGGAGGGCATTTCAAGAACGTAACATTCAACAATGTGACGCTTTCAGGTACTCAGGTCGGTGCTGTTGCGGGTACTGTTTACGGTTCTGGTGCGGTAGGCGAGATCTTGGACGCAAGGATTGAAAACGTAATCATTGCCAGCGGACAAATCGGCGGAGGAAGCAGCATCGGCGGTTTTGTCGGTACTGTCGGCGGTGAAAGTTCCGGCTTTGGGAACACTCAGCTTACAATGATTAACTGTGTAAACAACGCGGCGGTTGTGGCAGCCCCGAACGGCGGAGGTCTTGTCGGTTCGATTGGCATGGGAAAACTGAGTATTGATAAATGTGTTAACAACGGCTCAGTCAGCGGAGGACCGAACATCGGAGGTCTTGTCGGCATAGCAAACAGCGGAAATCCAAGCGCCAAAGCAAACCTTACAGTTGGAAAAACCTACAATACAGGAGGAATAATATATACGACCAACCCGAACAACACAAATGCAGTTGTCGGAGGGCTTGTAGGGCTTCTGGATAACAATACAGATGCGATTATTACGAATTGCTATAACATCGGAGACTTATCGTCGACCATTAATGGAGGGAGCGGCGGAGCTTTCGGCGGTATAGTCGGGAAGAAAAATGCATCTGCAAATACTACGTTAACAATTGATAATTGCGCCAGCAGCGGAACAGTTACAGTCAACCCTCCAAGCGCAATGACGCTTTACGGAATTGCACCAAGTCCTGCGTCAGGTGTAAGTATTACGAACAGTGTTTCGACTTATGGCGGAGGCACCGGAGGCGGAACATCTTCAGGTGTTGTTAATGCAAAAATCGATGACATATATGAAATCATCACCGGAATTACGCGTTTCACAATTACTCCGCCTTCGGGTACCGGGTATACTTTTGCGGCGGACGGAGACAAAGTTACTGAGGGCGCAGATTACGAGTTCACGATTACTTTGCACAATGGATATGGCAAGTCCGCTGTAGTTGTTGAGGTAGATGGCATTCCGCTTACGGAAGAGGATGTTGTCGGAAACGTTTGGTCTTATAAAATCACGAATGTTGAAAGCAATAAAATCATTACCGTCAGCGGGGTTACGATAAATACCTACAGCGTGACATTGCCCGGCTCTCCAGTCGGTTTTTCGATAGGCGGAGTGGGGGGCAGCACAACTGCCACGCACGGAGTTGCCTATGGTTTCACTTTCTCGCTGCTTACCGGCTTTACGAACTCGACACCGACAATTTCGATTACTGTCGGCGGCAGCCCGATCTCAACACCCGCTCCGGTGTCGGGCGTATACACAGTCCCTGCCGGACAGGTAACCGGTGACATAGTTGTTACGGTAAGCAATGTTACGTTGAATACTTACAGTGCAAGTTTGTCCAGTGGGACCGGTTATACACTGACCGGAAACCCGACGATTACTCATGGTTATTCTTACAGCTTCGATTTTGCGGTAAACACGGGATATGATGATGTGGCACCGACAATTTCAATTACTGTCGGCGGAGTATCTGTTTCAACCCCGACTCCTTCCGGTACAACTTACACGATTTCTGCGGTTACTGGCAACGTTGTTGTCGCAATCAGCGGTGTAGTGCCGAATGAATACAGCGTAACCCTGACAGGCGGTACCGGCTATAGTTTGACAGGTAACTCGAAGGCATATTTTAATTCAGCCTACAGTTTCGATTTTGCAAAAAACACAGGTTACACGCAATCAACCCCGACAATTACCATAACGATAGACAGCGTACAGTTTTACAGCGGTCCTGCCGACAGCACGCACACAATTCCCGCAATTGACGTCACCGGGAATATTGTTGTCAGTGTCAGCGGAATGGCTCCGAACAGTTACAGTGTAACTTTGCCAAGCCCGCAAGTCGGTTACAGTCTGACAGGGGCGGGAACAGCCGTATACGGAACAAACTATACTTTCAGTTTTTCGACGCTTGCAGGATATACGCAATCAACTCCGATGGTCACCGTAACGGTAAACGGTGCGCAGTACACTCCGGGAATTGCCGGCAGTACGTACACAATCAGCGGCAATGATATTTTGGGTAACATAGTTGTATCTGTCAGCGGAATTAACCCTGATACCTACAGCGTAACACTGCCAAGTCCGCAAGTTGGTTATACATTGACAGGAAATTCAACGGCAACCTTTAATTCGGCATACAATTTCAGCTTCGCGTTAAGCACGGGTTATACTCAATCAACTTCGACGGTTTCGATTACTGTCGGCGGCAGTTTGATTGCAACACCTACACCTGTCTCCGGTGTTTATACGATTCCGGCGGCTCAAGTGACCGGTAATATTGTTATCAGTGTCAGCAATGTTAACTTGAACACCTATAATGTAACAATACCAAGCACGCAAACCGGATATTCTTTGACCGGAAGTGCAACTGTTACACATGGATCAGCGTACGGATTCAACTTCAGTCTGGATACAGGCTACACTCAATCAGTTCCGACGATCTCGATTACGGTAGGCGGCAGTTCGATTGCAACACCTACACCTGTTGCCGGTGTCTATACAATCTCTGCCGGTCTTGTGACTGGTCATATCGTTATTGATGTAGATGACGTGAATTTGAATACTTACAGCGTAAGTTTATCCCAGGGTACAGGTTATGAATTAAGAGGTCACGCACCTACTTCAACTCACGGGCAAGATTTTCATTTTGATCTTGAGTTTCTGTCCGGATACGAAACTGCTGCACCCGGAATTATTGACGTCACCATAGGGGGAGCTTCGGTATCCTATTACTTGACGGGAACAAATAACGATACATATACCTACAGGTTTGTTGCAACAGGAAATGCTATTGTTACAATATCGGGTGTCGCGGCAAATGAATACGGTGTCAGTTTGTCCAGCGGAGCAGGATTTTCCTTGACCGGCGCTACGAATGCAACTTTCGGCGAAGATTATTCGTTTACGTTTGCGGTTGACCCGGGCTACAGCAATTCAAGTTATTCACTTACGGTAACAATAGACGGCGCAGCATATTCTTCTTATACAGTTTTGGGTGATGTTTATACCATCGATGGTCAGGATATTGACGGTAACATTGTCATCACAGTCAGCGGTGTGGTTCCGAATACTTACAGCGTAACGCTGACAGGCGGCACCGGGTACAGTTTGACAGGCAACTCGACGGCTACGTTTGGCACGGCGTACAGTTTCAACTTTTCCAAAAATGGCGGTTACACACAATCTAACCCGACAATCGTTATAATGGTGGACAGTGTTCAATATTACAGCGGTTCCGCCAACAGCACGCACACAATCCCCGCAATTGACGTAGTCGGCGATATAGTAGTTACAGTCCTCGGAGTCAATGCAGATACTTATAACGTAATATTGAACAGCGGCACCGGGTACAGCATTTCGGGCAGCTCAACAGCCACCTTCGGAGCACCATACGGCTTCAACTTTGGTCTGAATACGGGCTATGCACAATCAACACCAACGATTTTAATTACTGTAGGCGGCAGTTTGATTACTACACCCGCACAATCGGCTGGGGTCTATACAATCTTGGCAAGTGACATAGTCGGCGATATAGAAGTTACTGTAGGCGGAGTTAATCCGGACGTTCACAATGTGACGTTGACTGGCGGCACCGGGTACAATTTGACAGGTAATACGACTGCTGTTTACGGGACTGCTTACAGTTTCGACTTTTCAAAACTTGCGGGTTATACACAGTCCAACCCGACAATAACGGTGACTGTAAACGGTGTGGCTTATCTTCCAAGCATTTCCGGCAGTACATATACAATCAGCGGCACTGATATTTTAGGCGACATAGTTGTAACCGTCAGCGGTGTCAGTTTGAATACCTATTCAGTCACACTGAACGGCGGCACAGGATACAGTTTAACTGGTGACCCAACAGCCACATACGGAACCTCGTACAGTTTTCTGTTTAGTTTAACCACCGGCTATACACAATCAAATCCGACAATTTCGATTACCGTCGACGGTGTCGCAATCAGTACGCCAACGCCAGTATCCGGTGTTTATACGATTCTTGCCGGCTTTGTGACGGGCAACATCGTTATCAGTGTTGCAGATGTCGAAGTAAATACCTATAACGTAACTTTGACAGGCGGCACAGGGTATACCTTGACTGGTAATCCAACAGCTTCGTACGCAACTGCCTACAATTTCACGTTCGGATTAGACACAGGCTATACGC
>Ga0123356_10002145_pt1 | contig 21262 bp, 19 predicted proteins | sample TergutEmb28metaG_2_FD_92546 | JGI IMG/M metagenome (GOLD analysis project Ga0123356, IMG submission 92546) | Embiratermes neotenicus P3 segment gut microbial communities from Petit-Saut dam, French Guiana - Emb289 P3 | ecosystem: Host-associated > Arthropoda: Insects > Digestive system > Gut ... | reverse complement strand
GTGTTGAATTTGCCCGCCACGTCCGGGTAGAGCTTTTTGGTGATGTTGTTGATGATTTCCGGGTTATCGATCGCCATCTTAATCGCCTCGCGCAAAAAGTGGTAGCCTTTGATGTGCGCCGGAATGCCGACCGTGATAAAGATGTTGGTAATTTTCTCGTCGAGTGAGCCGTGCCGAACCAGCCGCTGGGAGGACGGGGAGGGAGTCGTCGCCGCCCGCAATGCCGGGGCGGGCGCGGGGCTCAGGGCGTCGGCAATGCGGTCCGCGAGGTTCGACAGCGACACGGGCTTTTGCATATAGTAGTCCGCGCCTAAATTCATTGCCTTGTGGATAAAGGCGTCCTGAGAGAGCGCGGAAACGACGATTACTTTCGAGCTTGCCTTTTGGATGCGCTCGAGCACCGAAAACCCGTCCATCTGCGGCATCACTAAATCCAGCAGCATGACGTCGGGCTTGAGCGATTGGAAAAGCTGCACCGCTTTTACGCCGTTCTCGGCGACGCCCGCCACCTCGAACCTTTCGTTCCCTTCAAAAAAGTTTTTTAGCTCGGCGACGAACTCCTCGTTGTCGTCCACCAGCATAATTCTTGTTTTCATTACAAAAACTCCTGTTTTTATGTATTTGTGTGTAGTATATCACACGATTTTTTGTAAGGAAACGAAACGGGTATGGCGGTTTTTCGGAGATTTTTACACATCTTAACGCTTTAGGGGGAAGGGCGACGAATTTTGGCGAAAAGAATAGGAAAGCCAATATGTAAAGATAAAACGCGGGATGTAAAATGATTCGAACAGGGTTGTAATACCGACTCATTTGCTTGTGAATTGTTCCAAGGTATGGTAAAATAACATAGCCATAGAATAAAAAGCCCATCTCTCATTTTACATTCTATATCTTATGAGCGCGGAGGAGTATTAATATGCCTGCAGACAATGAAATCCAAGACGTGTTTGGAAACGCCGAACGGATTTGGGCGGAAGAAGAGGGCGGGACGGAAGACCGTGTGATTTTCCGCCGCAAGTTTTCTTTTAAGGAAAAAGAAAGCCCGCCGCGTGTAGCCGACTTGTTCGTTGCATGCGAGGGGTCGTACAATCTGTACGTCAACGGAAAATTAATCGTGTTGGACGGGTCGGTCACAAGCGCGCGCGGCACGCTGTATTACGACGAAATCGACGTCGGCCCCTTTTTGCAAAAGGGCGACAACGCATTGGTTTTCATGTGCCGTTTTTCGGGGGACGACCCGGAGCTGCCTCCAATGCTGATTTTTGCCTGCTCCCAGCTTGAGATATATTCCAATCCGGAAACGCAGGTTTTTCGTTCGCGCGCCTATAAAAACGAGCTAAATGCGGCGGGCGGGCGCAGGATTACCTACGACGCGTCCTTAGAGGGGCAAATCGTTGACAACGTGCATACGGTTAGCTTTGAATCGAATGTATTTTCGCAAAGCGTTTCTGCCGGAAGGCTTGATGGGGAGCTGCGCCTTCTTGCCCGCCCGATACCGCTTTACCGATTCTCTAAGCTGCAGTCCGCAAAGCTCCGATACCGGGAGAGCGAGGGGGGAGGGGAGGTATATGAAGCGGATTTAGACGGCGCGGGGTTTTACGCGGTGCGCTTAGAGGTCGAGCGCGCGGGCGGCACCGAGCAAATTTCCATAAGGACCGACCGGTATTTCTGCAGGAAAGACCCGGAGTCCGGCGGGCATGTCGAAAATACCGCGTTTACCTACATTTGCAAAAACGGCCGACAGGCCTACGACATCCCGGTCATTTTCTCCGGCACAAAGCTATCCGTAAAAGCACCGAAAAGCATTAAAATCGGCGGCGTGTATTATTACAAATCCGAGTACGACTTTAAATATGCCGGGGACTTTGAGTGCGGTGATAAGCGGATTGACCGCCTGCTGACCAAGGCGGAGGCGACCATCGAGGCTTGTATGCGCGACACTTTGTACGCTTCGCCTGACCGCGCCCCCGGCTTTTCGCCTGCGGTGGCATCACTGGTGTTCGGCGGCGCGGCGTACGTTTTTGACGGGGCGGCGATGCGGCTGGTGCAAAAGTGCGTGTCGGACTATCTGTCCGATTTGGAGGAAGCCCACGAAAAATTCGGCGCGTTCGACAACCTGCTGGCATTAAGTGCGCGCGGCTTTATCGCCTCTTACGCGAACGCGGGCGGGGATTTAGCGCCGGTTAAGCGCCGTCTGCCCGCCATCGCCCGGTATCTTTCGCGTTTTAACCTAGACGGCGAGGCTTTGATTTTGCCCGCAGAACTTACTGAGTGGGAGCTGGATTATTACCGCAACGTCGATATGCCGGTGCTGATGAACGCGGTTTTTGTTTCGGCGGTGGAGTTCTTTTTAAAAATAAGCGATAAAATCGGCGTTACGACGGAGGAATCGGAAGTGATTGCGATGCGCGCGCGCACCATAAAGAGATCCTTTGGTTGCAAGTTTAAAAGAGCGCATGGGTATGCCTCGGGAGATTTTTACGACGAGCGCGCCAACGCGTGGGTGGTGATTGCGGGCTTGGCCGAAGTGGAAATGTACCCGGCGCTGGAAAGAACGCTCCTAAGTTGCCAAAATTGCTCTCCGCAGTTCGAAACGTATGTGCTGGAGGCATTGTTTCGTGTGGGAGCGGCGCAAAACGCGCTCACCAGGCTCAAAAATCGGTTCCGCGCCGAGGCAGAAAACGACGAGCCCACTTTATGCGAGGGTTTTTACGGCGACGGAGCACCTTGCTTTTCGGCAAGCGCCGGGTTTTTGCACCTGTTTTACCGCTACATTGCGGGCGTCGAATACTCTTTAGACGACAAGCTTACAATTTATCCGTGTCTCACCGCGTTCGACGAGGTGCGTTTTTCGGTGGCGGCTTGCGGCGACACTTTGCGCGGCGTCTACCGCGCCGATAAGAAAGAAATTTTTCTCGACGTGCCCGCCGCGTGCGTCGATGCCGAGGCTGTGCTTGACCCAAAATGGATCGATGCCTCCGCCCCCCGCGTCGTAAAGCTCACCAAGGGCAAAAATAAGTTCAATGTATAAGAAAAGTTGTCAGGGGGACGGGGGTATTTTGACAACTTTTTATGTCACTTAATAGCTGGCATTGTGAATAGTCATGCGGTCAAAATACCCCCGTCCCCCTGACAACTTTGTAAAATTTGGTTGACAGACGTAAAAAGAGGTGCTATAATGCCGATATGCCGAGAATAGCTAGAAAAGATTTAGACGGAAGGTACTTTCACGTTATGGTGCAGGGAATCGGAAAAGAGTTTGTTTTTCCCGATGACCACCCTACGCGCCACAATCGCAAACCTACTTCCCGAAACCATTCAATCAATTACTCAACGAGATTGGTTTATGGAAAAAATCAAATCAGACACGAAATAGTATTAAAAAAAATAATTAGTTTTGGAGTATTTTTGATTATGGCTGTATCGCTATTTTTTGGTTGTGGGCCGGAAAATAAAGGGCATTTTTATAGTTTGAAAGAGGCCTACGATAAGGGTTTATTGACGCAAGATGAGTTAAAAAGTCTAGCCTATTATTATAATGATGGAAGTGATGATGAGGATTTTGTACCCAAGCTAAAAGTCCCAGAAATTTTGAGTAATGATACTGAAAAGAGGATTAAAGAAACGTATTTATCAGATAAAGTAAAAAAAGATTATCCTAATGCTACGATAAGTGGTATTAGAATTATTGAATACTATGGCGTTTACAATGATTGTATTGCGGTCTTTGTAGTAGATGAGTATCGTGTTATTGACGTTAGAATAGAACCAGAATGCATGGTTGGCGATGTTTTGTTTCGCGATTTTACATTTCCTGGTCTTGAAATTTGGTGTGAAAATCCAAAGTAAGAAACAACAAAATTTTTATTAGTATAAGGAGATAGTTTTGGAGTATTTTTGATTATGGCTGTATCGCTATTTTTTGGTTGTCAGGGGGACGGAGGTATATTGACCACTTTTTATTGCGCTAGACTGACATAAAAGTTGTCAAAATACCCCCGTCCCCCTGACAACACCTTAGCCAATCTTCAAACCACTAAAAATGATTTGACAAATGCGGGGAAAAGCGATAGAATAACAGTTTAAGAGGTAAGAAACATCTCACATGATTGTTATCGTTAAAAACGGCGCGTCACGCGAGGCGCTAAAGGAACTGACCGACCGGATTGAGGGTCAGGGACTAAAAATTCATATGTCACAGGGCGAGAGCACCACCATTATGGGGCTCATCGGCGACGTCTCGCGGGTGGACATTGATTTATTGCGCTCAAACTCCATCGTCGAGGCGGTAAGGCGCATTTCCGAGCCCTTCAAAAAAGCCAACCGCAAGTTTCACCCCGCCGACACGGTGGTCGAAATCCCGGCAAGAGACGGAGCGGTGAAGCTTGGAGGCGGCGAATTTTGCCTGATCGCGGGGCCCTGTTCGGTGGAATCCGAGGAACAAATTTTATCCATCGCGCGCTCGGTCAAAGCGGCGGGAGCGCATCTTTTGCGCGGCGGGGCGTTTAAGCCGCGCACCTCGCCTTATGCGTTTCAGGGGCTTGGGACGGACGGTTTGCAGCTTTTATTAAAGGCAAAAGCGGAAACGGGCTTACCCATCGTGACGGAAATCATGAGTGTCGACAAGCTCGAATTCTTCTCCGATGTGGACGTAATTCAAGTCGGCGCGCGCAATATGCAGAATTTTGAGCTCTTAAAGGAACTCGGCAAATGCCAAAAACCGATTCTCTTAAAGCGGGGACTTTCGAGTACGATTGAGGAATGGCTGATGAGTGCGGAATACATTTTGGCCAGCGGAAACCCTAACGTGATACTTTGTGAGCGCGGCATCCGTACCTTTGAGCATTTTACGCGCAACACCTTGGACATTTCGGCGATTCCCGTGGCCAAAGAGCTCTCGCACCTGCCGATTATCGTAGACCCAAGCCACTCCGCCGGCTACGCCCGTTTTGTCGCCCCCTTATCGATGGCGGCCGCGGCGGCCGGCGCGGACGGGCTGATTATCGAGGTGCACAACGATCCTACGGCTGCGCTGTGCGACGGCGCGCAATGCATCAAGCCCGACGCGTTCGGGGAGCTTACGGGCAGATTGAGCGGGCTGTTAAGCGTTATGGGGGGAAAGAGATAGAGTGAATAGTGAATAGTGAATAGTGAATAGATTTGGATGATTATATCTTGAGGCAAGCATTTGCGTCAAAAGGGTTATGCTCCCTAACAAATGTTGCTGTCAAATTTTGCAGTATCCTTAACTATTCACTATTCGCTATTCACTATTCACTCCCTACAATAATTTGTATGGGTGAAAAGAGTATCAAGAAACTCAACATCGGCATCATCGGCCTCGGGCTCATCGGCGGAAGTTTTGCCCGGGCTTTTTCAACCAAAACGCCGCACCGGGTTTTCGGGCGCGGGCGGACACCTGCCAGCGAATCGGCAAGCGCGGCGCTAAAAGCCGGGGCGATCGCGGGCGAGCTGACGGACGCAATATGGCCGACGTTAGACGTGCTGATTTTTGCCGTCAACCCGAGAACCACGGTTGAATTGCTCGCCGTAGGGCGGGGGCTTGCCCCCGCCGAAGGATTCGGCGGGGGCAAGTATTTGCCGCTGTTAAAGCCCGGCTGCATTGTGACGGACGCCGGGGGGATAAAACGCGGCGTGGTTGCCGCGATGGAACAAGCGGCACAAAAATATCCCGCCTTACAGTTTATTGCCGCGCACCCGATGGCGGGCAGGGAATTTTCCGGCTTTTCCGCCTCATTTGCGGAGTTATTTGCGGGCGCGTCCGTGTTGCTGATTCCCGTGAACGCTTCGCAAGCAGCGCTCGAAGCGCTAAAAGAGCTGCTGTCCGACATCGGCTTTAATACGCCCAAAGTTACGACTGCGGCTGAGCACGATAAAATGATAGCATACACCTCTCAACTGTGCCATGCGATATCTGCTTGCTATTGCCTGAATCCGCTTTCTTCCGAGCACGAGGGATTTTCGGCCGGCAGCTTTAAAGACCTAACCCGTGTCGCGCGTTTAAACGCCCAAATGTGGGCGGAACTTTTTTGCGACAACGCCGACGAATTATCCGCAACGTTGGAGGAGTTCATCGCGCAAATCTCCGCGTTAAAGCGGGCGGTTGAGGCGCGCGACGAGGCGGAGGTTTTTAATATCCTGTCAAACGCCAACGAAAGGCGCTTGACATTTTGACCGAAATAGAATACAATGTCCCGGATACAGAGTCCGGCATGAACGACCATTTGGCAAAACCCATCGACGAAAAGACCGTAATCGAGAAGATTATGTATTGGATCGGGAAGGGGAAGTAGGAGGAAAGATGCCGGACAAAGCCTCAAAAACAACCCAAAAAGGGTTATCTAAAGCCGTTGAAAAAGCGGTCGACAATTTTGGCGAAATCCTGTCTATTATCGAAGGCGCGCGGGTCAGGGCGTATGCCGCCGTCAACCGCGAGCTGATTGAGATGTATTGGGAAATCGGCAAGTATGTCAGCGAGCGTGTGCAAAACGGCACCTGGGGCAAGGGCATCGTAAACGAAATTGCCAAGGTGATTCAAAAGCAAACCCCCAATCTCTCGGGGTTTTCGCCGCAAAACATATGGCGGATGAAGCAATTTTATGAGGTTTACAAGGATAATGAAATTCTCTCGCCACTGGTGAGAGAAATTAATTGGACGAACAACGTCATCATCATGTCGGGGAAAACTGCGGAAGAAAGGGAGTTTTATCTGCGGCTTGCGACGGCAAATAGATATTCAAAGCGTGAGCTGGAACGCCTGCGCAGCAGCCGCTTGTTTGAACGCACCATGATTTCTAAAAGCACAAATATCAACGCGTTACTTTCCGAAAAATACGACGGGCTTACCGCTTTGCGTGACAGCTACGTATTTGAGTTTATGGACATGCCGAAGGACTATAAGGAAAAGGATTTACGCAAAGCCATATTGCTTAACTTGAAAGACTTTATCTTAGAGTTTGGAAAAGATTTTAGCTTTGTCGGCGCGGAAGTGCGGGTGCAGGTCGGCAACCGTGATTTTTATATCGATTTGGTGTTTCTGAACCGTGAGCTTTCCTGTCTTGTCGCGGTGGAATTAAAATCCGGAGAATTTAAACCGGAGCATATCGGCCAAATGCAATTTTACTTAGAGGCATTGGATAGGGATGTCAGAAAGCCGCACGAAAACCCGAGCGTCGGACTAATCCTTTGCGCGGAAAAGGACGACATGGTCGTAGAATATGCCTTATCCAAAAGTCTGGCGCCGAATCTCGTCGCGGCGTACGAGTTCATGCTGCCGGACAAAAAGCTATTAGAAAGAAAGTTAAAGGAAATCGCAAATTTGACGCAAGGAGAATAACTTATGGACACGGCATGGAAAAAATTTAAGCCGGGCGATTGGCAAAACGAAATCAACGTCCGCGATTTCATCCAAAACAATTACGCACCTTACGAGGGCGGCGCGGAATTTTTGGCGGACAAAACGGCGCGCACCGAAATTTTGCGCGAAAAGTACGAAGCGCTGTGCTTAGCGGAGAAAAAGCGCGGCGGGGTGCTGGACGTAGATACCGAACACGTGTCCTCACTGCTAAGCTATAAGCCGGGGTATCTCGATAAAGAAAACGAGTTGATTTTCGGCCTGCAAACCGACGCGCCCTTAAAGCGCACCGTCAACCCGTTCGGCGGGATGCGCATGGCGCGCGCGTCCGCCGAGGCGTACGGCTATAAAATTTCCCAACAAATCGAAGATAATTTCAAGTACAAAACAACGCACAACGACGGCGTGTTCCGCGTGTACACCAAAGAGATGCTATCCTTGCGGAAACACGGTGTGCTGACGGGTTTGCCGGACGCCTACGGACGCGGGCGCATCATCGGCGACTACCGCCGGGTCGCGCTGTACGGCACCGACCGCCTTATGGAAGAAAAGAAAAGGGATTTTGAAGCCTTAGAAGAGGGCGACATGAGCGAGGAGGTGATAAGGCTGCGCGAGGACGTATTCCGCCAGCGCGAGTTTTTAGAAAAGCTCAAAAAAATGGCCGCGCTTTACGGAGACGACATTTCTAAGCCCGCCGCGTCGGCTCGCGAGGCGATCCAATGGACGTATTACGCGTATTTGGGCGCGATTAAAGAGCAAAACGGCGCGGCGATGAGTTTGGGGCGCGTCAGCACGTTTTTAGATATTTATATCGAACGCGACTTAAAACTACTTAAAATCACCGAGAAAAAAGCGCAGGAACTTATCGACCAATTTGTGCTAAAGTTGCGGATGGCGCGCCAGCTACGCACGCCCGAATACAACGAGCTGTTCGCGGGCGACCCCACGTGGGTGACCGAGGCGGTGGGGGGCATGGGCGAGGACGGCCGAAGCTTGGTCACCAAAACCTCTTTCCGTTTTTTGCACACGCTGAAAACTCTGGAGCCCGCGCCGGAGCCCAATATTACGGTGCTGTGGAGCCAAGGGCTGCCGAAAGCTTTTAAGGAGTATTGCGCCCACGTGTCGGTGGATACAAGCTCCATTCAGTACGAAAACGACGATTTGATGCGCCCCATGTACGGCGACGACTACGGCATCGCGTGCTGCGTTTCGGCGATGACCATCGGCAAGCAGATGCAGTATTTCGGCGCGCGCTGTAATTTGGCTAAGCTTTTGCTGACGGCTTTAAACGGCGGGCGCGACGAGATGACGGGGGAGCTTATCGGGTACCCGAGCGAGCCGATTAACAAGGGCAAATTAAACTACGACAAGGTGCTGAACAAATATCTTTTGTACATCGATTGGTTGGCGAGGAACTACGTCAACACGATGAACGTGATTCACTACATGCACGACAAATACGCGTATGAAAAGCTGCAGATGGCGCTGCACGACACGTATGTAGAGCGGCTGATGGCATTTGGCATCGCGGGGCTTTCGGTCGCGGCGGACAGCCTGTCGGCAATCAAATACGCGGTGGTGACGCCGGTGACGGACGAGACGGGCTTAATCGTCGATTTTATCACCAAAGGCGAGTTCCCCAAATACGGCAACGACGACGAGCGCGTGGACGGCATCGCGGCTCAGCTTTCGGAATATTTTTACCGCGCCTTGTGCAAAACCAAAGCGTACCGGGGCGCAATCCACACACTGAGTTTGCTGACAATCACCTCCAACGTCGTATACGGCGCCAAAACCGGCGCAACCCCGTGCGGGCGCAAAGCGGGGGAGCCGTTTGCTCCCGGCGCAAACCCCCTGCACAACCGCGAATCGCGCGGGGCGCTGGCGAGCTTAAACTCGGTGGCAAAGCTCGACTACAAATATTGCCGCGACGGGATTTCTAACACGTTTACCCTAGTGCCCGGCACCATCGGCAAAACCCCGCAAGCGGTGCGCAAAAACTTGGCGGCGATTTTGGACGGCTATTTTAAAAGCGGCGGGCACCACCTAAACGTCAACGTCCTTGACCGCGAAAAATTAACCGATGCGCACAAAAACCCCGACAAGTACCCCAACCTCACGATTCGCGTCTCGGGCTATGCCGTAAAGTTTGGGGTACTGAGTACCAAGCACCGCGAAGAGGTACTAAAGCGTACGTTTTTTGAGAAGCTGTAAAAAACCGCTTGACAAGATAGTCAAATTATGATATAATTTGACTATCCAACATAAAGAGGTGATATCTTATGAATATCAGGCCTTCTTCCGATTTGCGGAATCACTACGCCGAACTATCGCAGCTTTGCAAGGAAAGCGGCAATCCGGTATTTTTGACCGTCAACGGCCGCGGAGACACCGTGCTTTTAAGTTTGCGCGAATACGAGCGGCAGCAAGCGTTGCTTGCAATAAACGATGCTATTGCCGAGGGCGAAGCCGACATAAAAGAGGGGCGGGTTTTTACAGTAAAGCAAGCATCTAAGGCAATGAAAGATGTAATTGATTCATACAGGTAAGGGGGAGATATAAATGAAACGGGAAGTGAATGTTGCCAAATCTGCAATTAAGGATTTAGAGAGAATCGTTGCGTACATTGCTGCCGATAACCCGGATGCCGCCGACAAAATGCACGATAGGATTATCGAAGCTATCGTTAGTCTTTCCGACTATCCGTATAAAGGCTCTATTTTGAGAAGTAAAGGGATAAAAGCGGAAAATTGTCGAAAGCTTGTCGTAGATAATTACATCGCGATATACCGTGTGCCTGAGGAAAACAGCGAAGTGCATGTCATTCGGATTTTTCATGGAGCGATGAATTATGAGAGATACATATAAGGGAATTGTTTTTTATGGATGAAGCCGACTCGATAAAAGTAAAAAGCACATTTCAAAAGCTCTGTCAGATCATGATACCCTTCGTTGTGATAGGGGCTTTGGTATTTACTGCCATTTTTCTTGTGGATGTTTTTGCCGAGATGGACATGGGTATACCGTTTGGGGTGACGTTGTTTATGTGGCTGGCGCCAGTATGGGCAGCGCTTTTGCATTTTCTCTATTTTTTTGTTTTAATAAAAGAAACTCACGTTTTTAATCGGAGAGGGCTGCTCATCCGTCATAAAAAACTGGGAGAGCAGTATATTCGTTATCAGGATATTTTGGAGATTAATTATACAAGGGCTACATTGGCAAGGATTTTGTCGCAGGGCGCGGAAAATATTTCCGCAGGGATCATGCATATCCAATATAAAGATTTGGTCGAAGAAGATGATTCTGTAAAGACGGTTACTTTGAATATTGTGTATAAGCAAGTTTTGCGGCTCGTAAAAGATTTTGGATTGAATATAAAAATCATTAAAAGCGTTCATCATGAAAAACAACTTTAAAATCATAGACTCCCATTGCCATATTTACCCCGAAAGGATCGCGCACAAGGCCGCCAAAAGCATTTCGGAATTTTATGACGGGATGCCCATTTTAAACGACGGGTCCATCGGGCGGCTTTTGTCGCACGGGAAAGTGGCGGGGGTCGACAGGTTTGTTGTAACGAGCGTCGCCGCAACTCCGGAGCGCGTGACGGCAATCAACCGTTTTATCGCGGATGCCGTTTCGTCGTCCGACGGCCTTTTAATCGGCTTAGGCGCGCTGCACCCGGACGGCACGGACATAGAAGGGGACATTAAACTCATCAAATCCTTACACCTTTCCGGCGTAAAGCTGCACGCGGACATCCAAAAAATCGCCATCGACGACCCGCGCTGCTTTAAGATTTACGAGATACTCGCACACGAAGGCTTGCCCGTCCTTATGCACACGGGCGACAGCCGCTATAATTTTTCCAATCCGGATAACCTGCTCCCCGTGCTAAAAGCCTTTAAAAATCTGACCGTCATCGGCGCGCATTACGGCGGCTGGTCGGTGTGGGAGGAAGCCGCCGCAAAGCTGTCTAAATTTGAAAACCTGTACGTTGATACCTCCTCTACACTAGGCTTCACCTCTTTTGAATTCGTAAAGAACTTGCTGCCGAAATTCGACCCCTCCCGCATCCTGTTCGGTACCGACTACCCCACGTGGGACGCGGGGGCGGAGTTGGACGCATTATTCTCCCTCAACCTGCCCGACAACGTTTTGCGCGGAATTTTACACGACAACTGCGCAAGGGCGTACTTTAGAGATAACAGATAACAGATAACAGATAACAGATAATAGATAACAGATAAAAGATAACAGAAATTGGACGTAATGTATTTAAATAGATGCGTTGTTGATACAAATTTCATATCCCATCCACATTCTGTTATCTGTTATCTGTTATCTTTTTTCTTGGGACAAACATTTTACTTTTCGAGTTTTTTCCTGTATACTATCCTCGATGATTCTAAAGGGCGACGTAGACGAAATCCGTTTCCGCAACGACGAAAATGGGTTTACAATATTGGTAATCGATGCCGGCGGCGACCCCGTGGTGTGCGTCGGCACGTTTCCGCCTGTCACCGAGGGAGAGACGGTCGAGGTAACGGGCGAATATATGCTGCACCCGCGTTTTGGCAAGCAGTTTAAGGCGACGGAGGTCAAGACGCACACGCCCGAATCCGAGGACGCGATCATCCGGTTTTTGGGCTCCGGCGTCATTAAGGGCTTAGGACCTAAAACCGCGCTGTTAATCGTGTCGAGCTTTGGCAAAGATACCCTAAAAATACTCGAGTTTTCCCCGCACAAACTGGCGATGGTGAGCGGGGTAGGAAAGAACAAGGCAAAGAGCTTTGGGGACGAATACGGCAAGGTGCGTGCGATGCGCGAGGCGGTGATGTTTTTACAAGCTTACGGCGTTTCTTTAAACCTCGCGTTTAAGATTTACAAAAAATACGGCGGGGATACGGCGGCAATCGTCAAAACAAACCCCTACCTTCTCATCGAGGACATCGACGGCGTCGGTTTTTTAACGGCGGACAAAATCGCGGCGGAAATGGGCATCGGCCCCGATTCGGGATTTCGCGTGGCGGCGGGCGTCATCTACGTGCTAAAAGAATCCGCCGACCGCAACGGCAACACGTACCTCCCGCGTGACGAGGCGGTTCCCGCAGCGGTGCGCCTCTTGGGCGTAGAGCCCGAACGCGTAGCCGAGGAAATCGAGAATTTGATTATCGCCCGCAAAATTAAGGCGATGCCGGAGTACGGCGACGACGGGATTATGCTGGCGGGGCTGTACCACGTGGAAAAATCCGGCGCGCAAAAGCTCGCCGAGATGTTAAACGCCGCCGATATGCGCAAAACCGACGCGTCCGACATCATCGACGAATTTGAGCAAGTCGAGCGGATTCATTTGCACCCGCGCCAGCGCGACGCCGTGGAATCGGCTTGCGGGGGCGGCGTATCCGTCATCACGGGCGGCCCCGGCACGGGCAAGACGACCATCATCAAGTGCATCTTAAAGGTGTTTTCGGCGTGGGGGCTAAAGGCGATGCTGATGGCGCCCACGGGACGCGCCGCCAAACGCATGTCCGATCACACGGGGGAGCCTGCCAGCACGATTCACCGCGCCATCTTGAGCAGTTGCGGCGAATCTTTTGCGGCGAACGCGATTATTGTGGACGAGGTTTCGATGGTGGACGTGTTTTTACTCAACATGCTGCTTTCCAAAATAAGGCCCGATACGCGGCTTATTTTGGTGGGCGACAAAGACCAATTGCCGTCTGTCGGCGCGGGCAACGTGCTGGCAGACATCCTGTCGAGCGGGCTTTTCAACGTTACAGAATTAAAATACGTGTACCGCCAGGACGAGCAAAGCCTGATTGTCTCGGCGGCGCACCGCATAAACGACGGCGAGCTGCCCGACTTGAGTGTCCGCGACCGCGACTTCTTTTTCGCGGCCGCAAAAACGCCCGAGGAGATTGCCGACAAAACCGTGGATCTTATCTCAAGGCGGCTTCCCGCGTATTTGGATATCCCCGCGACGCGCATCCAAATCCTGTGCCCGATGAAAAACGGGCCGGCGGGCACGCACGCACTTAACGAACGCCTCGCCGAAATCTTAAACGAAACCCGCCATAAGGGGGAACTGTTTTCCGACGGCCAGCGCCTGCGCGCGGGCGACAAGGTGATGCACATCGCAAACAATTACGAGCTGACGTGGCGAAAAAACAACGGCCGCTACATTGAGACGGGCGAGGGGGTTTTTAACGGCGACGCGGGCACGATTGCGGCCGTCGAGCCGGAGGCCAACGAGCTGACGGTGCTGTTTGAGGACGGGCGCGAGGCGGTCTACACCCCCGACATCCGTTCCCAGTTGGTGCTTTCCTACGCCGTTACCGTGCACAAAAGCCAGGGGTCGGAGTTCGACGCCGTAATTATCCCGATAGTCGGCGCCAACCCGGTGATTATGACGCGCAACCTTCTCTACACCGCCATCACCCGCGCCCGAAGGCTTGTGGTGCTGGTGGGCGAAAAATACCACATCAAGCGCATGGTAGACAATAATTATATTCAAAAGCGCTACAGCTATCTTAAGCCCTTTATGATCGAGGCGGTAGAAAAGGCGGGAAGGCTTTTTAAGGTTTAGGGGCTTCCACGATATTGTCAATCAGCCCGCCCGCCGTTTCAAAGTAAAACAGCGAGCCGACCCCCTCGGCGGTTATAAGGTAGCACGCGTCCGGCCTTGCGGTTGACAAATGGGGGCTGTCCCCATTTGTCAATTTTTTGGTTGAAAATTCATCGGGGAAGATGGCGGTGTAGTCGGCAAAAAAACCTGCCAGCCCCTCGTCGTTAATTGATTCGCCCAAATTCGCGCTTAAAAGCTTTCTGGCAAACGGGAAGTTTTTTTGTTTTACGAGCCTAAAAAGACGCTCCGGAGCCGAAAGAGCGGATACGTCCGTCACTTTTTCGGGGGAATACAGGTAATTATAGCGCGGGAAAAGCTTAATATACAGCCGCCCGCCCGCTTTAAATACGGCGCAAAGTTTTTCGTTCGAGAGCGGTTTATTGGCGGCGATTTTTACGGTGTAGGGCAAAAGGTGCGCGCTCAAAGGCAGCGCCGTCACGTACAGCGGTTCGCCGTCGCCGTAGTAAAAGCCGTCGGCATATTCGGCAAACATGCCGTTTAAAAGGTAAACCGCGTTAAAGTCGGCTTTGATATGCACGGAAATTCCCATGCTTAATGTATATGTAGATAAAATGTAAATTATAAAATATAAAATATAAATTTCGGATAGAGTTTTATATCTTTTTAACGCTTTGGCTGTATAAAAAACTTCGTATTGGCAATAATCCCTGCGTATTCAAAACACAAGGAGTTTTACCTCATGGAAAACAATTGGAGCATCGAGCAAACCAAAAAATTATTCGCCTACGCCTATACGGCGGCGCAAAACGGCAGGGGGCTCATGTGGGCATTTGTAAAAACCGCCGAGGAAAGCGGGCGCAGCGTCAATTCGGTGCGCAACTATTACTACAGCCAGCTTAAAATGTTTGAATTAGTGCCAAAGCTCGCCGAGGATCTCGGGATAAAAATCGTTACGAGCCAGCGCGGCCAGTTCGAATTGTTCGGCGGCGACGAAATCCGCGAATTGCTCGAGCGGATTTTGGTCGGTAAGGCAAACGGCGTGTCCGTGCGCGCCACCATCGGGAAAATTTCAAAGGGCGACGCAAAACTCGCGCTGCGGCTGCAAAACAAGTACCGCTCGATGGTGATGCACCACCGCGGCAAGGTGACCGCCCTGATGAACGAGCTTGGAAAGCGCGGGATTATTTATTACAATCCCTACTCAAAGTCCGTCGTCACCGAGCCCGAATCCGGGGACAACTACAAAAAGTTGAACGACTACATCTCGTCCTTGGATCAGACGGAGGTGGCGAACTTTTTCCAGCTTATGAAGAAGCTGTTTGCTTAAATCTCCACTAGCCGCTTCAGCGCCTCGACATTCTGCACGCCCATGGCTTTTTTGACCGGCGCGCCGTTTTTAAAAACGATGAGCGTGGGGATGCTCATGATGCCGTAGCGCATCGCCGTTTCACTGGCTTCGTCCGTGTTGAGCTTTCCTACCTTAACTCTGTCGCCGTTTTCGGCCGCAAACCGCTCTAAAATCGGCGTCTGCATACGGCACGGGCCGCACCACGGCGCCCAAAAATCGACGAGCACCGCTTTGTCTTTTTCTTCCAGCACTTCGGCTTGGAAGTTTTTTTCGTTGAGTTCTAACATGGGAACCTCTTTTTAATGCAATAATGCAGTAGTGCAATAGTGCAGTAGTGATGGATGATTTTTAGTGCAGTAGTGCAGTAGTGCAATAGTGCAGTAGTGATGGATGATTTTTAGTGCAGTAGTGCAGTAGTGCAATAGTGCAGTAGTGATGGATGATTTTTAGTGCAGTAGTGCAGTAGTGCACTATTGCACTATCCCGTCCAGTTCCCGCACCGCCGCATAGTATATCTCGCTCAGTTTGTTAAACTCCGCAACGCCGATCCGCTCGTCGGCGTCGTGGATATGCGTTTCGGCGCCGGGGAAAGTCGGGCCGAACGCGGCGGCATGGGGAAGGGAACGTGCGTACGTCCCGCCGCCGGTTTGAATGGGTTTAATGGGGGAGGGGGGAAAAGAGTGACAAGTGACAAGTGACAAGTGACAAGTGTCGGAGGGATTCGGGGTTTGGGGTTCGGGGTTCGGGGAGGAATCTAATTTACAACTTACAATTGACGATTTACAAATTTCGGAGGGGTTGGCGGCGTTGTTTCCCGGGAGCGTGCCCCTTACGACGGCGGGGGCAAGCCCCCGCCCTACGGGTTCATCTTTGCCGTCATCCCTATTTGTAATTTGTAGTTTGTAGTTTGTAATTTCATCTGCTTCACTGACCCCTGACCCCTGACCACTGACCACTGCATACACCCCCAGCAGCGTCTTAATCAATTTACTTTCCGGGTCGATATATAGATTCGGCGAGTAGTACAGCGTTTCGAGTTTCGGCGTACGCCCGCGCGCACGCAGTGTACGCTCAATCGAGCCGATGACGGCGTTTTTGTCGGCGCACAAAGGGAGCCGCAAATCGAGCGCCAACACCAAGTCTGCCGCGTTTTGGCCTGCGCCGGCGCCGACAGTATCTAAGCTATTGCATTCGCACATATCAAAGCTCATCGTCAGCGCGCCGGATTTGGGGTCTCCGACCGCTATGCCGAGCCGTTTTGCGCTGTCTTTAGAGCAAAATAATTCGTAGATGAGCTCAAAATCCGACGGCTCGGGATTTTTTAATACGCTTAATGTTGCGAACAATTTCCATGCGGCGTTGTCGGCTTTATGCGGCGCCATCGCGTGGCCGGCGGTACCGCGCGCTTCGATTTCCACATATCCGCACGAATCGCGCACCGTAGCGGCTTTTGCGTCAAACCCGTCCGAGGCTAGGTGCTGTTGCAGTCGTGACTTATCGGTTAAAAGCCGCCCGAGCTCGGAATCCTTTAAAACCCGCGCTTTGGCGACCGAAGGGATTACGTTCGGGCGGTTGCCGAAACGGATAAAAACAGGGCCGCGCCGGAACGTGTCGGGGAGCGTGATTTTTAAATGCAAAATCGCTTTTTCGCTGTTGATTACGGGAAAATCCGCGTCCGGCGTGAAGGCGAAAGCCGGGATCTCTCCGTGCTGCAGATAATGTTTGATACACGCCGAGCCCGTTTCCTCGTTGCACCCCACAATCAGGCGCACGCGGCGATTTAATTTTACGCCCTCGTCACGGAGCCGCTTTAATACGTGCAGGCATACGACTGCCGGGCCCTTGTCATCCACCACGCCGCGCCCGTAATAATATCCGTCTTTTTCGGATAAAGCAAACGGCGGGACGCTCCAATTCCCGTCCGCTTCATCTGCGGGCACGGTGTCGAGGTGGCATAATATTCCGAACATTTCTTCGCCCTCGCCGTACTCCGCCCACCCGCAGTAGCCGTCTAAATCCCCGGTTTTTAGCCCGTAACCTTTTGCCTTAGATAAAAACCAATCCAAAGTCTCGCGCATCGGCATTCCGAACGGCGCGTTTTTTTCAGCCTTGTCCTGAAGGCTTTGTAGGGCTAAAAGCTCGGCAAGGTCGGAGAGGAGAGGGTCGGGCATAGTTCTCCTTATAGAGCAATTCGACAAATTAGGAATTAGGAATTAGGAGTGAGGAATTGCGGATGAGGTGGGAACGCGGGAGGACGTCAATTCTCGTTGACAAACGGGCGGTAAATAATTATAATAGCCGTATTAGTTTTCGTAAAGCTCTTGCTATTATACTAAAGCGCCCGATGAGTTGTCAAGCCATTATTTTGCGGATTTCTTTGTTTACCATGAACAAATTCATCCGCCATTCCTCACTCCTCCCTCCTAATTCCTAATTCGTTCAACATTGTATCTCTCTAAGGAGCACTTTCACATGAATCGTACCCGCTTCGCCCCTTCCCCCACAGGCTACCTGCATATCGGCGGCCTGCGCACCGCGCTGTATTCGTATTTGTTTGCCCGCAAAAACGGCGGCAAATTCATTTTGCGCATCGAGGACACCGACACCGAACGAAAGGTCGACGGAGCCTCGGAAATCATCTACCGCACGCTCAAAGACGCGGGGCTATCTTACGACGAGGGCCCCGATGTCGGCGGAGAATTCGGCCCGTATATCCAGAGCGAGCGCAAAGCCTTATACTTGCCGCTTGCCGAGCGACTTGTTAAAAACGGCGGCGCATATTATTGCTTTTGCGGCAAAGAGCGGCTCGAGCAATTAAAGGCGGACGGCGCGACCAAGTACGACAAGCGGTGTGCGGGCCTGTCGGTTGCCGAAGTCAAAGCCCGCATCGCCGCCGGCGCGCCGTACGTCATCCGACAAAACATCCCCGAGGAGGGTAGCAGCACGTACACCGACGGGGTGTTCGGCGACATCACGGTCGAGAATAAGGATTTAGAGGACGGCGTTTTAATCAAATCCGACGGGATGCCCACCTATAACTTTGCCAACGTCGTGGACGATTATCTGATGGGCATCAATTACGTGATTCGCGGCGTGGAATATCTTTCCTCTACGCCTAAATACAACTATATCTACAAAGGCCTCGGTTGGGAGCTTCCGAATTATATCCACCTCCAGCCCATTATGCGCGACGCGACGCATAAATTATCCAAGCGCTACGGCGACGCCAGTTACGAGGACTTTATAAAAAAAGGATACTTGAGCGAGGCGATTGTCAACTACATCGCTTTGCTCGGGTGGAGCCCCAAAGATAACCGCGAAAAAATGACGCTGGAGGAGATGGTGGAGCTGTTTTCGGTGGACGGGCTCTCTAAATCCGCCTCGATATTCGACGAGGAAAAAATGAAGTGGCTCAACGCGCAATATATCCGTGAGATGAGCTCGGAAGCCTTTTATGAGAAAGCGCTGCCGTTTTTAGAGGAAATCGAGCATTTGCGGGGTTTTGATTTAGGGCTTGTTGCCAAGCTCACGCATTCCCGCTGCGAATTATTGTCCGATGTCGGCAAGCTCACGGCGTTTTTAAACGATTTTGACAACTTTGACTTGGGGTCATTTAAAAACGAAAAATGGAAAACCGACGAGGCGACGGCGGAGGCGATGCTGCCGGGGCTGATAACAGTAGTCAGTGATCAGTGGCCAGTGGCCAGTGAAGCGGATGGGAAGGAAAGTACAAATCACAAGCTCTCAAACCTGCACGCCGCGCTAGAGGCCTTTGCGCTCGAAAACGGGTACAAAAAAGGTCAGGTGTTATGGATTTTTAGAATCGCAATCACAGGGTCGCTCGTTACCCCCGGCGGCGCGATAGAGATGGCGGAGCTTTTGGGGCGGGAACGGGTGCTTAAGCGGATGCAGGCGGTGAGCCGTCGGTTGAGATAATTTTGCTCCAATCGCTTGACGGATGGCAACAAAACGTATATACTTGCATTAAAATATATCATAAAGGAGATTTTTTATGAAAAAATTATGGAAAGTATTGGCAAGCTTCTCAGCAATCGCACTCATTTCCGCAGTGATGGCGGCTTGCGGCGGCAATTCCGTCGTCGGAAAATGGGTTCCGCAAAAGATGGATGTCGACATGGCTGGGGTCAAAGTATCGCTTAATTTTTCCAGCCTGTTGGAGCAGGAAAGAGTAGTGTATGGCGAGCTGATTGGCATGTTCGAGGGAATGGAACTTGAGTTTTTTTCCGACGGCACCTGCACTTTTATGGGTGAAGAGGGCGAGTACAAATTAAAGGGCAGCAAGCTTGTTTTTTATGACGAGGACGGCGAAGAAGAGGACATGGAAGAGTTCGGGAGCTTTGAGTTGCAAGGCAACAAGCTTGTGCTTCGTTTGGAGTTCACGGAAGGCGGGATAACCACGAAAATTAATATGGTATTTAAAAAGGTAGTCGAAGAAGACGACGAGTAAAAAAAGACAAGGGCGTTTATCATGAAAAAGCTTTATAAACTCCTAGGTATTGCGCTATCGGTTGTGCTGGCGGCGGGCATGCTTGTTTCGTGCGGCATCGGCTTTTCAAAGGGCGGCGGCAGCGCGGTGGGCATATGGGTGCCCGAAAAATTTGAAACCAAACAAGGCGGCGTTACCGTTTCGTTTACTGCGGATAATTTTCCGGACGATTATGCCGATCAGTTCGGTGCGGTTTTTGATTGGGAATTCGAGTTTAAAACAGACGGTACGATAACCATGAGCGATTCTTCACAGACGGTTACTAATAAGTACCGCCAAGAGGGGAACCGGATTATTTTGCTGGACGAGGATGGAACCGAGCTCCCGACCGGAGATATTAAACTATCCTTCGAGATGAAAAACGGGAAGCTTGTATATGCCGTCAGCGAGGGCGACTCCTTTTATGCGGTGGTAACCTTTAAGAAAGTCGCAAAAAGCACAAAGACGCCGGGCACAAGCCCGCAGAGCCCGTCGGCGAAGCAGAAAGAAAAGGAGAAAGAGATTGAGCTCCAACGGCAGCTAGAAGAAGAAACCATCGAGCGGCTGATTGTTCAGCTTGAAAATCTGATTGAGACGTCGCATTTAAGGGTCGACGGTAAAACAACTTTACTGGGACACACGACAAAAATGCGTACGGACGTTGCCAAGCTCCCCACGTACCGTCAAAAGATGGACTTGGTACGAGAGGGAATTCAAGAACTTCGCTTTTTGTTAGCAGAATGGATTGAGGCGATGGATGTGTATATTGGCAGATTGCCGTCGGACAACAATGTCATAGAAGCGTTAGAAGAGTTAAAAGCCGCATACCAAGCTTTGGCGGACGCCATTTGCGAGGAGATGGGGAGGATCTTGTCCAATCTCGGCGAGCCGGAGCTTGGCGACCCGAATGATTCGGAGTACGAGCCGCCTCCGCACGGCCCGCTCCTCCCGACAGATCCCGATTTACTCGATCCCGAATTTGTGGTGCCGATACTCCCCGACGGAACGGTCATAGAAGGAGAGCCGTTTAATGATCCCGAGCTGTGGGAGAAAGCGCTGGCATTATATCTAGAACGGATCAACGACCCGAGCCTTTCGGCCGAGGATCGGGCTCTTGCGCAACAGTACTACAATATGCTGCTGGCTATGAGCCCGCCCGGCTAGGCGCGCAGTGAAAAGTGAAGAGTGAAAAGTGAAAGAGGGGTGCGTAAACTACGTTTGCGCAGTGAAAAGTGAAAAGCTCGGGGGTTGAATAAAAGCGTTTTGCCCACAAACACGGCAATCGTAGGGGACGATGCCCTCATCGTCCCGCACCGCAAAATAATTGTTTGCTCCGGCGGGGCGCCCGATGGGTCGCCCCCTACGGGGAATTCGGCAACCCCGTCAAGCGACTTCTTTCCAAGGCTGTTTGCCTCGTCGAAAAGTTGTTTCGGGCGCGACTCGCCCGGGCGGCTCGGGGAC
>Ga0123356_10002144_pt1 | contig 21267 bp, 14 predicted proteins | sample TergutEmb28metaG_2_FD_92546 | JGI IMG/M metagenome (GOLD analysis project Ga0123356, IMG submission 92546) | Embiratermes neotenicus P3 segment gut microbial communities from Petit-Saut dam, French Guiana - Emb289 P3 | ecosystem: Host-associated > Arthropoda: Insects > Digestive system > Gut ... | reverse complement strand
TATCTCTCCAAACGTCAGTGCCGGAGAGTACCGTGAGAAGGGTATCTCTCCAAACGTCAGTGCCGGAGAGTACCGTGAGGAAGGGTATCTCTCCGATGTAAGCGCGACCACACAAAGTATCACGAATCAACTTGATTGTCAATTAAGTCTGTGATACAATTCCGAAGACTTAGGAGAGGTGTCAGAGTGGTCGAATGTGCCTGTCTCGAAAACAGGTGTCCCGCAAGGGACCACTGGTTCAAATCCAGTCCTCTCCGCCAAAGCACTCTACTTTTGAACTCCTGCGCTTGACAAAAATAGGTCAGGAGTGTCATAATTGCGCATGGTTTTGTACAGGGTGGTCGGGCATAACCGAAACAAGCTGCTGGAAAAAGGGCTGGTCATGCAGGCGTCTATTGGCAAACCTACGAACTGGTGGAGTTTGGACGCGAACTTGACTACTTTTGCGCGAAATGCGGCGAAATCAACCAACAGTACATATTTCTTTTGCAATCTTGTTGATGCGATTAACTTCAAAGTGCATTCAGGGGTTGACGGTTATCATATTTACAAGTATGAAGTACCAGACGATATGATTGATGCCTCCGATTATGGATTAGGGGCATACATTGTTGGCGGCAATGGGCTGAAATACTTTCTTAGGGACAATCTTGCGGAAAAGGGAATAAACGGCACTCTGTTGTGTGCCAGCATTCCGGTTATCGAGGTTTTGCTGCCGAATGATGCGCTTGCAGCTGCGAAAGTTTCCAAAATCGATGAAAGTGACGTTAAAACCGGTTGCCTTCAGATATATAACGAAGGACCCAAGCCGCCGTACAGTCAGAAACTTGTCAAAGCCTTCAAAACATTTGGATTTGATATCGGTCAACTGGCATCAGATGAATGCCTTTCGATTGTCAGCGAAAAACTCAGCCAAGCGCAAATCGGCAAAACTGTGCTTGGCTGTATCAAGGGCTTGAATCGAAAAGTTGAGAATGAAAAGGCAGCTTGCCAAAGTCAATCCTTGCTTTCGTAGCGTCTTGGTTAACTGTCTTTGGTGATTCCGAAGAAAACGTCCACGCCGTAATTGGTACTTACGATATCCCAAACTTCGCTTCTGTATTTCATTTCGGTTAACGCACGGCATTTTGCATAATATTCAACACCGTCGTGTATGCTTTCTTTTCTTTTTTTGGGGTCTATCGGAATCCCGTTCAGCAGCATTACTGTGTCATATACAACAGCCAGACCCTGACGCACGATTTCCATTTCATCATTATACCTTCCCGGCGATTTTTTTTGTTCTGCCAGAAGTCTGTCCTGGTCGGCAGAAGTAAAAGGCACCTCTTCCAGCCCAAATGTTCCCCTCTGACTGAAAACGCACGAGCCTCCTTTTTTAAATTCAGTTACTCTGAATGTAATATCAGTCAACTTTTTCTTTTTAGCGTCGTCCATTAGCTCTCCTCCAAAAAATTTTGATAACAATATAACATACGCCGGACAAGACTACAATGTTTTTTTATATTTGCCTTTACAAATACTGTTGTGTAATATTGAGTATACTAAGGAGTAAAAATTATGAAAAAACTGAAAACCTTTTCGCTGGCGCTTGCGTTAATTGCATGCAGCGTTTTATTTATTGCCTGCGGAAACAATGAATCGGGGATGATTGACCAAGAAACTTTGACTGTGAACGCCGTAGCCGGCAAGAAGTTCGGCGATGCTGCTTTCCAACTGGCGACAACGGGCGGAAGCGGGGAAGGTGAGGTGACTTTTGCGTTGGTAAGCGGACCTGCAACGGTAACGCCGGGCGGTCTTGTCACTGTTACGGGTGCGGGCAGCATTGTTGTTAAAGCAACCAAAGCCGCTGATTCGAAATACAGGTCTGCGGTCAGCGTTAATCTGACCATCATCGTCGGAAAAGCCGAACAGGCGATGCTGGAGATAATCGATGTGCTGGGCAGAAAAGTCGGTGATGCATTCCAGTTGGCAACAACAGGCGGAAGCGGTACAGGTGTGGTTACTTACGAGAAAATAAGCGGTACAGCAAACGTGTCAAATGCGGGTTTTGTCAGTTCGATTACTTCGGCAGGTGATATTGTCGTGAAAGCAACCAAAGCCGCTGATAACAACTTTAATCAAACTGCAAGCAATGAATTAACCATTACGGTTGGCAAGGCGAATCAGGCGGCTTTTTCCATAGAAAATCCCGGTGCAAAAACTATGCTCAGTCAAGATTTCGAGCTGGTTGCAGTCGGCGGCTCGTCGGGCGAAGCTGTAACTTTTACCAGGGTCAGCGGAACGGCGGCAACAGTGTCATCCGCGGGGTTCGTTTCGATCGTTGAAGCGGGAAGTATCGCTGTTACCGCTACGATGGCGGGGAACAGTAACTACTATGAAATTACCAGCGCGGAACTTACGATAACTATAACCAAGGTAAACCAAACAGCCCTTGTCATAACCAACCCGGGTGATAAAACCGTCGTTGATCCGGCGTTTCAACTTGTTACAACCGGTGGAAGCGGCACAGGCGCCGTAACGTATGAAAGGGTCAGCGGAGGGGCAACCGCAACAGTAAGCTTGACCGGATTGGTAACCATAACCGAAACAGAGAATATGATTTCAGGCGGTACGGTTTATGTCAAGGCAACAAAGGCAGGCGACGACATTTACAACGAGGCAACCCATACACTTGGAATTTCTATTGCCGACTTCGAAATAGAGGAAGTTGACTATAACCCGGCAAACAATATCAGGCTTATAAGAACCAGATTTCAAATGGAAAGATTCAGGACTTTGGTTAACGTTCAAAGCGCTTCTCGAAGCTGGAATGCAAAACTTATGAATGATATTGACTTGCAAGGTTCTGCCGGTAACCCTTGGATTCCAATGGATGTGTACGGTCACGCCACAAGCGGCGGCGTATTTGACGGAAATGGTTACAAAATAAGCGGCTTGTATATGGATGGCGATGATGTGTCAGATGCAAGCAGCGGCAACGCATTTATCAGAAGTTTGTATGGCAGCGTTAAAAACCTGACAATAGTCGGTGATATCACTGCGGATTATAAAGGGGCGGGTTTCGTTATTTACAATCGCGGAAGCATAAGGTACTGCATTTTCGAAGGTACGGTCAGCAGCGCGGGTGACGCAGCCGGAATCTCGGTTTTCAATCCTTCAATGGGCTCTGTTTGGTGCTGCATCAACAGGGGCAATATTTCCGCAGATAACAGGGCGGGCGGAATCGCGGTAGAGTTTGCTGCTTCGACTTTTGGACAGGAAATGTTTTTCTGTATTAATCTGGGGTCGGTAACTGCCGGCCTCGAGGCGGGCGCTGTTGCGGTTGCAGCAGACTCTGCAGGAGACACAACAATTACTGGGGGCGCCGTGCAGAATTGTTATTACCTTGACACAACTTGCGCGATAGGTATCTATGACTTGGGTGCTGGTCAATCTCATCCGCAGGGTATAAAGCAACCTACAAGCAAAACAATAACTGATTTTCAAAACGGAAGTGTAACAACCGAGATTAATGGTTTGACTTTTGCCAAAACAGGGAAAAACTTTTTTATCCAAGGAGCGGATAATTTGCCGACGCTTGACTGGGTAATTACACTGGCATAATTTATTTTTCGGTACAATGTCATATTTTGTCGAAAGCGTTTGACATATGTTTTTCAATGTATTATTTATATAGCAAATGCTGATGCTAGTATTGAATTTAATGCGCTTAAACGGGGGTGAGGATTGATTTTTTAGACCAAGTTTTACGTGTCTTGTTAGGTTAGAAAAAGACACGAAATTTTAAAGGGGAAAAAATGAAAAATACTAAAAATTTGAAAGGCTTGTTAATTGCCTTCACACTTATCTTAATTACTGGGGTTGCGTTTGCGATAGTAGCGCAAGACTTGACTATCGGCGGTACCGTATCGTTCCAACAAATAGCCGTAAAACTTGAGGCATCGGGTGCGAACAACGGTGTATCGAAAAGCGACAGCGCTGTTGAAGCAAGTATGACACAGAATGCGAATGGTTACGACCTTGATTTCTCGGTTGCTTTTACCGATATAGGTCAATCGGCAACATTTACTTTCGTTGTTAAAAATGAAAGTGGCTTTACCGTCAGACCGACAGCTAATGCAACGGATTCACTGGGCGACTTTATCACTTTGCTTAATGATGACCCTGATAAAGCTACGATATCTCCTTCGATTTCGATTGGCGGAACATACGACGCCGTTACCGTCGGATTGGAGGACCAAGGTTCGATTACAGCAGGGTCAAGTTCAAGCGCTGTGACCATTGTTATTACTTGTGAAAAAGTTTTCGCGACTCCGATTAACCTCTCGCTGACCGTAAAGTACGTGCAAGCTTAATGTTAGGGCTTGGAGTAACTCGGAATGGTTAAACAGACAAAGAAAAGCACTGTATTCAAAGTCGTTTTAGTTTCGGCAACAGTTTTCGTCGTCGGCGTAGTCTATGCTGTCGCCAGTGGTATTGCCCAGCTAAGCGGTTTTGCCTATATGCCCGGACAACAAAATGTTGACCTGCGAGTTTCAAGTCCAAGTTTCGTAAGTGTCCAGCGGACAAGTTACGGAGAACGCTTCTTTGATCCCGGAAACGGCAGCAACCTGACATCAAGCGCAAACAATTTGGTGTCCGTCGGTTTCTTTGTTTATTTTCTGGGAATAGGTGATTCAAGAGTGGTGCAGTTCAACGTCGATAACGTCGGTGCACATAATGCCCTTGTCAACAATGTAGAAATCAACTATGGAAGTATACCGACCGATCCAATAACAGGGCAGCCCGTTATTCAGATTAATATGCCCGTTGATCAAACCGGAAACGCTCTTCTGGGGCAGATGTTCGCCGGCGGCACAAGCAAAACTTTTACTATGGAAGCCAAATGGCCGTACCATATGCGTGTTGTGGACAACGGCGGTACGAAAAGTTTTTCGATAGCTATTCATTACATTAATGTCTAGGTTGAAAGGAGGTAAGCAATGCTGAAGGTAATTAAAAACAGTTTAATCGCAGTTTATCTTTGCATTGCACTTTCACTTGGTGTAGTGTTTGCGGCTTCCAGCGGAACAATCGATTTTGTCGGAGAGCTGTTTGTACCTACCTTTGACGGCAACAACCCGTTTGTATTCTTTCCAAAGCCCGATCCTGCGACAGGTAACTTTTATGTGTCGAATAACGTGAATATCAAAGCAAGTGGGCAGGAATGGGAAGGAACGGATTTTATTATTCTTTTGCAAAAAGATGCCGTTAATGCCGGAAACTTTACCGCACTTGTTTCGTTTACGTTTGAAAACCAGTCGGCACTTAGGTGGCAGTTAAATCGGCTGGGCGGTACCGGCGGTGCAACGCTTCCTGCGTTCCCGCAAGGTAACGGAAGCCGTCCCACTGCCGGAACACTTTGGGCGGACACATATCCCGCCAGTTTGTACGGCGGACAGGGCGGACAAGCTCCTTCAATCTTCAAGGGCAACAACTCGGCGATTGTTGTCAGTGCTTCAACTACAATTTACGAAGGAACAGTACTGGCTCCCACACCCGGCAACGTAAACGTGAATTTTGCCGGAATACAGATGGGCTCGACCTGTACAGATGTGATGAGGTTTAATGTTTACTATAATATTCTTGAAAGCGACGGAACAGGCGGATGGCAGCCTTACTTGATGTACGAGGATGAATTTGACCTCGTTGGAACTCCGGCGATTGGTGTTATACGGTTCATCGTAGTTTTATACGGCAGCGATCCCAGTTTGCACAGCGGCGGTCAGCAAATTTTGCCGGACTTTGTTCCGAACAAAACCGGAACGACAAATGCTTATCTTGCGCCGCTTAAAGCCGACGGGGCCGGGCGTGACTACAGCGCACTGTTCTTGCCGAAATAAAAAAGGAGGGGGAGATGAAAAACAGATTATTGTTCAACTTCGTAATTTTGTTTATTATTGCCGCATTGCAAGCAATGATAATTTTCCTCCCCGCATTTACATATCAGGCATATTTCGATATTATCCGCCCGGCAGTTTATGTTCTTATATTTGCTACAACGGCGCTTGTTATTGGTCTGAATTTCGGCTTCAAGAAAAACAAAAAAATGGCGTTTCTTGTGATGATGCTTGGGTTTGTGCTGTATATAGGCATGATGTTTGCGGCTGGAGTCAGTAACGGTTTCGGCAGGAACCCGATGACACCAAGTTTTGGCGTTGTGCTGCAAAACATGTGGCGTTTTTTGCCGTTTGTTATCTTGGGCGAAGTTATTCGATGGCAAATTATGCGCAACACGCCGAAAAGGCAAAAAGTCCTTGTGATGTGGCTTGTTGTTCTGGTTTTTTCGTTTGCCATGCTTGATGATATGCACAGAATTTTACAGGCAAACACGTTTGTTCAGGTTGACTATATATTGACAACGGTTTTGCCGGTTTTGGTGCTGAATTTCTTTTTAACACATGCAGCCACAAGTGATTCGCTGCTGGGAATTATACTGTTCCGCAGCATGTACTCGCTGATACCGATATTTATGCCAATCTTGCCGAATGTTTCCAAACTGTTTATTGCAATACTTGTCTACGCAGTTGTGTTTGTATCTTTCATTCTTTATGACAAATACAATTATGAAGAAAAATATAAAGGAGTCGCAAAAACCAAACCTTACAGGCTGTGGCAGTATTTAATTCCCGGCCTTGTCTTGGTTGTCTGTCTGTCCTTTGGGTTCGGTTTGTTCCCTGTTACGCCTGTTGCAGTCGCGTCAAACAGCATGCAAGGCGTTTTCAGCAGGGGCGACATGGTTTTCGTGCAAAAACTTGATGCCGATAAAGTTGCCGACACAGTGAAACTGGGAGATATCATCCAGTTCAATTCTGACGGCAGGCCGATAGTGCATCGCGTTGTAAACGTCTTGACTGGCACAGGCGATGCGGTGACCGGCTATGTCACGCAGGGAGACAACAACCGCAGTCCCGATGTTATCGCGGTACCTCCCAACAAGGTGATAGGAATAGTAAAGTTTTCTATTCCTTTACTTGGGTTTCCATCAGTTCTGCTTTCAGAACTGTCGAGATAAAAAAAGTTTAAGGGGGCGAGAAATGAAAAATCTTGCAGATGAGTTAAGTAAAAATCCGCCAAGCGAAGTCTTTGCCAAGCGAGAAGCCGCAAAACGGGAAACCAGCAAACCTCCGGAAAAAAGTGATCCGACGCAACTGAAAAAGTTTTTGGATAAAACAAAACTTCCGAAATTCTTTAAAATGAAGGGCGTTCTGAGGCTGATAAGCCTTGTCAGCACTTTGGCGGCGGTTTTGACTGTAGTTCTTTTCTCGCGCTATGTTTTTGACTGTGCCTCTGCCGAGGAATCCGTTCAAATAACCGTAAACAATACGCTGGGAGGCAAGTTGCAGTTGAATTCTGCAGGACAAGAATTATACGGTGGTAAAGACCAACTTGAATTATTTCAAGTTGACAACGCGGGTTTCTTCTTGAGCGACACGGATGACATTGGACTGACGCTGCACACGAAGGCTGAATTCAGCAAGCCTATAAAGGCGTCCTATACGGTTAGTATGCAAAGGGAAATTGTAATGCGCAACAGCGGCGGCCGCGTAGTTCCGTTTCACAAAAGTTATGACACCCAGGTGCTGCTGAATGAAGCTGCGGTTTTGACGCAAGAAATCAAAGACGGCACGGGCGCCCCCGTTGAACTTGACGATTTATTGGGCGACATCGATGATTTTAACGGCAAACACCCAGGATGGTCGTCTGTTGATATACTTGTTACGTTTACTGCGAAATACAAAAACGAAGCAACCAACAAAATTATTGCGAACGTGTCTACCGGAGTTTCAATTAAAATTGAGAGCGCGGCATACATGAATCGGACGTCTCACACTTACAGCCTTGTTAAAACTGGTACTCCGAAAATGCAAGGTAATTTCCCGCCGCGGGAGATCAGCATGCCTACACTTTTCGAGATAGTTGGGGTTACTTTACTGCTTGCCGGATTGATTGCTGCATTCATGTTGTCGCGGGTCGGTCTGAGGACGGACAGAGACCCGTACAAAAAAACAGTCAATGGAATCCTGCACAAATACCGTGACGACGTGGCGGTCGCAAGATTTGTTGACTTTCCGAAAGAAACAGCACAAACAACTGTTGAAAACTTTAAAGAATTGTTGAAATTCAGCCAGCACCTCGGCAAGCCGATAATTTTCGCGGAAAAAGACCCGGGAAGTGTAGGAGTGTTTTACATTCTTTGCGACCAGGTGGTTTATCAATACGAGGTCAGAAAAAGCATTTAACTTTTCGCTGCCAAGACGGCTTGAACCGAATCATCAATTTTGTCGAACTGTTTTCTGGTGTAAAAATAGTAAACAATCGGCAGTCCAAAAATTACAAGGAGTGCGAATACCGCCAAAACTGTCGAGAGCGCGCTGTCCTTGTCAAATCCCGTCCCCTGCGCAACAATAATCGCGACACCGATGATTACGGCAAGAGCGACAATCCGAATCGCTTCAAGGATTTTAACTTTCAAAGCAACGCCGGCGATTTTCAAGTAATGTTGATTCTCCTCGGGATTTTTCCTAAGTTCGCGTACTTGCGCGAAATGTCCCAAATAATCCAGCGCGAACGATAGCGCGAAAAATATCCCCGCAAGAATTAGTGCGGTTGTTGCAACGGGTATTACTCCTTGTACAAACGGCGCGATATCCATAGACCAGTCACTTAAAAGTATCAGTCCCAGTGTCATTAATGCCAGCAAAATATAAATAACCGGCCATAAAAAAGCAAGAACAATCAAAAACAGGCATACGACAGCAACAATCAGGGATATTGCAAACGCAAACTTCGCCAAACCGCGCAACCTCCGAAACCGCTTGTGCTGCGATACGTTTTTGTACATCAGATTCATTTTCCGCTTTGTCGAAAGGCGTTTCGGTTTTCGTTTTCCTTGTCTGGCACTCATAAATATATTATTTCCCCTTTTTATAATATATTTCCTTTCCCAAATACGCAACATAATTGCGCACATTGGAACGGCAGAAACAGTATACTTTGAAATCTTTGGTTAAATCATTTGCCGAATTCTGCACATCATACTATAATGGCGCGATGGAGAACAGTCAAATGATAACGATTCCATATATTTTGGATTACAAAATCTTCGAACAAATCGACTATAGAACTGCCGACGAGTTGTTGTCGGAATACAATGATTTTATGGTTTTTAACAGAACTCAGGTTCGCGATCTAGGGGTTCCGGCATCCGATGCTTTCCAGCAGCCCGCAGCGGTCGAAGAAAACGCCGAAGAAATCGTCAGGCGCGCCGAGCATAACAAACAAGTTGCCCTTGACCATTTCGAAAAACTGTTCGGCAACAAAGATATCGCGGAAAGTGCTTTGGTCGGCATGAAAATTGATTATGACACTGTCCAGAAAATTTTACTTGACGAGCGTGCAAACAAAGTTCCAATAACAATAAGTGCGTTCAACCAAATTGCCCCGACTATCCGTGCCGCCGCTTCGGTTTTGCTTATGGCTGAACATGTTGTAAGTGCTTTGCAAAAACTGTTCGAACGCAATCCGCAAAACGAGAAACTTCAACTGGCGATCGAGTTTGCCAAAGAAGGGTTTGAACTTCTTTTGGATGACGTGTCGAAGGGGAGTTTGCAAATTCCGGAATACCACGTGGCAAAAAAAGAACTTGGCAAGATGAAAACGGTTGACGCATACATCGGTTTTTGCGAAAAATTGTTTTTTGCAAACCGTGACTCGTAAGGAGTCGCCATGAAAGTCTGTATTTGCGGCGGAACTAATCCGGCAACCAACCCAAAATATTTCGATGTGGCAAGAGAATTGGGCGAGATGCTTGTAAATAACGATTTCGAGATGGTCTGGGGCGGCAATGCGTTCGGGGTTTTGTCGCACATCCATCAGCAATATATTGCAAAAAAGGCGAAAAACACGCTGGTGATGCCGAAAGCCTATGAAGGCGACCTTAAACGCATGAACATTTACAATCTTTATAAAACCGACCAAGTTTCATTGCGAACGGTTTCGATGTTTTCAATGACCAACGCTGTTGTATTCATTCCGGGCGGCATCGGCACAATTTACGAATTTTGGTCGGCTGTCGAGTATAAACGCGCCGAAGAGTTCGACATTGATATAATATTGCTGAACTTCGAAAACTTTTATCAGTACCAGCTTGCCCATTTCGACTTCATCAACCAAAATGGATTTACCAAAACCGGCAAAGGCGGCGCACCGTATAAAATTCAGCCGGAAAAACTTTTCCGTGTTGTAGAAACGCCGCAGGAAGTTATCAGTATCCTTAAAAAAATCAAAAAAGTCCGCAGATCGTAACCCGCGGACTTTTTTTGGATCAGTTTAGCACTTCCTTTCGCAGTTTCGTTCTCTTCCGAACAGACTTCCGCCGAACAAAATGAAGAGGATGATAAGCGTGCAGATGTCAAGACCGAACAATCCGCCGTTGAAAAGAATCAAAAGCAGGATGATAATCCACAGGACATCGCAACTTGTGTTGCATTCATTCGGTTTGTGGTCACAGCCGCAGCCAAAACCCCCGAAGTTTCTGAACAATTTGTCAAACATATGTATTTACTCCTTTTTTTCATTAGACGCGGCCGTCGTCTATTACTACCAGCATATGCAGAAAATTTAATATTGACATTGATACGTGCCAGGCATATATATAGAGATATGCTCAAACTTCTGACGCGTTTTTCAAAGAAAGAGTGGCTGCTGATAATCATTGCGGTAGGTCTTATCGCGCTTGGAGCTTGGCTGGATATCAGCATGCTGCCGGATTTTACCGAGAAGATTGCCAGAGCAATCTCGCCGGACATACTTGGTCAGCCGCAGGGTAATATGAGCGACGTGTGGACAAACGGAGCGTTCATGTTGCTGATTGCTCTTGGTTCAATCCTGACTGTTGTTGCTGTCGGATTCATAGCCGCGCGTGTAAGTGCAAGTCATTCCGCCCGTCTGCGCGAAGACATATTCAGAAAGGTCGGAATGTTTGGCACAAGTGAAATGAAACAATTCAGTGTGGCAAGTCTTATAACGCGCTCGACAAACGACGTTACTCAGGTTCGGATGTTCATTGCGATGGGCATGCAGATGATGATTAAGGCCCCGATTGTTGCAGTTTGGGCTGTGATACGAATCCTAGGGAAAAGCCGCGAGCTTTCACTTGTTACAATTACTGCGGTTGTTGCACTTACGATTGTAATTGTTGCCTTGATTTTTTTGGTGCTGCCGCGTTTTCGTAAAATCCAGACACTGACCGACAAATTGAATCAGACTGCGCGTGAAAACCTTACAGGCATTCGTGTTGTCCGTGCCTACAACGCAGAAAATTACGAAGAGTCAAAATTTGAAACCGTAAACGAAGCGGCAATGCGCAATCATCTTTTTACAATGCGCGCGATGGGGTTTGTGATGCCGTTTATTCAATTACTTATGTCTGGGGTTGTACTTGCGTTGTGGTGGGTGAGTTCGTACCTCATTAACGCCGGGGATGCACTTGCTCCTGGCAGCGTTATGGCGTTCCAGCAGATTTCATTTCAAATTCTTCTGTCGTTCATGATGCTTGTTATTATTTTCGTTCTGCTGCCGCGTGTGTTGATTTCTGCCCGGCGTATTACGGAGGTTTTGCGTGTCAAGCCATCGATAACAGACGGCGAAAGCAGTTCTCCTTTCGGCGGGGGCAGCGGAGCAGTTGAATTTCGCGGCGTTGCTTTTAAATACCCCGATGCAGAGGAGTACATTCTTAAAGATATCAATATAAAAATCAAATCCGGTCAAACTGTGGCGTTTATCGGCAGTACAGGCAGCGGTAAAAGCACGCTTGTAAATCTTCTTCCGCGTCTTTATGATGCAACCGAAGGGGAATTGCTTCTTGACGGACAAAACGTGCGTGATTATACGCTTGAACAACTTTACGGCAAGGTCGGCTATGTCCCGCAGACTGCTGTTGTGTTCAAGGGTACTGTGAAATCGAACGTTGCATTCGGCAGGGAACTGACAGACGAGCAAACCAAGCATGCGCTGGAGATCGCACAACTTGATATTGATATAAACAAAGAGACATCGCAAGGCGGCAAAAATCTTTCCGGCGGTCAAAAGCAGCGTCTTTCGATTGCGCGGGTTGTTGCACGCAATCCGCAGGTTTTTATTTTTGACGACACGTTCAGCGCCTTGGATTTTAAAACCGACAAGGCATTGCGCGAAGCATTAAAACAATCCTGTGCCGGTTCGACCGTTTTAATTGTTGCACAGCGTATCGGTACGATTATGAATGCCGATAACATTGTTGTGCTGGAAGAAGGGCGAATTGTTGGGCAGGGCACACACAAGGAGTTGCTGAAAACCTGTGAAGTTTATAAACAAATTGCGTATTCTCAACTGTCAAAGGAGGAGCTGAAATGAGTCCACCTGGACAAGACCCAATTGGAGGCGGCAGAAAAGCTCCTCAGAAGGCAAAGAATTTTAAAAAAGCGTGGGGCAGCCTTCTTAGGTTTTGCAAACCGTATTACCTTGTTGCAATCATAGCGTTTATTTTTGCGATTGCCGGCACTGTGATTTGCGTAATCGGTCCAAGCCTTGTAAAGGAGATAATTTCCGACGTATTCAAACTTGCGGCAATTGTAGGAGTGTATCCGACAGATTCGGTTATTTCCGATATTCTGCGTGTGGGAACTTTACTGGTAATACTGTATGCAATCATGTTTGTTCTTTCATATATCCAGCAACTTATTATGGCTACGGTTACTCAGAGAATCGCGAAACGATTGCGCCGGGACATCTCCAAAAAAATAAACCGTCTGCCGCTGAGTTACTTTGACCGCACGCAAACAGGCGACATTCTAAGTCGCATTACAAATGATACCGATACGCTGTCGCAGACGCTTAACCAAAGCGGTATAACTTTGGTTTCTGCAGTTGCGTTGCTTGTCGGTTCGATTATTATGATGTTTACTTTGAACTGGATCATGGCGTTGACGGCGATTATTTCTTCGTTCGGCGGTTTCTTTGTGATGGGGTTTGTTATCAAGAAGTCGCAGAAGCATTTCATAGCACAACAGCGTCAACTGGGCGAGATTAACGGCCACATTGAAGAGTTTTACACCGGTCACAGCATTGTCAAGACGTGTAACGCGCAAAAACAGGTGACAAATGAGTTTTCGGCTCTTAACAATAATTTGTACCAAAGCGCATGGAAAAGTCAGTTCTACAGCGGGCTTATGGGTCCTATTATGGGGTTTATAAGCAATTTTAGCTATATTTGCATTTGCATTGTCGGCGGTCTGCTTTTGTTCACACAAGGTCTTGACATCGGTGTAATTGGCGCGTTTATGATTTATGTCGGCATATTTACCCAGCCTCTCAGCCAACTTGCTCAGGCTGCGACAAACCTTCAGGCAACCGCTGCAGCATCCGAACGAGTATTTGAATTTCTTGGCGAGCCCGAGATGGAAAACGAAGATGAACTCGCCGGCTTGGTTTCAAACATCAAGGGTGCTGTAAAGTTTTCCGATGTCAAATTCAGTTATACCAAGGGCACACCTATTATAAAGGGTTTTTCTGCAGACATCCCTGCCGGCTCCAAAATTGCTGTTGTCGGTCCTACCGGGGCTGGCAAGACAACCTTGGTCAATCTTCTTATGAAGTTTTACAATACCGACTCTGGGGACATTTTCATCGACGGCGTTCCGATAAGCAAGATGCGGCGGGGTTCGGTGCGCGATTTATTTGCAATGGTGCTGCAGGATACTTGGCTTTTCGAAGGAACCGTGCGCGAAAACCTTGCTTACAACGTTCCGAATGTCACTGACGAGCAAATCAAAACAGCCTGCGAGACCGCAGGAATTGACCACTTTATCAGAACTTTGCCAAAAGGTTACGACACCGTCTTGGATGAACAGGCAGCCATAAGTAACGGTCAGAAACAACTGCTGACAATCGCCCGCGCTATGATAAAAAACGCACCACTTTTGATTTTGGACGAAGCCACGTCGTCTGTTGACACTCGCACCGAGGTTTTAATCGCCGAAGCTATGGATAAATTGACTCGCGGACGTACATCATTCGTTATTGCGCACCGCCTTTCTACAATTAAGAACGCTGGATTGATACTTGTGCTGAAAGACGGTGATATTATTGAAAGCGGCACTCACAAGGACCTGATTGAACAAAAAGGGTTCTATGCCGATCTTTACAACAGTCAATTTTCTTTGCAGCAGCCGGAGGCGGTATAAAGATGCCTAACAATTATATCTATTGACAAAATTCCGCCGTGCATATATATAGTTTAAAAGGGGAGGCGGGGCTTTTTTATATGGCAGATAAATCCAACAAAGAAAAACTCGCCGCTTTGCGGGCCTCAAAGACAAAAAAAAGAATGGTGAATGCTGCCGCGAAAACGCCGGAGGTTTTACTGATACAGTTTGACAACTCCTACGAAGGTTTTGACGAGGAACAAGTCGTTGAAATGCGCGAAGAGCACGGCGAGAACTCGATTACAAAGCAAAAAAAGCAAAACTGGCTCAGCCGCCTTATCCATGCCTTTATAAACCCGTTTACTATTATCCTGTTGGTTATCAGCACGTTTCTGTTGATTAATGGTGACATCATCGGCGGCACTATAATCCTGGCAATGGTTGCGTTCAGCGGCATACTTAAATTTGTCCAGGAAACACGCAACAGTTCGGCAGCTGAGAAATTGACGGGCATGGTTGCAACAACTGTGCATGTCAGGCGTCAAATCCGCGATGCCGAGACCGACAAGGTAGTCTCGCGCAAAACCGAAATCCCGTTAAACGAACTTGTTGTCGGAGATGTTCTGTATCTTGCCGCAGGTGATATGATTCCTGCCGATATCCGCATTTTGCGCGCGAAAGACTTGTTTATTTCGCAGGCATCTCTGACGGGCGAAAGCGAGCCTGTCGAAAAATTCGTAAACTGCGACGCCAGAAAGGGTGACAACCCTCTTGACCTTAATAATCTTGCGTTTATGGGCACAAACGTTGTGTCCGGAAGTTCGGTTGCGATTGTTCTGGCGGTTGGCAATGACACCATCTTCGGCGGAATAGCCAAACAGCTTCAGGCCAAGAAAAAAGCGACCAGTTTTGAAAAAGGGATTAACTCGGTCTCTTGGGTTTTGATACGTCTGATGCTTATCATGGTGCCTGTTGTTTTTGTCGCAAGCGGTCTGAGGAACGGAGACTGGCCCAACTCGTTCCTTTTTGCAATCTCGGTTGCGGTTGGATTGACTCCTGAGATGTTGCCAATGGTTGTGTCTGCAACTCTTGCAAAGGGCGCGGTTTTCATGAGCCGCAAAAAGGTCATTGTCAAGGATTTGTCAAGCATTCAAAACTTTGGTGCTATGGATGTGTTGTGTACTGACAAGACGGGTACGCTGACGCAGGATAAAATCATTTTGCAGTATCACTTGGATGTGCACGGCAAGGATTGTCCGCGCGTTTTGCGTCACGCATATCTGAACAGTTTTTATCAAACCGGTCTTAAAAACCTTATGGATATTGCCGTTATAGAGAGGGCGGAAAAAGAAGGCATGACCGATGAGTTCAAACAGTGGACAAAAACAGACGAAATACCGTTTGATTTCCAGCGCCGCCGCATGAGCGTTGCAGTAACCGACAACAAACCCGATGGCAAAACGCGCCTTATTACAAAGGGTGCCATTGAAGAAATGCTGTCGATATGTGACAGGGTGGAATACGAGGGCAGAATTATACCGATAACGGACGAACTAAGAAAGGAACTTATTGAACGTGCAACTAAATACAATGACGACGGTATGCGTGTAGTCGGTGTTGCGCAAAAGAAATATCCGCTTAAAGAGACTCCTTCCGCTTTTTCGGTTAAAGATGAACACAACATGGTGCTTACCGGGTTTTTGGCATTTTTGGATCCGCCGAAAGAAACTGCACAGGCAGCTATTCGGGCGCTTAATGAATATGGCGTTACTGTAAAAGTTTTAACAGGCGACAACGATGCCGTTACAAAATGCGTATGCCGTCAGGTTGGCCTTGTGGTCGGGAAAATTCTCTTGGGCAGCGATGTCGAGAAAATGTCCGATGCCGAATTGCGAGTTGCGGTCGAGCAAACCAACGTTTTTGCAAAACTTTCGCCGGAACAAAAGAGCCGCATCGTAAAAATCCTGCGTCAAAACGGGCACACAGTCGGTTTTATGGGTGACGGTATAAACGATGCCGCTGCTTTGCGTGCCGCAGACGTAGGAATCTCGGTTGATAATGCGGTGGATATTGCAAAAGAGGCCGCAAATATCATCTTGCTGGAAAAAGACCTGATGATTCTGGAAGAAGGTGTCATTGAAGGACGCAAAATTTACGGTAACATAGTTAAATACATCAAAATGACGGCAAGCAGCAACTTCGGAAACATGTTTTCCGTACTTGTCGCGGCGGTTTTCGTGCCTTTCCTGCCGATGCTGCCGATACAAATATTGATGCTGAACCTTATCTATGATATTACGTGCGTATCAATGCCATGGGATAATGTTGACAAGGAATTCTTGCTTAAACCCAGAAAATGGGAGGCAAAGTCTATTATGCGGTTCACCCTTTGGTTCGGCCCGACAAGTTCTTTGTTTGATATCAGCACCTACGGTATTATGTACTGGTTCATAGCTCCGTCTATGATGGGCGGCAGGGGATATGAGGAACTTACCTCTGCGGCAGACCAGGAAATGTTCCAAAGAATTTTCCAGGCGGGTTGGTTCATTGAATCTCTTGCAACACAGACGCTTGTTATACAAATCTTGCGCAGTCCGAAGTTTCCGTTCTTGGGAACGCGCGCAAGTTGGCAGGTCACGATGTTCACCGCAACCGGGATTGCTGTCGGTATTGCGCTTCCGTTTATCCCGTTTGTCGCCGGTCCGCTGAATATGGCGCCGCTTGGTTTGATTTACTTTGCCGCGCTTGCCGCCACTATAATAGCCTACCTCCTCCTTGTAACATTGTTCAAACACCTGTTTGTCAAGAGGTATAAAGAGTTATTATGAACAAATACTAATTTTACTGTTGACAAGTGGATGAAATTGGGGTTAGAATGTACGATGTACATTTAGTACTTAAACTCAATTTGAAACACGGGAGAAAAATCAATGAAGAAGAGACTTGGATTATTAGGACTTGCGCTGATGTTTGTTTTGGGCTCGCTGCTAAGCGGAGCCTTTGCACCGGTATTGTCGAAAATGGTGCGAGCAGCGAACGACCACGAGGCCGGAATCGCGAACTATATGATTGAACGGCTTCCAAGAAAGACGTTCAACGTCGGGGACCCTGTTCCTTATGATACAAGTGAGGGGCGGCCACTTCCGGTTATGGTTTCTTCGGATGCTTATTACACATTAACCCGTAAAGTCAGCGGTAACGATGTGGTTGTGGGCGTAAGTCACAGCAACAATGGAGTTGCCGGCAAGACTTTGTTCCCCGGGGCAACCCTTGGTGCAAGTCACCCGGGATACTTAAGCGGTAGTGATTCCAAACTTATCGGTGATAAGTTCACCAATTTTACACTTGCAGGAACATACAGTTATAATTTTTACAGCAAAGCCGAATACGAAAAAGTCGCGTGCATGATGAACGGCAGCACACAGACAGGTATCATCCAAAGCGGCAAGAACGCTGCAAAGTCGTTTGAACGCTATACGGTTAACGTTTACTCGACCAATTACGTGATGGAACTTCCGGATAATGACCGCGATATTTTTCCGAATATCATAATTCCTAACAACAAAATTGTATTCCCGCTTCCAAAGCACTTGTACGATAACCTTGGACGCGACCTTTTGGGACCTACAGATGACAAGGATTCAAACGAAGCAAGGCTTGCGGCATATGAAGTTGAGATCGGCGGAGGCACAGTTGAACAAAAAACAATCATTGACTGGATTTACCGTGATACAAGCCTTACAGTTTATGGTAACGAGGGAACTGCCGTAGCGGTTCCGGATATCAAAAGCGAGGCAAGTCGCACTTTCTGGCCCAGAATCGACAGTAAAACATATTACGCCGAGTATTCTTACTATAACGCAGACAGTAAAATCTCGTCTTATTTCCGTACAGACAATATTACGTGCGAAAGACCCAATAATTACACAGCGATTCCCGGCGGTAATGTTGAAGCCAAAGACGAAAACGCCAAAAACCATATTTACCTAGAGACAACTCCGACGCTTTCGTTTGTTCCGACAACCAGTTCATTTAGGATCGGAACCGAGGCGACGCTTCCTACTGTTACGGTCAGTATCCACGAGGACAGCACGATTCAATTCGGTTCCACCAGCACTTTGTCGAACTTCACGCGTATACTGGTGCGTTACCGTGAAAACAGCGGAGACAGTTGGAAATGGATTAAAACCGACGGTACCTATTTAAGCGGTGATAACTACTCGGATTCAAGCATTCTGCGTATTGAAGACTTTAAATTCACTCCCGCAAAAGTCGGAGATTACCAATTCCATTACTTTACGACAACAATTTTCGGTATCGGCGCTGAAGGGGCTGTTGGCGCAAGGGCTGTAATTCCAACTGACAGGATAGTCAACTTTGATGGCACCAAATTTCTTAGATATCAGCTTCCTGAAAACATCACGATTGATCGCGACTATCGTGCACCGGAAATAAAGTGGACAGCACCTTTCGTGTACAACTCTGCAGACAACATGAAACCGTATGACCTTGAAGGTAACGAGCTTGTATTCGAAGAGGCGCCGGATTACAGCAAATGGCTTCCCGGAGGTTTGTCTTACAGCAAAACCAAGATTGCGCTTGGCGAAACCTTGGAACTTCCGGCGTTGCTTGGTGACGACAACTCGACGCGTTCATGCGACCTTGCTTATGAAATGTATCTGTATCGTTATCATAACGGTTCTCGTGTCGGCACCGACCCTGTCTTTTGGATAAGCGGGAAGAACGGCGGCGACCCGGGGCTGGGCGGCGGAATTTGGCTTAATAACACAGCTTTCACCATCCCTTTTCCAAGCGCAGCAACGTATTCATCTTTAGGTATAACGACCCCTACGACTGCGGCAGAGTCTATGGGCAAAACATGGAACAGCATTCCAGTTGCAGGAACATACGACTTGATAATCCGCGTCCGCGACGAACAAAATAACGGAACCGGTGACATACAATATACCTTTGAGGTTGTTGACCCTGCTGATCCGAATGCGTCATACGACTGGTCACGCCCACACCTAAGCGGACTTTTCCGTGCCGGTCAAAGCGAATACCACGAAGGCGATATACTACGCTTCAACACCGCAGCATTCTCGGACGAATACACTTACGACAGTGATATTGAAGTGCGTTATTTTATTTCTCTTGATAACGAAGGCAAGGATATTGACCACTTGTATTCTACCACCGATCCAGCAAGCGTAGTTTGCAATCATGCAACACCGTGCGTCAGTCCTAAGGCGGCGATTGAAATCGTAGACGGTAAAAACGGTATGACGATTGGAATCGATGGTCGTGTTACTGTCGAACTTAAGCGCGGCAACGATGCAGGGGATTATATCTTGAATTCCCTTACTGCGAATGGATACCTCACCTTCCGTATTTATGCAGTTGCCAGAAACTATCATGCGATTGTACGCGATGTCGACATTGGTAATAACTACTCGTATTTTGTTCCTTCTATGATCGATCCTCTTACAATCAAGGATGTCGGAACCGATTCTACGCTTAACCACATTATTGCCATATTTGACGCCGTAACAATATTTGATGAAACTTATGGCTCGGCGGCTGTGGTTACAGATAAATTCGGCGGCACTTATAACAATACGACCGGCGCAGTTACAGGCACATCTTCATCTTGGTATGATACCGAGGTTCTAAGCAACGAGGATAACAAAGCAATTGCTATCCCCGCGCTTCGATTCTTTTATCCGAACGACGCCGGTTCGCTTTATTCAACAATCACGTACTCTGTGACTTATGAGGACTCTGGAGTGACGAGGGACGTGGTAACTTTTGATGGTTATGAAACAAGAGGCGGCGGCTGGCAGGGTATGCTTGGAAATATACAAAGCGGCAGCAGTGTCGGAATACCTGCGATTGGCAGCAGCATGAATACGAACGGGATGTCGATTGGTATTGAAACAACCGGTGTGACCGAGACGGCACAACAAGCCGCAAAGCAACGTTACTTCAGACCAATGGGTGTCGGCGCGCATTACATTACCGTAAGGGTCACAAATGCCGGCGGAAACCTTACCGTGTTTGTCGGAAAGATTTGGGTTGTGGGCGAGCCGGTAGCGTCCGAGCCGATTTTCCTGAGTGCCGAGAGTTCTATCAGCCTTGGTCGAACCGCAAATATGCCTAAATTGCAAGTTACAATCAATACAAAAAACTATGTTACCGGTTCTGTTTCAAGCGGAAATCAAGGCTATATTGAAACTGCGGAAATTGACTCGGATCTTGGTTACTATGCAAAAGTTGGAACGTTCAGCCTTGTTTTTGGCAGCGAAAATGGCTCGGCTTGGAAATCGCTTGGTAACCTGTTCATCCCACAAGCTATCGACACATACTACATTACCTACATACTGTCGATAACCGACGATATTGAAGGCAAAAGCATCGTTGGCAACGCATCCGAGATGATAATAACGAAGACTTGGAGGCTTTCGGTTGAATCGCTTGCAAGTTCTGATGTATCGATTATATTTGACGAGCAGTACAACCTTCACGCAAGCGAAATGGAGGCAGATGGTGACCGCGGCGCACCTACAAAATATTATGACAAGAACTTTGCGCTGGATAATGGCAAATACACGGAATACTATGATCCAAGTGCTCCGAACGTTTATAACTTCTTTACCAGTATGTTGAAGTCAAATGTTTCGGAATTGTCGGACGATCAACTTTTCGGCGGGCTGGAGCCGGAAATTGGCGATACGAATGCCGACGGGACTCCGAAATACTGGCAGTACGGCAAGGTTTACATTCCTCATTTCGATGCCCAACTTGCAAAGAGTGCAGTTGACGGTCTTAATGAAGATTTTGACGAGAATTTCATTCCAAGTATTACTGTGAAAAAAGGCAGCACGAACCGCTTGGAAGTGTTGGGCAAGGTCGACAGCGAATGCAAGCAAGTCGATTATGGGTTCAGTGATGACGGATTCTATTATTGGTTCCGTCCGACAGGTACGCTTCTTGCCGAATACGAAGGCTCGTATTTAGATTACTCCGGTCCTGATGACGTACT
>Ga0123356_10002143_pt1 | contig 21272 bp, 16 predicted proteins | sample TergutEmb28metaG_2_FD_92546 | JGI IMG/M metagenome (GOLD analysis project Ga0123356, IMG submission 92546) | Embiratermes neotenicus P3 segment gut microbial communities from Petit-Saut dam, French Guiana - Emb289 P3 | ecosystem: Host-associated > Arthropoda: Insects > Digestive system > Gut ... | reverse complement strand
TATACATATTGAATAATAGCGCAAAATATGGTAAAATGCAATATGTAATTTTCATCCCGTAGGGTGAAAATGTAAAGGTTCTGATGCAATGGATACAATAAAAGCAAAAAGAATAGCAAAAAAAGTCGCCAAGAACGGTTTCTGGATAATAAGCGACGTGTTTTTTCTCGGGCTTAAGGTAGTCGGGACACTGGCACTTATCGCTGTGACAACCGCTGTTGTTTATGCGTGCTTTTTCCTTTACTATGTCAAAAACGATCTGGCTACCGGCCTTGAAATCAACCCTAATGATTTCACTATGAGCCAGTCCAGCATAATCTGCTATATTGACCCCGAAACCGGACGCGAGATTGAAATGGTCACTGTTCAAAGCGCAGAGTTTCGCAGATGGGCTAATTATGATGAATTTCCCGCTCACTTGATTAACGCGGTCGTCGCCATAGAGGATCACCGTTTTTGGAATCATCAAGGTGTGGACTGGTACAGAACCGCAGGCGCTTTTATGAATATGTTTCTGAGTATGCGTGACACTTTCGGCGGTTCGACGATAACACAGCAGCTAATTAAAAATCTCACTCTTGAGGACGATGCAACTGTTCAACGAAAGCTGCAGGAGATATTCAGAGCACTTGAGTATGAAAGGCAGTACAGCAAGGAAGAAATACTGGAAATGTATTTAAACCTCGTATATTTCGGGCATGGCTGTTATGGTATTGGTGCTGCCGCGAAATATTATTTCGATAAAGAGGTCGATCAACTGACACTGCCTGAAGCTGCAGCCATAATCAGTATTACTAACAATCCGTCGCGCTTCAGCCCGTATTTAAACAGAGAAGACAACAAGGAAAGGCAGGAAGTAATCCTTAACAGAATGTATGAGCTCGGATATATAAAAACAGAACAGGAGCTAAGGCAAGCCATACGTTCTGTACTCCACTTCCAACGCGGTGTTGATGATGAAGCCGAGCAGGTGATTTATACATGGTTTCAGGAAGCTGTGATGCGAGATGTCGTGAGCGATTTAGTCGCTCAAAAGGGTATTTCCGAGCAGGCTGCCAGAAGACTCCTGTTTACGGGCGGTTTGAGGATTATTGCCACAATAGACCCGAATATGCAGGCAATAGTCGATGAAGTATATGAAAATACTGAAAATCTGCCCAATGTAACAGGTTCGGTTCAACAGCTCCAGTCGGGTATTATTATAACCGATCCATACACCGGCGAAGTAAAGGCTCTTTCCGGCGGTGTAGGTGTAAAAACACGAAATATGCTGTTAAACCGCGCGACTCAAACGCGAAGGCCGCCCGGTTCCGCCATTAAGCCTATATCAGTATATGCGCCTGCACTTGACTACGCCCTTCTTACACCAGACTCGATATACAATGACAATCCCGGCGTTCAGCTTCTCGGCACTACCTGGCTGCCAAGAAATGCCAGCCGTTCATACAGCGGTCTTATTACCGTAAGAACGGCTCTGCGCAACTCTGTAAATACTGTCGCGGCTATGGTGCTTGATCAGCTCACACCCTCTGTCTCATACTCATTCATGCGGGATATACTGGGCTTTAATCTCTCACCTGCCGACGCTGATTATGCGCCGCTTGCCGCAGGGCAGCTCACTCATGGAGCAACGGTTCGTGAAATGGCTTCGGCATTTACCATGTTCCCAAATTCCGGCGTCCGTGTCGAGCTTCGTACATACTCCATGATATACGACAACGATGGTGAAATCCTGCTGGATAACTCCGCACCGAAGGAGATGTCCGCTATCAGTGATGTAACCGCTTACTGGATGACTGATATGCTGATTGAAGCCGTCGTATCCGGTACCGGAGGATCTGCAAACCTCGGACGGCATATGCCCACCGCAGGGAAAACCGGAACATCATCAGACAGCAAGGACCGTTGGTTTGTCGGCTATACACCGTACTATCTGGCAGCAGTTTGGACCGGATTTGATACGCCTGCCGAAATGAGGTCTTCCGGCAATCCGGCCGCCCAGATTTGGAAGATGATAATGGAGCCGATACATGCCAACCTCGAAACAAGAGCATTTAACAGACCTGACAATGTTTATCTGGCTCCTATCACTACAGAATGGGAGTTGGAGATAGTTACCTATACTATCATCGGAGTCGATGCCAACGGAAATATTATATTTGAAAGATCAGTCCAGTCAACTATCGGCGCTGAGGTTACGGAAAACGCTCCGGTAATTGCCGGTTTCAGGCTAATAGGTCAGTCTTACGGCTCAATTGAGGTTACTGCAGACCCGTCAAGGAATATAATCAGGTTCATTTATGAAGCTGTTGGTGTTGAGCCGTCACCCGATCCGTCACCTGATCCGCCTCTCGAAACGCCTACTCCGCCCACAGAGATTCCTCCAACGGCGACACCTCCGCCGGTAGTCGCAGATTTCGTAGTTACATTCGTAAATTGGGACGGAACTGTTCTCCTTACGGCAACTGTTGCAAGCGGAGGCAGTGCGTCACCACCGGCTAATCCGTCAAGACCCGGTCATACATTCACGGGCTGGTCAGGTTCTTATACAAATGTGACATCAAATCTAACGTTAACTGCTACTTTTTCAGCAGATTCAACGCCTACTCCTCCAACGCCAACGCCAACACCACCGCCCACCTGCTCCGACCCTTGCAACTGCGATCCATGCCAATGTGACCCCTGCACTAACGTTCACTCCGGTACTCCTCCATAACCAAAACGGTGGGAGCTATACTATAGTTTTAAGCTAAACAAAGGAGTAATCCGAATCCGGATTACTCCTTTGTTTTTAAAGTATGCTTATATAACTGCTACACTCCTATGCTGAAGAAAGCATCCATTCCCGGGTAGTGCGCGGCGGAACCGAGCTCCTCCTCTATTCTGAGCAGTTGATTGTATTTTGCCACTCTGTCACTTCTGGACGGAGCCCCTGTTTTAATTTGACCCGCGTTTACAGCCACTGAAATATCAGCGATTGTTGTATCCTCTGTTTCGCCGGAACGGTGAGACACAACAGCAGTGTATCTTGATCTGTGAGCCATACGAATAGCGTCAAGAGTTTCTGTCAGTGAGCCTATCTGATTCACCTTGATTAAAATCGAGTTTGTCACACCCAGGTCGATGCCTTTTTTAAGCCTCTCTGTATTAGTTACAAAAAGGTCGTCACCAACAATTTGTATTTTACTTCCGAGCGCGTCGGTCATCATCTTCCAGCCTTCCCAGTCTTCTTCGGCCATACCGTCTTCGATTGATATAATTGGATATTTCCCTACGAAGTTAACCCACATATCAACCATTTCCTGTCTGGTCATTATCGTTTTTCTTTTCGGCAGATGATAGCATCCGTCCTCCTCATTAAACCAGTCGGTAACTGCAGGGTCCATGGCTATCCTGATATCGTCATATGGTTTATACCCCGCTTTTTCAATTGCTTTCATAAGAGCAATGAGCGCATCCTCGTCAGCAGCAAGGTTCGGTGCATAACCACCCTCATCTCCGACACCGGATGACGGGACAACCTTCTTGAGAGCGTGGAATACCTCCGAACACATACGAAGAGCTTCGCGGAAGCTACCTGCGGATACAGGCATAATCATGAATTCCTGTATATCAACGCTGTTATCAGCATGTGCTCCGCCGTTTAATAGATTCATCATCGGAACCGGAAGCATGTTTGCGGACGCTCCGCCGATGTATCTGTATAATGGCATCTTCAGTGCTTTTGCCGCTGCTATTGCACAACCCAGAGAGGCCCCGAGAATGGCATTTGCACCCAGCTTTGATTTATTGGGAGTTCCGTCCAACTCAATCAACGCCTTATCAATCGCCACTTGATCCAAAGCGTTAAGACCAAGCAACGCATCGGAGATCTCATTGTTTATATTGGCTACAGCCTTTAAAACACCTTTACCGAGATAACGCTCCTTGTCCCCGTCACGCAATTCACATGCTTCGAACTTACCCGTCGAAGCTCCTGACGGAACCATTGCGCGTCCGACCACGAACCCGTCATTCCCGTCCATAATCCAAACTTCGGCTTCAACTGTCGGATTTCCTCTTGAATCAAGCACTTCACGCCCGGTAACGTCAATAATCTCCAAATAGTCTTTCATAGATCTTCTCCCTCATTATATTCAAATTATTTTCACCTCTTGCGAGATTTTCTTTATTATCAGTTCACTCTAGCTGACTATCAGGCTCTCGCCCGTAATGCTTTCAGGCTTTTTTAGATTCAACAGCTCAAGCAGTGTCGGAGCAATGTCAGCCAGCTTACCCGGCTTAAGTTTTACATCAGCTCCGCATATAATCAAAGGAACAGGATTTGTACTGTGTGCGGTGTGGCGGCTTACTCCATCCCCGGCAAGCATTATCTCGGCATTGCCATGATCTGATGTAATCACAAGATATCCGTCAATTTTATCAACCGCTTCTTTAACCAGACCTACGCATTTATCTACAGTCTCCACCGCCTTAACCGCAGCCTCATAAACTCCGGTATGCCCAACCATATCACAGTTGGCAAAATTAACGATAACAACATCATGCTTTTCACCGAGTATCTCTTTGCATGCGGCATCCGCAACCTTGTATGCCGACATTTCGGGAATAAGGTCGTATGTAGGAAATTCTTTCGGCGACGGAACCAATATGCGCTCTTCACCTTTAAAAGGCAGCTCTACACCACCGTTAAAAAAGAATGTTACATGCGCATACTTCTCAGTCTCTGCTATTCTGATTTGCTTTAATCCCTGTTCACTTATCGTTTCACCGAATGTATGCTCGGGGAAATGAGGAGGATATGCGATATAAACACCGCTGATGGTTTCGTCATATTGAGTCATACATACGTAAGTCAACGGGAAATAACCATTTCGCCTTTTGAATCCCTCAAAGTCCTTGTCGACAAAAGCCCGCGTTATTTCTCTTGCCCTGTCCGGCCTGAAGTTAAAAAAGATAACCGAGTCATCAGCTTTTACCATACCGTTCTTATCACAAATCACAGGCTTAACAAACTCGTCATACTCTTCCTTGTCATAAGACTCCTGCATTGCAATAACAGGATCGGGTTTGTAATCGCCTTCACCGGATACCATAGCATCATATGCCTGCTCCACGCGTTCCCACCGGTTGTCACGATCCATCGCATAGAAACGCCCCATTATCGTGGATATCTTGCCGATACCCAATTCATCGCATTTATGTACAAGCGCTTCTATTGATTCTTTTCCTGAATCGGGAGCGACGTCCCGCCCGTCCATAAAACAATGTATATAAACCTTTCTAAGTCCGTTACGTTTTGTAAGTTCTAATAAACCAAAAAGATGATTTATATGGCTGTGAACGCCGCCCGGCGAGACCAGCCCCATCAGGTGAAGCGACTTCCCTTTTACTTTGCATGAATCAACTGCTTTGAGTAATGCTTCATTTTCAAAGAAAGTCCCCAACTGTATATCTCTTGATATTTTCGGTAAATCCTGATATACCACACGACCGGCACCGATGTTTGTATGCCCGACCTCGCTGTTTCCCATCTGCCCGTCAGGAAGCCCGACATCTTCACCCGAAGCCGAAAGCGTCGTATTCGGGTATGTCTTGAATAACTCATCGAGGACAGGCGTTGATGCGTTTGCTACGGCATTGCCCCGGGATGGCTCTGCTAAACCGTAACCGTCCATAATCACCATGACAAGTTGCTTTTTAATCACTAAATTATTATCCCTCTTTATAAATAATGTTTTCCGCCTATCATAATCTCAGGCTTTGCTTGTAATTACTGGTTTGCCGCGTTAATAATAACCGCAAATGCTTTCGGTTTTAGTGACGCTCCGCCTATAAGCCCTCCGTCTATATCCGGCTGCGCTAATAAATCAAATGCGTTTTTATCATTCATCGACCCGCCGTAAAGTATTGATACCGAGTCCGCAACTGCTTTACCGTACAATTCCGATATGACCTCGCGTATTGCCCGGCATACCTCCTGGGCATCTTCAGGTGTTGCGGTTTTCCCTGTTCCAATAGCCCAAACCGGCTCGTATGCTACCACAATACGGCGAAGCTGTTCAGCCGGAACGCCAAACAACGCCACCTTGACCTGCATTGCCACAAGGTCATAAGTTACGCCGGTTTCACGTTGCTCAAGCTTTTCACCAACGCAAACAATCGGGCATATGGGAGTGTTAAGAGCTGCCAGCAGCTTCTTATTAACAGACTCGTCGGTTTCACCGTAGAGCTCACGCCTCTCACTGTGACCGATGATAACATATTGAGTACCAATGTCATTTAGCTGCGCTGCCGAAACCTCTCCGGTATAAGCGCCTGATTCGAACTGGCTCATGTTTTGTGCCCCAACCCCGATTCCTACACCCTCCAACTCAGTTACGGCTGCCGGAATAAGTACGAACGGTACGCACACGACTGCATCACACCATGCTTTATATCCGGGCACCAGCGCTGCAAGCTCGTCTGCATAATTTTTAATGCCGGACGCAAGTAAGTTCATTTTCCAGTTCCCTGCAATAATTGTTTTTCTTAAATGTTTATTCATCATCGTCTCCTAATTACGTTTTGCAATACTACGCGTCCAGTAAACATGCTATACCCGGAAGTATCTTGCCTTCCATAAATTCAAGTGAAGCGCCACCGCCTGTGGATATATGAGTAATTTTATCAGCGACTCCAAACTTGCGTACTGCAGCAGCCGAGTCACCACCGCCGATAATTGAGATAGCGTTCGACTCTGCGACGGCATTTGCGACTGCTCTGGTACCTTCAGCGAACTTGGAAAACTCGAACACACCCATCGGTCCGTTCCATACTATCGTTCCGGCACCGGCGATTTCTTTTGTAAACTCAGCTATCGCACAAGGTCCGATATCCATAGCCATCATCCCGTCAGGTATCGCATCGCTGTTTACGGTTATGGGCGATACATCATTTGAGAACTCGGAGCCCGCCACAGAATCTTCCGGCAGCAGCATCCTGACCCCGCGTTTTTTTGCTTCGGCCTTGCAGCTCAGAACTGATTCAAACTCATCGTCCTCACACAGGGAGTTGCCTATACTTCCCCCTTCGGCTTTAAAGAATGTATATGCCATGCCGCCGCCGATAATCAGTGCGTCCGATATCTTCAATAAGTTCGATATAACACCCAGTTTATCGGAAACCTTTGCTCCTCCGAGTATCGCTACCAGCGGTCTTACAGGATTTGATATAGCACCCCCTATGTGATCAAGCTCCTTTTTCAAAAGAAAGCCCGAAACTGCAGGCAGATAATGCGACACACCCTCCGTCGAGGCATGAGCACGGTGTACACTGCCGAATGCGTCGGATACAAAGACATCAGCCATACCGGCAAGTTTCCTTGCAAACTCGGGATCGTTTTTTTCCTCCTCAATATGGAAGCGGGTATTCTCAAGCAGCATTATATCGCCGGGCTTTAAATCACCGGCAAGCTTAACCGCATCAGCGCCAATTACGTCCTTTGCCATCTTCACAGGCTTCCCGAGATGCTTTGACAGACTTTCCGCAACAGGTGCAAGGGAGAATTCGGGCTTGAATTCTCCCTTTGGTCTTCCAAAATGTGAGCATGCTATAACCGCCGCATTATTATCCAGAAGGTAGTTTATGGTGGGCAGCGCAGCAACAATCCGCCCCTCGTCTCTGATTTTCCCTGTTTCCTTGTCGATTGGTACGTTAAAATCGCATCTGAGTAAAACCTTTTTTCCATTCACTTCAATATCGGTCACCGATTTCTTGTTATACCCTTTCGCTCCTTCAGGATTCATAATGCCCTCCAAAAATCAATTTTATTTAACACGAAATAAATCATATACTCCAGTAGTAACAAAAATTATGGTTCTCATTCAACCTACGTATCGCCGGGTGGCGGGTCTCCGCCGGGTGGCGGGTCTCCGCCGGGTGGCGGGTCTCCACCGGGTGGCGGGTCTCCGCCGGGTGGCGGGTCTCCACCGGGTGGCGGGTCTCCACCGGGTGGCGGGTCTCCGCCGGGTGGCGGAGGCGGAGGCGGAGGCGGCAGTTCCGGTTCTCTGGTTCCATGTAGTATTACCCTGTTTTGAGTACGATAAGTGCTTGTACCGACCGACGTTCTGCTTATAAGCTCACCATCGGCTGAGTAAAGCAACTTGAAGGTTTCCGCCCTGTAGCCGGTCTGACCGGGAGTCCAAACCTCCGTCTGACCGATAAGTAAATCTTCCGTGTCGCGATTCTCAATGCTGAACGGGTTTGTACTTAAGGTTACGGTTTCAATTTCAATGTATGTATCATCAAGCTTTGTCCCGATAATTCTGACAGTTATTTCCCTGCCGCTTACCGTAGCTTCAATCCTTATCGGAAAATCGGTATTGTTCCTGAACCTGTAATCCTGATTTCCGAAAACAACTGTTGCATCGTTTGCAAAATTATCATTCGGCATATAAGCAATTCTCAAACCGTGGTTATGCCTTTCAACAACCTCAAGGTGTGTGTGTAAAACGGCATCATGTATCGTTGATGAAGCCTGGCAGATTCCCCCGCCTATTCCCAACTCCAGCCTCCCACCGATAATAACATTGGCTTCAAGGAATCCTGTGTCCCTTCTGCGCGGTCCAACGATATTATTAAATGAGAATATCTCGCCCGGATTCAACTCTGTCTCGTGTATATTCCTTGCCGCAAGCGTTATATTACTGAGCCTGTTGCTTGTACCGGCAATTCGTGTCGTACTCTCGGCAAGCACATCACGAAATATCATACTCTCAATCTCTTCCTGCGTATAATCCGGCTCAAGAACGTATATCGGGATAACCAAAGTCGTGCCGTTCGCAGCATTATTCAGCTTATCCTTGGCTTCATCAAAATCAAAAGTCCTGCCCGGAGCGCTAATGGTGGCACTCAGAGTTTCTACATCCCAAACAGACGATATAGGGTCGATATGTATCCGGTCAAACAGCATCTGCAGATCAATAACATCATCTACATTGGCTTCAGGGGTATAAACTGAAGTCATGTGCTCATGTTCTTCCACTGCCCGTAAAAGCGTAAATATCGCGAGATCGAACACCTCACCCTCATCGGCGGGATGAAGACCGGTTCCTTTAACAATTGTAATACTTTCACTGCTCTGTTCATACTTACTGTCCAGGAGTGTTTCGTTAAACTTCGCTGTATACTCCGCAGCGAGAGCGCGAATAATACTGTCGTCGAAATTCGGGCTGCTTAAGTCAGAGAGGTCTGTTCTGTTGAACAGCGACCTTATATATGTAAGCTCATTATTGAAAAACGAATCGTCCCTGCCGAATTGAAATGCAGCTATCGCAGCTTCCTCGGCATTTAACGATAGTCCGACCTCAGCGCCTGTAAATGTAAAGCTGCTGTCGTCCGGAAATACAACGGTCGCATATATTCCTTCCGCATTTTGCTCATAACCCTCTGCAATGAGAGTTTGTATCGCTTCATCAAGTGTCATTTCAGATATATTGATTCCATCTACCCATAGGTGAGGGAACATAGTATCCAGCGATCTTACATAAAAGCCGAGCGATACAAAAAGAGATGCTATGCCAAATGCAAAAATCAGCACTATTATTACTGCCGTTTTGAGATACGACTTTTTCTTTTTAACCGGTTTATTTGCAACCGCGCCTTTATTTCCGTTGATGCTGCCATTCGATACCGCGCTCCTGTTTGTATCATTGACTCTGGTCGCAGTTCTGCTGCGGTTTGCTCCGTTTATATGACTTGCACCATTACTCCGGTTTTGTATTGTTCTTTGTGTTTTACTTTTGTCGTTTTTACTTACTAGTTTCAACCTGGTTCTCTCCTATCGGTGTTACTTCGTATGAAGCATCAATTTTTCTACAGAAATTCGTTGCGTCCAATAAGCCTTCGTCCGCCAAAGAGGCCTGCTGCAACGGGTCGCTTGTCAAACAGTGTCATCTGCGCTTCCTCGCCGGCGGATTCCGTTTGCCAGGGCTTGCTTATTTGTGTCCGCTGCCTTGTCTGCGCTTCCAACAGTTCCCCTATCAAAACATTTGAAAGCATAAACCCCTTTGGTGTGAACCTCCAACGCTCATCCTTGTATATTGCCCATCCGTTTTCTTCATATTTATGGAGCAGTTCGAGTACAAAATCCATTTTAAGCCTGTAAATATTATAGTACTCTTTCTCCGATATCCCATGAGTCGTCCTTAGTCTTATCATAAGATACTCGCCGGCATTTTCAAAGTCTGACATTTCCTCGTCGTGTTCAACAATCCTTTTCCCCGAACCGACCTGCTCTATATACTCCTCGACATCCTCCGTAAAGCTGTATCTGCATTGCCCTACATATGAATGTGCTCCCGGTCCGAACCCTATATATTCTTCACCCAGCCAATACTTCATATTATGCTTTGATTCAAACCCGCGCCTTGCAAAATTTGATATCTCGTATTGCTTATACCCGAATCTTGCAAGGATATCAACCGCGTACAGATACATATCCGCTTGAGCATCGTCATCGGGCAGAAACGGCGAATCCTTAAACATGTACAGCTCTGTTCCCTCTTCAATTTTTAAGCTGTAGCACGAGATATGCTCCGCTTTAAGCCCGGCAACGCGCTGTACTGTCTGTGCCCATGCTTCTTTGTCCTGTGACGGTAAGCCGAAGATTATATCCACACTAAGATTTTTAAACCCTGCTTGCCTCGCATCGTTGAATGTTTCTTCCGCTTCTTCAAAGGTGTGTGTTCGGCCGAGAGTTTTGAGCGTTATATTGTCTGCACACTGCACACCTATCGATAGTCTGTTAAAACCGGCACGCCGGAGTCTCACAAGCTCATCCTTAGTAATGCTTCCCGGATTGACCTCCGCCGTTATCTCCGAGTCCAACAGCACATGTCCGTTGTTTTTTAATGCTCCGAGTATGCTGATAAGCCTAGAAGCACCGTAATGGCTCGGAGTACCTCCCCCGAAGTAAACAGTGTCAATCAGATAACCATCCAGTTGTGCAGCATATTCTTCAATGTGCTTTAATACGGCAGTGTGGTACGCGGGAATCAGCTTATCTCCGCCCTTAAATGCAGAAAGTGAATAAAAGTTACAGTACGCACATTTGCTTTTGCAAAACGGAATATGTACGTATATCCCGACCTTTTTCTCCATCGACCCTTCCTGTAAAACGAATAATAATGAATTCCTCAACTTCGTATTATATCAAATATTTCGCCTGATTTCAACATATTTTTATATTATCAACTATGTTTTGAACATTTAACGGCTATTTTGATAATATAAATAATTCCTTTGATTTTTTGACGATAAGACTGTATAATTGTTCCTGCAAAATCAAATTAATTTTACGGAGGAAGTTTCATGAGTTTAAAAATAGGAATTACGGGATTCGGCAGAATCGGGAGACTGGTATTCAGAGCAGCTTTTGAAAGAGGGATTGAAGTTGCAGCTATCAACGACGGCATGGAGCCGAAATACATGGCATATATGCTCAAGTATGACACTTTGCACGGCAGGTTTAATCATGATGTCTCGTATACGGAAAACAGCCTTGTTGTAGATGGCAAGTCTATTGTAACATACTCTGATTTTGACGCGGCAGCTATTCCGTGGCCGAAATGGGGGGTCGAGTACCTTATTGACGCTACCGGAGTATTTACCAAAAAGGATAAAGCGTCGCTGCACCTTAAAGCCGGCGTAAAAAAGGTTATCATCACATCTCCGACATCTGATATCCCCATGTTTGTCATGGGTGTAAATGAAGATAAGTACGATAGTTCAATGGAGCTGATATCAAACGCATCCTGCACAACAAACTGCCTTGCACCGATTGCGAAGGTAATTAATGACAAATGGGGCATCGAGTCAGGTCTTATGACAACAGTTCACGCCACAACGGCGACACAAAAAACCGTTGACGGAATCTCAAACAAAGACTGGCGCGGAGGCAGAGCAGCTTCCGGTAATATAATCCCTTCGTCAACAGGTGCTGCCAAAGCAGTCGGTGTTGTAATCCCCGAACTTAACGGCAAACTGACCGGTATGTCGATGCGCGTACCGACATTAAATGTTTCTGTTGTTGACCTGACTGTCAATCTCAAGAGCCCGGCGAAATACGAGGATATATGCGCCGAAATGAAACGCGCATCCGAAAACGAGTTGAAGGGAATTCTCGCATACACCGATGAAGCCGTTGTTTCATCTGATTTCAACGGAGATCCCCACACCTCGATATTTGATGCAACCGCAGGTATTCAGTTAAATGATACGTTTGTCAAAGTCCTGTCATGGTATGATAACGAATGGGCTTATTCAAACAAGGTTCTCGACCTTGCACTGCACGCATATAATGTGGACAACGCTTAGAGGCAGTTATTAAACTATCAGCCTTTCCTGCTCAAGTAATCATCAAGCTTAATCTCGTCCTCAACCTCAAGATCGCGTTCGCCTGCAAGTGATTCCAGATGATGCGTAAGCTCATGAGTTAATACATCCCTTAAGTGCTTACGCATCTTTTTATGCGAGGTTCCGCCATGGACGGCACATAACGAGCCGTAGTATATCACTATATACCTGCCCATCTGATCACGACGATATTCACCAAGGGTATAAAGACCTCCCTGCGGATCTTTATCACTTTTCTTTGTGTCCGCAAGCAGGCTCACTCCGCCGTTCAAATCACGAAAAATCTCCTCAGGCAACTCAGCCGCAATTTCATCGAGCAAATCATTTATTTCTTCAATCGTATACAACTTCACACATCCTTAGGGGGATTCATTTATGAGAAAAACTAAAATTGTAGCAACATTAGGTCCGGCGACCGACTCACCTGATGTTTTACGCAATATGATCAAAGCAGGCCTTGATGTCGCTCGCTTAAACTTCTCGCACGGGTCACACGAGGAACATAAAAAACGGGTTGAGCTGCTCCGGGGAATCTGCGAAGAAACAGGTTCAACAGTAGCTCTTCTTGCAGATACCAAGGGTCCTGAGATAAGACTCGGTACTTTTGAAGGCGGAGAAGCTCAATTGATCGCCGGTAACACTTTCACTCTCACAACCGATACAATCACCGGCAGTTCATTGCGGGCCGGCATTACATACGCCGGATTACCCGCCGAGGTCACCCCGGGAACACGAATACTGCTGGACGACGGTCTAATCGAGCTGGTTGTCGAATCGACTTCAAGCATGAATATCATTACCCGTATAATAAACGGAGGTATAATATCCGACAGAAAAGGCGTTAATGTACCCGGAGTGAGTCTAGACATACCGTTCACTTGCGCAAAGGATCGACTGGATTTGCGTTTTATGGCAGAAAACCATTTTGACTTTATTGCAGCATCTTTTGTACGAAACGCAAGAGATGTCAAAGAAATGCGCGACGAGCTTCATCGTATCGACAATAAAAACAGAATTAAAATTATTGCCAAGATTGAAAATGCCGAAGGAGTCAATAACGTCGATTCGATTCTTGCCGTGTGCGACGGGTTGATGGTGGCGCGCGGGGATCTTGGCGTAGAGGTGGAGTATGAGGAGCTGCCGATTATCCAGAAGGATTTGATCAAGCGTACATTATGTCAGGGCAAGCCGGTTATAACCGCGACTCAAATGCTTGAATCTATGATAAAAAATCCACGTCCGACCCGCGCAGAGACCTCGGATGTTGCGAATGCGATTTATGACGGCACAAGCGCAATTATGCTTTCCGGTGAAACTGCTGTCGGTAAATTCCCCGTAGAAGCTCTTACGGCAATGGCAAAAATAGCCGAGCGAATAGAAAAAGCAATTGATTATCGCGAACGCTTTCAGCAGGGTGAGTACGATTCAGAACCTTCAATAACAAATGCCATTTCCCACGCTACCGTAACAACATCGCATGATTTGCGGGCAGCAGCAATACTGACCGTTTCCATGTCGGGCAACACTGCGCAGAATGTTACAAAATTCCGCCCAACCTGCCCGATTATCGCCTGTACTCCAAACCCGATTGTCCGCCGTCAGCTCAAGTTAAACTGGGGTGTAATCCCGCTGTTGACACAAGAGGACTCCGAAACCACCGCTCTTTTCAATCACGCTGTGGAAGCTGCTGTGGAAGCAGGCCATTTGCAAGAGGGTGAGCTTGTGGTCTTAACAGCCGGCGTCCCTGTAGGTCACTCCGGCACAACCAACTTGATAAAAGTGCATGTCGTCGGGGAGAAGATACTGGTTTAGTTTGGTTACAAGCAAACTCCTAAACACTTACGGGTTGTATAATTCAAATATAACATAGAAGTTCATACCGCCGCCCGAGCGCTTTGCAGCTCTGACCATTCCGCCAAGATCTAGTACTGTGTCCTTAACTATCGCAAGTCCGAGACCACTCCCGCCCGCTTCGCGCGAGCGCGCTTTATCAACACGGTAGAATCTGTCGAATATGTGCGGTATGTCCTCTTCCGGAACACCTACTCCCCTGTCTTTAACAGTGAGGACAACAGTTTTATCTTCAGTTTCAAGCCTGACGTACACACTGCCGTCAGGCTTGTTATATTTTATCGCATTTTCGACAAGGTTAAAAATCACATGATGAACCGAATCTTCAGTTGCTTTGACATAGCAGCCTTCGGAAAGTTTTGACCTTAAAGTCAACCCTTTGTTTACCACCAGCGGTCTGAGCATCCTGAGGGTAGCATCAACCGCTTCTTTCATATCGACACGTGTAAGCTCGTCGGCGAACTGACTGTCCAGCCTTGTGAGGGTCATCAGCTTGCCCGTTGTTCTTTCAAGCCTGTCCGCCTCCATGCCAATATCTCCGATGAACTCTAAGACCGTTTCGCGCTCGATGTCTTTATTCTGTAATATACTGTCCGTCAAAAGCCTGATAGATGCCAGCGGAGTTTTAAGCTCATGCGATGCATCGGCAACGAATCTTCTTCTGACCTCGTCTGTCTCCCGTAACCTTCCGGTCAGACTGTCAAACTCATCACCAAGACGTGCAAGCTCGTCACTGCCCCTCATTGCAATCAGATAACCATACTTTCCCTCACGAACAGATTCTATTGCCCTCATTATTTTATTGACACGGCGCATTACAGACCACAATATAAGAGTCAGCGTTATAACAGAGAAGACACCTACCCCGATTGTTATATTTCTAATAGTGTCCTGCATCTCCAACAGCATTGACCCTTGATTTGCATCTTCATCATGAACATATACGGCACCGATGGCCACACCCTGACTCATAATGGGCGTCATCGCACTGCTGGAAAACGCCCCGCCTGAAAACCGGGAGAAAAAAACATCATATCCGTCAAGCGCTTTTTCTATATGCGACACCGGATTATCCGGGAGTGCGGATAACCCGGCAGGATCGTAAACCGGTATGCCTTGCGCATCCGTGATAACTATATGCATACCGCCTGCAACTTCCAACTGTGACACGACCGCGGTAACCCTTTCCTCATCCTCAATGGTAAGTGCTTCGAATCTTTCTTCAAGATGCCCTGCTATGAGTGCCGCCTGGCTTTGCACCAACTGCCGCTTGAATGAGAATATCATTTCGCGGGTTTCCATAAGAAAGTAGGTGTTGATTAGAATAAGCACAACTGCAACAACTGCGAAATACGTCAGGGCGAATTTCGTACGTATGCTGCTGAAAAACCTTAACTTCCTTACCGAGGGTTTCGATACATTCCTATCCCCTGATATAGTACCCAACCCCCCATTTGGTCATAATATATTCCGGTTCAGCCGGGTTTTCCTCCAGTTTCTCCCGTAAACGGCGAATATGCACATCAACAGTCCTTATATCACCCTGATATTCGTAACCCCATACAATATTCAGCAGCGATTCCCTGCTGTAAACACGTCCCGGATTTTTTGACAGCAGTTCAAAAACATCAAACTCCTTAACAGTAAGCTCAACCATCTCATCGTATTTCAGGGCAATACGCTTTTCCGTATCGATGGTTATATGGCCTACTGACAACACAGAGTTCGTGACATTGCTGACAAGCGCGCTGCGCCTCAGAAGAGCGCGAATCCGCGCTTTCAGTTCAAGAATATTAAAAGGTTTTGTGATGTAGTCATCAGCTCCGTATTCAAACCCTATTATCTTATCCATATCCTCGCCGCGTGCGGTCAGCATTATGATAGGTATTGTTGAAAACTCACGAATACGCATGCATGCCTCCAGCCCGTCAAGCTCAGGCATCATAACATCAAGGATTATAAGGTCATAGCTCCCGCTGCGTGCCAGCTCTACCGCTTCGAGCCCGTCATATGCCGCATCAACCTGATACCCTTCGTTTTCCAGGTTAAATTTTATACCTTTAACCAACAGCTTTTCATCATCAACAACTAAAATGTTCATTGTTCTCTCCTGTCACCCGATATCTATCCAACAGTGATTTTATCCTGTATTGCCTCATATCTTCTTTCGCCGATTCCCGAAACATTCCTTATATCTTCAATCCTTGCAAAATCACCGTGCTGTCTTCTGTAATCCACAATACGGGAAGCGAGCACAGTCCCTATACCCGGAAGGTCCGTCAGCTCCGACTGCGATGCAAGGTTAATGTTGATTTTACCATCACCTTCTCTGGGAACGCCAACCGTTTCCGCCGGTCTATCGGGAACATTCGCTCCCGGCTGTTCTTGTGAATTGTCCGGTGCAGCGGAGCCGGTACGGTTAGGCTGCAAGGCTGCTTCCGGCGAACGGACTGATATACCGAATGTCTCATCACCTTGCGTAGCAACCGCAACAACATTGACCGCGCTCCAGCTTCTGCCGGTAAAGAAGCCACCCATAAAGCATGCAAAAGCCAGCGTCACTCCCAATACAACAAATTCAAGACGTCTTAATCTCATTTCCTTACCCCCTGTTACAGAAAACTGGTATAAATTTAATGTTAGGGGTAAAGAAGGTTGTAATCTTTCTACATATTGCCTTTTTCCCTTATAATTGTAACACATACGCTCATAAAATACTATAATAAAAAACCACTTTACATAATATATTTTTATGTTATAATATCCCTTGCTTGCTGTTTATAAACTTCACATCGGAGTGTAAATATGATAAAAAAAGTCGCAGTTCTGTTAGTACTCGTGTTATTGTTTCAAGTTTTCTCAGGCTTGTTTGCAGTTGCTGCCAATCCATTTCGCGACTTGGTTGCCCAATCGGCTATACTGGCGGAAAGAGATACCGGAAAGGTTTTATTTGAAAGCAACGCAAACATGCGTTATCCGGCCGACTCATTGACAAAGGTTATGACTTTGCTGTTGGCGGTTTATGCGGTTGAAAACGATGAAATCAGCGATAACGAGCTTATTATCATGACAGAAACAGCATGGTACGGTATTGATGAAAACAGCACTACACTTGATATCCAACCCGGTGAGGTAATGACATTTATAGACCTTATGTACAGCGCATATGTAGGCAACGCAAACGAGGCGTGCAATATGATTGCACTGCGTATCGCCGGAAGCGTCGGCGCTTTTGTTGAGATGATGAATGATAAAGCGTCCGAGTTCGGCTGTTTAAGCACACGGTTTATCAATGCTACCGGTCAGTATCATGATTTCCAGTTAACAACCGCTTATGACCAGTTCGTTATTTTTAATGAAGCTATGAGGAGTGTGCTTTTTGCAGAGATAGCAGGCACGTTCAGGCATATAACCGAAAGCACTGATGATTCCGAATCGCGTACAATTACAAGCTCCAACTTCATGTTGAATCAAAGCAGCAGATATTATTACAGGAACTGCATATCAGGCAGGGACAGCTCCACATACGAAGGCGGTCATTCGCTTATCGCTTTCGTTGAAGAGGAAGGACTTTCACTTATATCGGTTGTGCTGGGCTCCGATGAATTGATTTCTGATGACGGCTCGGTTGACAGGCGAAGCTTCTCAGAATCAATAAGACTGCTTCAATGGGCGTACACACAATTTGCTTGGCGCGATATCCTCAAAACAACCGATTTGCTCGCAAGAGTACGCGTAATGCACGGGTCGGGGGCTGATTTTGTTAATGTTCGTCCGGAAACGCCGTTATTGCTACTATTGGATAACTCTATCCCGACCGAATCATTCATAAGGACTATAACAATCTTTTATGATGAAGATGACGACCCGTTAATCGCGCCGGTGAGCGCCGGCGATGTGTTGGGTGAGGTAGTAATAACACGTGACGGCATAGAATATGCAACCATTGCGCTTGTTGCAAATACGGATGTAAACCTCAACAGCTTTGAGTATATCAGGCGGCAGGTAACCGCCCTGTTGTCTACCACAATCGCACGCAACATAATAATTGTGCTTGCTTTGCTGCTCATTTTATATATTGCATTGGTGGTAAGATATAATATCGTGCGGGCAAATCGTCTTCGCAGAATTAAAAATGCAAAAAATGATATAATACGCGACCGCCATCAAAACTTCCGCGACTAGCATATAAAAGTCCGGAATTCTAACTTCAAACAGCAACTTAGCCATCAGCAGGCTGCCTGTTGATGGCTAATATTAACTTCAACTCCGGATAATCATGCTTTAACAATTACAGGCGAATGACGCCACTCCTGCCCCCCGCTGCGTTCTTCCTCGCTCGGGTATGCAAGGACATATAAGTCAGTTGCCGCCGCCTCAATATTAAAAAGCTTTACCGCATGCCTGCAAAGCTTATTTACCGATGCCGGTTTAATTATAACCGGCAGTTTTGCTTTTATTCCGTCCGCACCCAATAACTTCATTCCCGTACTATTCATCGCAAGGACTCTTATGTATGGGGGCGGATGCTTTGTGTCCATACTTGTAATACCAAGTGCCGCGCAAATAAGCATACGCCTGATTCTTGACATTGTATAACGCTTCGTTTTTACTTTTTCAAGTATCGAGGCTATAGCAGGCTCACCGGCCGCATATCGTTTAAGACGGCGATCCAATCCCTCTGTCGCACCTTGCAAATCCTGATAACCCTGATATGTCCGTAAGCGCGATAAAACCGCAAGCTCCGCTTTCTTTACAGATACGGGACCGCGTCCTGACACCATTTCCTCAAGGCAGGCGGCAACAGCAGATTCCGGCATATATTCCATTGGAATCCTGTTTCGTAAAAGTTGCTTGCGCAGTGCTGATGCCGAGTAACCGGTGTGGCTGTCGTGTTCTCCGCCTGTCCGGAGTACCGTAACAGGTTTCATATTTGATCCATATTTATTTATTGCCTTAATATACTCAATACCAAGCACATTGTTAGGAGATCTAAATACGTCAGCTCGCGCCCCCATAAGTGAATCGGCGGCTTTTTGCTGTGCCGCAGCATATGAGACTCCCTTGGAAAGCCACTCCCTTGTAAGGATATTTGCGCTTTCGGATACTATAACAGTTGCGGCTTCACTGAGAATGCCAAGGTCACCGACTTCACTGCCAAATGACAAATACCCGCAAATGCCAAGCTTGTCCAGTATACTGATTCCGGCTTCCGCAAAGCCTTCCGCAGACAGCAGTACATAAGGGCTCGGAAGCTCTACGACAAGATCCGCACCGTTGAGTATTGCCATTTTTGCTCTCGCATGCTTATTAAATATAGCAAAATCACCGCGCTGCACATAGTTCCCGCTCATAATACAAACAACGGCAGTATTGTCACCCAATGCCTGCCGAGTCTTCTTGATGTGGTTTGCATGACCGAGATGAAACGGGTTGTACTCACAAATAATTCCGACTGCTTTCATTTTGTCCCCTTGTATAAAAAATGATTCTGTATTATACTGGTACTCCAAATCGGGAATAGAGTATCAGTGTACCATATATGAAATAACCGGTCTACAATAGCGGCGGATTTTTCATTTAAGGCACGCAGGTACGAAAAATTTATATCAAGAGGTATATGTAATGAACGTGTTAGTAATCAATGCCGGCAGCTCCTCCCTCAAGTATCAGTTATTTGACATGAAAACAGAAAAAATTCTCGCAAAGGGCAACTGTGACCGAATCGGTCTGGACGGTCATTTGAAGCATACTCCTGTTGCTAATGGTAAGCCGGTATTTGACAACGACATCCCGTTACCCACTCATGCCGAAGCAATAAGCGCTGTTATTGAAAAACTTACATCAAACGACTATGGCGTTATCAGCAGCCTATCTGAAATAAATGCCGTTGGCCATCGCACAGTTCACGGAGGACGAAGGTTCTTTGCAAGCACCCTAATCGATAGTGATGTCATCAGCGCTCTTGAGGATTGTATAAGGCTTGCGCCGCTGCATATACCTGCTAACCTCATGGGTATAAATGCATGCCGCGAATCAATGCCGGGTGTTCCGCAGGTCGCTGTGTTTGACACTGCATTTCATCATACAATACCGGAACATGCATATATCTACCCCATTCCATATAAATATTATGAAGAAAACGATATTCGCCGCTATGGTTTTCACGGCACATCACATCGTTATGTTTCCGCAATCGCACTTGACCGTCTGGATTTAAAATCAAAAAGCACAAAACTAATTACATGCCACCTCGGCAACGGGTCATCACTTGCCGCTATAAAGGACGGAAAGTCAGTTGATACAACTATGGGTGTGACACCGCTGGAAGGAGTTCCGATGGGAACCCGCTGCGGCAGTGTCGATCCGTCGCTTATAGATATCATATCATCGATTGAGGGAACATCCATCAAGGATACTATGGATATTCTTAATAAAAAGTCCGGAGTCCTCGGTATATACGGGAAGTCATCCGATTTCCGCGATATCGAAACTGCCGCCGGAATTGACATCAACAACGGAGATCTTATAGATGATCCAACTGCCGATAAACGCGGTGCATTGGCTCTGGACGTTTTCAGTTATCAAGTGGCAAAATTCATCGGGTCATATATCGCGGTACTCGGCGGGCTTGACGCATTAATATTCACAGCGGGTATCGGCGAAAACTCCCCGTATATACGCAAGGCTATTTGCAATTTGTTAAACGGTATCGGCATATATATAGATGATGAAAAGAATGCTGTAAGGGCAAGCGATTTTCTGGATATAACCGGCAATGGCTCAAATGCTAAAGTTCTTGTAATCCCGACTAATGAAGAGCTTGTCATAGCCCGGGATACAGTGGAGATTATTAAGGAGCCATGACCGTTTTCGAGAAATCACTGATTAGGATTGAACTCCCGGATATACTTGATATACTGGCAGCGGAGGCTGTCAGCGTGACAGCAGTGGACGCAGCGCACAAGCTGCGTCCGAGCAACGATATACACATTGTTAAAACACATCTTGATGAAACGTCGGCT
>Ga0123356_10002142_pt1 | contig 21275 bp, 13 predicted proteins | sample TergutEmb28metaG_2_FD_92546 | JGI IMG/M metagenome (GOLD analysis project Ga0123356, IMG submission 92546) | Embiratermes neotenicus P3 segment gut microbial communities from Petit-Saut dam, French Guiana - Emb289 P3 | ecosystem: Host-associated > Arthropoda: Insects > Digestive system > Gut ... | reverse complement strand
GTTTTAATCTGACTGTTTTCATTATTTTCTGTCAGCTGACTGTTTTTGCTGCGTTCTGCCTGAATTGTAAATATAAAAGTAGATCCCGTACCATATTCCGATTCTATCCAGATTTTTCCGCCCATCATTTCTACAAAACTTTTTGATATTGAAAGTCCCAAACCTGTGCCGCCGAATTTTCTGGCAGTGCTTGATTCTGCCTGCTGGAATGATTTAAATAAATGTTTTTGATGCTCCTTGCTAATTCCAATACCTGTATCTGAAACAGAAATTTGAATTGTGCAAATTCCGTCTTTTTCTCCCAAAAACTGCGTATTTAAATTTATGGAACCGTTTTCCGGAGTAAACTTTACTGCATTGCTTAAAAGATTTGTAATTACCTGAGAAAGGCGCTGATCATCACATATTAATAATTTTGGAATATCTTTATCTATTTGCACGACAAGTTTTTGATGCTTTTCTTCCACGCGGAAATTAATTACATTTTCTACGCGTCTTAGCATTTTTTCAAAATTAAATTCTGCGGGTACAAGCTCAAATTTATTAGCTTCTATTTTTGACATATCCAGAATATCATTTATTACTCCCAGCAAATGGGTTGATGCATCTCCTATTTTATCCAATGCATAGTTTTTTCGTTCAAGTTCCTGTGAACTTTTTGCTATTAAAGTCATATTTATAATTGCATTCATTGGAGTGCGCATTTCATGGCTCATATTGGAAAGAAATTCGCTTTTTGCCTTGCTTGCGGCAGTTACTTCTGTTACTGCATCTTTTAATTTTGTATTGTAAATATCCAGTGTAATGGCGCCGGCAATTGTACTTGCAGTCATTGCAACAAAGTTCTTTTCATTGTCTGTCCATTGACGAGGCGTATCGCGTTGTTCTACAGCCATCACACCCCACAGGCAGCCTTCTACATAAAGCGGCGCGCAGATAAATGCAAGAATATTGTCGCTTAAAAGTTCATTAAATATATCGATATTGCTTGATGTTGTATCCATACAGGAAAGAACAGGAACCGTAGCGCAGTCGTATAACCTTTCCGGGAAACTTGCCTTTATTATATCTTTTGTGTTTATTTTTTTTCTTTTAGAAGGTTTTTTGTCGGCAGACCAATTGTATGCTAGAATTGCATCTCCGTTTTTATGATCCAGGCTGAATATTACAATGCTTGATACTTTATAGTAGTGTCCCAATTTACCAATTGCTTCATTTACCAGCATTTTTGAATCATCTGATGATATAAAGCTTCGGGAAATTTCTGAAATTAGTTCCTGTTGTTTAAGGCGTACTTTAAGAAGTTCGCTTTGCTTCTTTACTTCTTCTGTAATTTGTCTGATATGGCGAAGATCGTATTGGTATCCAAAACCTACATATCTGCCTTTATATTTTGTGCGTGTAAGGGTAATTTCAAAAGGTATTAGTTCACCGTCCGATGTCAAATGAGTCCATTCAAATGTTAAGTTTTCGCCTTTAAATGCCCGTTTAATAACCTCAAATGCTTTCTCGCGTGATCTGTCTCCATTCGGCTGATATTCAGGAACAAAATTGAAAAAATGCTCTGTATATTTTTTTTTGGTTGTTTTAAGAAGATTTAATATTGTATCGTTGCATTCGATTATGTGTAAAGATTCATCAAAGATTGTAACGCCAATCGGCGCTGCATCCAGCGCGGCGCGGTTAAATTCATAGTTATCTATATCTTGATTATTTTTCATAAATTAATAATACTATATTTATGGACGCTGGACAAACACTATTTATTTCCAGTCAGCTTATTTTGGGAGCGGCAGTTGCATTTTTGGCAATTTTACTCTGGCCAAAAATTAGAGATGCCGCCTGGATGTTGATTATTTTTGGAACAATTGTAGCATATATAGAAACTGTGTATTTTATATTGAAAGATTTTGGTATTACCGGTGAAGAAATAATAGTTTTTGATTCTGTTCCTTTAATATCATTTATTCTTCCAATTGTGAGAATGTTATTTTTTATTATTGCATTTGTAATAATGATTTACAAACAATCACGAAATCATTAGATTATCATAAGGAGGATTTATGAAAGCAATGATTATTGGTTTTATTATTATTGCCGCGGCAGTTTTTGCAATTTTGCCGCCAGACGTTATTGGTTTTGGGCTTGGATGGGCAGATGATGTATTGGTATTTTTGCGCGGGGGCGTTCCTGTTGTAGCTATTTTACTTGGCCTTATTGCAGTATTTATTGGATTTGCTGATATTAAAGATCGCGCTGAATCAAAAAAAGACGCCCAGGAAAGCACCGTATAACGTAACGTATAACGTAACGTATAACGCAGGGCATCCGCGTTTAGGTTAACTTATAAAAACAGTTCCTTTTTGATCACCGCAAGCCAATGCTTCTATACAGCGCGGTTTGCCGCCATGCGTTAAAATTGTTGGAATACCATAAGACATGGCAAGTTTGGCAGCGTCAAGTTTTGTAGCAATACCGCCTGTGCCAAAACTGTTTGTTGCTCCTATTGTTATATCCTTGCTTATAACATCAATATCCCGAACTTCTTCAACCAATATTGCTTTGGGATTTTCTTTTGGGTTGCTGTTATATAAACCATCAATGTCACTAAGAAGAATTAGTAAATCTGCGCTCCATAAAATTGCTGAACGCGCAGCTAATGTATCATTATCGCCGATTTTTATTTCTTCTACAGAGACAGTGTCATTCTCGTTAATAATTGGAATAATACATTCATCTACCAGAGTAAACAGTGTGTTACGCATATTTAATGTTCTGTTGGATTCGTTAAAATCTTCGCGTGTCAGCAGAATTTGCGCAATGTGTATATTGCTTTTTTCAAATGAACGGCGCCATGCATCCATTAATTCTACTTGTCCAACCGCGCATAATGCCTGCCTGTAGTGAATATCTTTTTTTCGCGCCCATTTATCCATTGTAGAAAGACCTGCTACCTGTGCGCCGGAAGAGACAATAATAATTTGTTTGCCCTTTTTCATAAGCGCTTCAACTTGTTCTGCAAATTCCAAAAGAAACTGGGTATTTATTTTTCCGTCTTTGCCTGCAAGAGTATTGGAGCCAATCTTTATTACTATTTTTCTTGCGTCTGCAATTAGCTGTGTAATCATTATTTCACCTAAGAACGTATTTGGCCGCTGCCGGTTACAAGATACTTTATTGTTGTAAGCGCTTCAAGCCCCATTGGCCCTCTGGAATGGAATTTCTGGGTGCTAATGCCAAGCTCTGCGCCAAAACCAAATTGACCGCCGTCTGTAAAACGCGTTGATGCATTTACATATACGCATGCTGCATCTACTTTTGCTCTAAAATCATTTGCTGTTGTTAAATCATTTGTTAAAATTGCCTCTGAATGTTTTGTACCGTATTTGTTTATATGCGCAATAGCTTCATCACATGACGATACTGTTTTTACAGCAAGGGTATAATCCAAAAATTCTGTTGACCAGTCTTCTTCAACTGCATCTTTTAAAACAAGCGATGCAGGTACGCTGCCAATTGCCGCTTTAGATACAGAGTCGCATCGCAGTTCAGCTTTACCCGCAACTTTTTCCGCCAGTTTGGGCATTAATGCAAGCGCATCTTTATGCACAAGGATAGTTTCTACAGAATTACAAACGCCTGGTTTTTGCAATTTTGCATTTAAAATTATTTCTATCGCATCATTTACACCTGCGTCCGTTCCAAGGAACGAAGGCTCTATATAAATATGGCAGTTGCCTTCTCCGGTTTCGATTACCGGTACGCGCGCGTTTTCTGTAACACGGCGTATTAATTCTCCGCCGCCGCGGGGAAGAACAACGTCTATAAATCCGCGCGCTTTAAGTATTATGTCAATTTCGTCTCTGTCACCGGATTCTGCAAGAGCAACAGCATCAGGTATTCCGCCGCCGCTTGTTAACCCGGCCTTGATAACTTTTACCAGCGCTTTGTTTGATTCAAGCGCAGATGATGAGCCTCGTAAAAGTATTGAACAACCCGCTTTGTAGGCCAGTGCGGCGCAGTCTACTGTAACATTGGGACGAGACTCATAAATTATTGCAGCTACGCCCATCGGCACAGTTACTTTTTCTATTTCTAAACCATTTGGCAGCTTCCAGCCTGATTGGATTTTACCAATTGGGTCTTCCTGTCTAATAACAATTTCTACGCCTTCTATAATGCCGTCTATTCGCTTGTCGTTTAGAAAAAGGCGATCAATAAGGCTTTCCTTCATACCGCTTTTGCGTGCTTTTTCCACATCTAAAACATTTGCAGCAAGGATAATACCTCTGTTTTTATCAATTTCGGCTGCAGCGGCGGCAAGAGCTTTGTCTTTTTTGTCCCGGTTTTGTCCTGCTAATATTGTCTGCGCGTGTTTAAGAGAGGTAAATATTGTTTCCAATGAGTTCGACATAACCTTACTTTATCGCATTATTAAAAGTTGAACAAGACAGATAAATTATCTTGTTTATTGACAGTTTTTTTATTACATTTTATATGGTATAATCTTTTTTATTAGGGGGAAATTACTGCTTGAAGACGATTTTTGTTGTGGATGACAATAATGTTAACTTAATTTCGGCCGATGAAGTGTTGTCCGGACATTACCGTGTGTTTACTATGCCCTCCGCGTCGAATATGTTTGAACTTTTGGAAGATGTAACCCCGGATATTATATTATTGGACATTATGATGCCGGAAATGGACGGGTTTGAGGCAATAAAGTTTTTAAGAACGAATCACCCAAAAGCGGATATTCCGGTAATTTTTTTAACAAGCAAAACCGATTCAGCTACAGAATCCCTTGGTTTTGAATTGGGAGCTGTGGACTTTATTACCAAGCCTTTTTCCGGTCCTGTTTTACTTAACAGAATAAAGACCCAGCTGGATATTGATGAGATTATACGTGAACGAACCAATAGCTTAAAGAAACTTAAAAACAGTATTGTGTTTGTTTTGGCCAACATGGTAGAAAACCGCGATAAAATGACAGGCAGCCATATCGAACGCACAACAACTTACATAAAAATATTACTTGAAGCAATGATTGAGCAGGGAGTATATGCAGAAGAAATTTCCCAATGGGATTTGGAGCTGGCTATTACATCTGCGCGTTTACATGACATTGGTAAAATTGTTGTAACCGATACTATCTTAAACAAGCCCGATAAATTAACAGTAGATGAATTTGACATGATTAAAACGCATACTGTAGAGGGTGAAAGAATTATTGACAGCATCGAGGATGAATCGGAAGATAAGGCATTTTTAAGATTTGCAAAATTATTTGCCGGTTACCATCACGAAAGATGGGACGGAACAGGTTATCCATATAAATTAAAAGGAGCGAGTATTCCGCTGCAGGGACGCATCATGGCAATTGTTGATGTCTACGATGCAATTGTGTCCGAGCGGCCTTATAAAAAAGCATATTCACATGCAGAAGCAATAGATATTATTAAAAACAGCAGCGGGACTCACTTTGATCCGGAGCTTGTAAAAGTTTTTCTTGCAAACGAGGATAGAATAAAAAAAGTGAGCATGGAATGATATTTAATGTTAAAAAGATTTATGTTGTATTAATTCTTTTTATTTTGATTTTCAATACAGGATGCCAGCGTGTAACAGATGAGCTGGTTCAAAATGTTAATTTATTTTCATCGTATCGTGACATTCCCGGCGTAACACAGGAAGAAATTGACGCAATAGATACTTTACGCGAATATGTTCAAAATAGGCCATCTGGACATTTTGTATTTAGCGTATTGCCGTCTACAGAAGGCTTTTTAAATGAAAAAAACGAGATTGGCGGATGGTCTTCTTTACTGTGCGGCTGGCTGACTGATTTATTTGACATACCGTTTAAGCCGCAGTTTGTTACATGGGATGATTATTTTTCGTCGCTTGAAAGATTTGAAGTTGATTTTTCCGGACATCTTACACCTACGGAAGAACGGCGAAAGACTTATTTTATGACAACGGCTATTGCCCAGCATATAATAAAATCGTTTCGCATTATAAACAGTATACCATTGGAATATATTGCTCAGGCGCGTCCGTTACGTTATGCATTTATTGAAGGCACCACAACAATTAATAAAGTTGTATCTGTTCTTGAACCAGGAACATTCGAGGTTATACTTCTTAATAATACCGATGAAGTTTACAGATTATTAAAAAACGGCGAAGTTGATGCTTTTTTTATTGATGAGTGGACAGAAGCGTCTTTTGATATATACGGTGATGTAGTAGCAAAAGATTTTTTTCCGATAATTTACAGTCCTGTTTCCTTAACTACGCAAAATCCCAGTCTGGAACCTGTTATTTCTGTTGTTCAAAAAGCGCTTGATAATGGAATTATTCGTTATCTAACTATGTTATATAATCAGGGATATTGGGAATATATGAGGCATAAGCTGTTTTTACTGCTTAATGATGAAGAACGCTCATATATAAATAATAATACAGAAGTATTTTACATAACAGAGTTTGATAATTATCCAATTAGTTTTTTTAACTCACATGAAGATCAATGGCAGGGAATAGCTATTGATATAATAAAAAATTTGGAATTGCTTACAGACCTTTCTTTTAAAAGAATTAATAACCATGAAGAAACACCGTCTGAACTTATGAAAATGCTGGAAGGCGGAGAAGCTGCCTTTGGCACTGAACTTATCCGCGTACCTGAACGTGAAAACCGTTTTATATGGCCTGATACATCATTGTTTTCAGATTCTTACGCTTTAATTTCTAAATTGGATTTTCCAAATATTAATTTAAATGAAGTACTTTATATAAAAGTTGGTTTAATCAGGAATACAGGTTATGCTGCGTCATTTCGTCATTGGTATGCCGATCATACTCAAGTTTTTGAGTTTGAAAGTTTTGAAGCTGCAAGAAACGCTTTAAATCGCGGCGATATAGATATGATTATGGCAGGCCGGCATCATCTTTTAATGCTTACAAATTATCTTGAACAGGTTGATTATAAGGCGAATATTGTGTTTGAACATATGTATGAATCAACTTTTGGATTTAATAAAAACGAAACAGTTTTATGTTCAATAATAGATAAAGCTCTGCGTTTAATAGATACAGAATTAATTTCTGATCAATGGGTGCGTAAAACATATGATTACAGAATCAAATTGGCAGAGGCACAGCGTCCGTGGATGGTGGGTGTTGCCTATCTTGCAATTTTTACTACTGTTCTTGTAGTGCTTTTAATTTTGCTGATTGCATTGCTTATAAGAAATAACAGAACACAGCTCCAACTGGAAGATGCAATAAGAGAAGCAGCTGAAGCAGACGGAATTAAAAATACTTCAATTACTGCAATGGAAAATATTCTAAACAGCATTGATGCAATGATTTATGTTACAGAACCGCAATCGGGAGAAATTCTTTTTATAAACGATAACATGAAACGGCATTATAATATAAAAGGCGATTGCGTTGGCCAATTATGCTATAAAATTTTACAAAAGGATCTTGATAGAAGATGCAGCTTTTGCCCTTGTTTTAAATTGAATGAAAACCCCGACAAACCAATTATATGGGAAGAACATAGTTCCCTGACTAATTTAATTTATCGTAATGTTGACAGATACATAAACTGGCCTGACGGAAGAATAGTTCATATACAGCACTCTGTTGACATGACAGAATTAATTACCGCCAAAAGACAGGCAGAGCAAAGCAGCCGTTCAAAAAGTATTTTTCTTTCGCATATGAGCCACGAAATCCGTACGCCAATGAATGCTATTTTGGGTATTGCAGAAATTCAGCTGCAGGGAGAAAAAATTACTCCAGAAACAAAAGAGGCATTTAACAAAATATATGAATCCGGCGATTTATTATTAAATATTATTAATGATATACTGGATCTTTCCAAGATAGAAACCGGAAAACTGGAAATTGTTCCAATAAAATATGATATTCCAAGTTTAATTAATGATACTGCGCAGTTAATCAGGCTTCGTTATGACAGTAAACCAATCAAGTTTACCATTAATGTAGATGAAAATACACCTCAACAATTAATAGGCGATGAGCTTCGTATTAAACAGGTGTTAAATAATATTCTTTCCAATGCATTTAAATATACTGATGAAGGAAATGTTGATTTTTCTGTCTATGCAGAAACGATAGATGATGAAAATACAAATCTGGTTTTTTGTATAAGTGATTCCGGCCAGGGAATGTCAGAGGATCAGCTTGGCAGGCTCTTTGATGAATATTCCCGTTTTAATCTTGAAACAAACCGAACTACCGTAGGCGCAGGCCTGGGTATGAGTATTACAAAACATCTTCTTGATTTAATGAATGGCAGTATTTATGTTAAAAGCGAGCCAGGCAAAGGAACTTTATTTATTGTTCATATTCCGCAGAAATCTGCAGGGACAGATGTATGCGGAGCCGAGTTATCTGAAAGATTACGCAATTTTAGTTTTCAAAGTACAGAAATTTTAAAGAAGATGAACTTTCTTCGTGATTATATGCCTTATGGCAGTGTGCTTGTAGTTGATGATGTAGAAGCGAATATTTATGTCGCTAAGGGAATGCTTCAGCCATACGGTTTAAAAATTGATATTGCAACTAGCGGATATGAAGCGATAGAGCTGATTAGAAACGGCAAAGTGTATGACATTATATTTATGGATCATATGATGCCAAAAATGGATGGAATTGAAGCGACAAAAATCCTGCGAAGTATGGGATACAGTCATTATATTATCGCGCTTACAGCCAATGCATTGGTCGGACGCGCCGAAATGTTTTTACAAAACGGTTTTGACGGGTTTATATCAAAACCAATAGATTCCCGCGAATTAAATCAATTTTTAAATGACTTTATTAGAAATAAAAAACCCGCACATGTTATAGAAGCGGCAAGAAAAGAACAGCGTGAGAAAAAAGTTCAGCATAATTCTAAAATTATTATTGATTCCAGGGTAAAGGCATTTTTTATTAAAGATGCAAAAAAAGCAATTAATGTTCTGGAAAACATGAAGAATAATGATTATGCGTTAAATGATCCAGAATTATTTATTACCACTGTTCATGGAATAAAAAGCGTTCTTGCAGTTATGGGTGAAAAAGAATCATCCAATATTGCAAAAAAACTGGAACAAGCCGGTGTTGATAATGACTTAACTACAATAAAAAAAGAATCTCCTTTATTGGCAAATGCTCTGGAAGGGCTAATTGAAAAATTTAAACAGGAAGCGGAAGAATACGAAAAGGAAAGTTCCGGCGAAAACCTTATTTTATTGCAGAATAAGCTTTCAGAGATTATTACAGCATGCGCAGAATTTGAAACGAGTAAAGCCAAAGCTGCCCTGGATGAATTAAGTCATATTAAATGGCCGGATCCTTTAAGCAAAGATTTAGAAAATATTGCAGAGTTTATTTTACACAGCGCATTTAAAAAAGCGTCGGCATTAGCGCAGGAAAATTTGGAAAAATTAAGCAGTAATTAATGCACACAAATTAATATTGACATAATGCAGCTTTGGTTATATTATGTGTATTATTATTTTATTATAGGAGCGTATTATGAAGAAAAATATATTTATGGTTCTATTAATTTCTATGATCTTTGTCATTTTTGGTTCTTGTGCAACCGCTAAGATTGCTTTTGACGAATCTCTTTCAGATAGTGAAATTGCATTAATACACTGGTATGGTATCAATATTACTGAATATAATGGAATATCTGTAGATTGGAAAATGAAGGGGTTATCTGGCGGTATTACTCTTAGAATACCGGGAGGAGATACTATGCTTTCATTAAATGGTGTTAACTCATATCGCGATGCATTTGGAAACAGATATTCTACAAGATACAATAATGTTCCGTTTAAATATCATTTTGAAAACGGGAAAGAATATACAGTTATGGTTGACCAGCACATGATAAGAATATACACAGGCAGATCTGCTTCCAGAAGCAATCGTATTGTCACATATAACATGAGAAACGGGCAAACTCTGGTTGATTAGACCTATTCCCTATGCCCCTTTTTTCATGGTATAGTTAAGGACTTATGTTTCTTAAACGTCTCTCCATTCTCGGTTTCAAGTCATTTGCGGACCGTACGGAAATAGAATTTAACGATGGCATTACTGCCCTTTTGGGTCCCAATGGCTGCGGAAAATCCAATGTTGTGGATGCAGTTAAGTGGGTCCTGGGCGAACATGCAATCAGATCCCTGCGCGCAGAAAAGATGGAAGATGTCATTTTTAGCGGTACCGAGACCCGTAAACCACTGGGTGTAGCCGAAGTTGCTCTTGCAATAGCCAATGAAACAGGTCTTTTACCCATGGATATGCCCGAAATCGAAATTAAAAGGCGTTTATACCGGTCCGGGGAAAGTGAATATTTTATAAATGGAACGCAAGTAAGGCTTAAGGATATTCGTGAACTTTTCTGGGATACCGGTGTTGGCAAAACAGCCTATTCTGTCATGGAGCAGGGCAAAATCGACCAAATACTTTCTTCTAAACCGGAAGAACGGCGGTATTTGTTCGAAGAGGCTGCCGGTATTACAAGGTACAGGGAAAGGGGAGCCGAGGCCGAGCGTAATTTAGCCAAAACCGAAGAAAATGTACGCCAGGTTGAGCTTATATTAAACGAAGTTAAACGCGCTCATGACAGTTTAAAAAATCAATCAGAAAAAACCTTAAAATACCGCACGCTTCGCGATGAAATTTTTAACTATGAACTTGATATTCAGCTGCTTAGGTTAAAACAGTTTAGATATGAAAGAGATGAAAAAAACGAAACATTAAAACGCAGAGCTGCAGATCGCGACAGAATACGTTCTGAAATGGAAGCTGAAAACAAAGCGCTGGAAGCAAACATGGATGAAGTAAACTCCATGGAAGCCAGGCTTGTAGAACTGCAAAAGAATATTTACGGTCTTGCTCTTGAAAAGAATGCAAAAGAAAATGAAATCCGCCTTTTTAACGAACAGCGCGGTGAAAATAAAATAAAAATCGGCCAAAACGAAGAACGAGAGAAACAGGCTGTAGAAAAAATAACTGAATTAAATAATGATGCAGCCGGACAAGATGCAGTTGTACAGGATCTGCGCAAGCAATGCGAAAGCATAGAAGAAAATATCCGCTCCTTTGAAGAAAATATTCAGCTTACTGCAAGCCGCATAAGCGAAAACGAAAAAGAAGCGCGCAGGGCAGAAGATGATATTATTAAAATAGACAAAGAACTTGTTGAGTTTGAAAAAGAACTTGCAAAAATTACAGACGACATTGTAGCTGAACTTGATGCCGGCCTTAAAAAAGCAGGTTATTCGGCGGCTGAACGCAGAAATGCCGAGGAAGCGTTACGCGAAACATTGGGCCGTCTGCGTACGCTGCTTGGCGGCAGAGAAGCTTTAATTCGCGATCTTCTGTCTGCTTCCAATGTTACAGGCGGGGTAGATGCTGCAGAAATTGGGCGAATTACCGATGTCCTGTTGGATGGTTTAGTGGAAGCCGCCGCCGGAGCGGATAAAGCTTTGGAACTTTTTAACGCTTACCGCGAAGCATCGCCAACTTTCATTGATGAATTTTTGGCGCCGCAGGGAATTATTACCAAAAAGCGCGCGCTTGATACCCAAATAAGGGGAGCCAAAGACGGCATAGAAGAGCGGCGGTTACGAATTAAAACTTTGCATGAAGATAACATTAATCTTATGGCAAAAATAGATGAATACCGCGCTACTTTGGAAAACATGAAGGTTAACCGCGCGCAGATGAATGCCCGCGCACAGTCTGCAGAAGATCAAGCGCGTCTTATCAGGCGTGAATTATCCGGACAGGAAGGAATATTAAAAAATATCCGAGACGAACTTTCTGTTTACCGAAAAAGACTGGAAGATATCGATGGACGCATTGCGGGAGTCCAAACGGAAATTGCAGGCATAGAAGAAAAAACATCGGCTTTTTCTTCCGAGCTTGAAAAACTGGAAAAAGATATTCGTAAAAGAAACGATAATGTTGCAGGAAAAAAAGAAGTTATTAATAAACGTATGGCTGAACTTTCCAAAGTACAGGAAGCTCTGGAAAAGATACATTTAGAACTTGTTCAGTCAGAAATGGAAATTAAAAATATCCAGGAAAATTTCAGGGAAACTCATTCCAGAGACTTAATGGAGTTTGAAGAGCGTATATTTAATATTACCGCGCCTCCTGCACAATTACGTGAAAAACTTGCAGGATCCCGGGCAAAAATGAAGGAACTTGGTTCTGTAAACTTAATGGCCCCTGAGGAATACGCAGAAACAAAGCAGCGTTATGATTTTCTTAGTAACCAGATGGCCGACCTTCAGAAAGCGCGAAAAGACCTTGAAGATCTTACTGCGGAAATACGCCAGGAATCATCACAGTTATTCCTGGATACCTATAACCGCATAAAGAAAAACTTTCATAATATGTTCCGCAGGCTTTTTGGCGGCGGACGCGCAGAACTTCGGCTATCTGATCCAAACCATGTATTGGAATCCGGTATAGAAATACTTGCGCAGCCGCCAGGAAAAAAACTGGAGCATTTAAGCCTGCTTTCAGGCGGCGAATGTTCAATGACAGCAGTTGCGCTTTTATTTGCAACCTACATGGTAAAACCAAGCCCGTTCTGTCTGTTAGACGAAATTGACGCTGCCCTTGACGAACAAAACGTAGGGCGCTTTGTTCACCTGCTGCAGGAGTTCAGTGATACAAGCCAGTTTATAATAATTACCCACAATAAAAAAACTGTAACAGGAGCTGGAACTCTTCTTGGCGTTACCATGGAAGAATCCGGCGTAACTAAACTAATTGCAATTCGCCTGGAAAACGAAGGACTTGCTCTTGCAGAAGGTCCTCCGCCCCAAAACGAACTTTGGGATGCAGACGGCAAGTTCGAAGAAGAAGATGTCCAGCCCGAAGCAGGCAGACAGCTTCCTGCCGGTGTTAACGATCCAAGAAAAGTAACAGAAGCGCAGCTTCACCCAATAAGGTCAAGAGTAGAACCCCCGCCTGCAGAAGATAGCAATTCAACTACAGGTTAATTGATAATCTTAATGAAAAACCGGATTTTAAGACTGTTTTAATTAATGACAGTGTGTCAGTTTCTATTGTAAAAATATCTTTGTAACCCCACGGTACAATAAATGCTTTTTGTATTCCCATGGAAAAAGCAGATTCTCTTATAGGCATGGAAGGAATTGAAACATCTAATACCAACAGCATAAAGCCAAGATCTTTTAAATCCGGAATACTTTCTTCGTGGAATGTGCCGCCGCCAAAAAGGGTTTTTCTTCTGTAATTTATGTCAAGTTTTCCTTCGTTGTTAAAAATATGAAAAATACCAAGGTCATATTTAAATTGCAATATGCTTACGCTATGCTTTAATTGAAACAAGGCAAATCCTGCGTTTGCATTATAAAAAGCGTTTACATTGTAAAATAAATAGGGAAAAAGAGGGAAAAGCTGGTTTGATGTATTTAAAGATCCTTCAAGCAGCGCTTTGGTATAAATCCAGCCGATGGTACCGGAAAAATCTATGTCAGAATAATTATATTCGATTTTATATGATAATAACCCGGCATCCAGACTGGAACTAAAAAGATGTTTATAATCGTTGCTTACTATATCTACATTTGCATCCAATGTGTAAAAACCTATATTGTGTTTATAATTAAAAAGTTCCAGGCTTGTATTTAATCCGTAAACTTGCAGTAAAGATAATTTTGGCTTTCCAAAAAACCAGTAAAAGTGCCCGTCTTTCCAGGAAGCATTGCAAAAAAATACAAATGGAGTAATTCCAAAAAAGCCGATGTTATAAGGCATTTTTAAACTAACTAAATGACCGCGGCCGTCTTCATTAAAGAGGTGGTTATTTCCAATAGTAATATTTAAATCCTTATGATTAAAATATCCAGCTGTTAAATTAAAACCTATTTCCGGCGTATCTATTATATAATGCCCTGATAATACAGAAACAGAAGTATCCAGTAATGGCAGGGTGGAAGTTATTTCTCCTATTTTTAAGCCAAGAGAAAAAATATTATTTTGATTTAATGATAAACCTGTTTGCCGGTAGTAGGAAGCGCCGTCGTCATTTACAAAGAGAGTTCCTGTTTTAAAGAAAAACTCCTGAGTTGTAAGCTGAGCTGTAGGTTCAGCTGTAAGTGATAAGTTAAGGTAAAAAAAGAGCCCTAACCACAGGGCTAAGGCTCTTTTATTTTTGTGCATAAGAATTATTAGAAGTTATACAGTGCCCAAATCATCATTCCTGCGAAAAAATCTAATTCTATAAACTCAAAATTTGGAATTTCTTCCGGCGGTAAAACAACAATTTCCTTAATAGGTGTTAAATTAATTTTTATACCAAGCAAATAAATATCGTTGTTATATATAAACTCACCTATCACTTCTTCGTTATTTGTATCTGGAAATGGAATCCAAATTGTAGTGTCAGTGAAATCATCATATTTTCCGCCATACAATATTGGCTGTGCATTTAAGCCAGTTCTTGAATCAATTATTTTGTCAATTGCCAATTGGCCTGGGTTAAAGAGTTTACCCATGTCAATGCCTAATATTGAGTTTGCTGGAGTATTATCATAAGTAACGCCAGTTGGCATTTCTTCTTTTATATAGAATGTTCCGCCGCTATTAATGACATTCCTTAACTTTGTAAAGGCATCTTTTGCCCATACATAACTATTAAGTTCACTTACATAACCAGGAGGAACAAGAGAAGGAGCTTCAGAAACATAGAAATCATAAGCTGCTATTGCATCGTCTATTGCTGAAATAAGCGTTGCTTTTGATGCATTCATTCTGGCAGTGGCATTGGGATGAGCTTTAAGGAAATTGTTTTTAATTGGAAGTACGCTATTAAGATCCAGGCTATCAATTAAATCAAACATTGCTTCTTCATCTAGCCCATCATTCCAAAAAATTGGATTTGTCAGGATGCTTAAATCCATGTCCCAGTTATAGGCAGAAACCCATTCAAGGCTTGCTTTAAATACACGTAATGCAGAGAACAGTAATTGCAATTCTGCTTTGCCAATAATGACATCTTCGCCTTCAAAAATTTCATCAAGACCCAGAGCATTTTTTATATTGTTGCCAAGTATTATGGAGGAGTTCATTGACATTGCCCTGTTATAAGCTGCATTAAAGCTGGAGCCAAAAACAGAGTTTAATATGCCGTCAATCATGTTGTTTAAACCGTTTTGGTTTTTGTCTATTAAATTGGCAATCATTACCATGTTCATTGTATTGGCGCTGACAATTGTTCCGCCAATTAATGTGCTGTTGTATGCATCTGATCCTGCAAACCAGGAAGGAACACTAAAGCTTGGGAATAATGCATTGCCATAATCATGTCCGTCTTTATCCGGGTATGATGTTAACCAGTCTCCGAAAACAAGCGCATTTAATGTGCCTGGATAATTTGTTACTCCTAAACGCTGACTCATAAATGCATTAACATTGGAATCTACCGCAATAGATGCAAGCATAGCCAAAGAAGAACAAAGAATTGCTTCCTGGTCACTTGGGTTTTCTGCATATGCCTGATTAAATAAAGAGACAGCTTCGTCTAAATCGCCATTCATTAACGCTATAACACCTAAATCAATCAAGGTTAAATTAACTGCAGTGCCTGGTTTTTTGGCACTTTCGAAAGTTAACATAGCTGTACCAAGGTTAGTAAATGCAGTGTCTTTTGCTGTTTGATCGCTGCCAGATACTGCGCTACTTGCTGCGGTAATTGCGTTTTGTAACGCATCCATTTCAGCTTGAGTAACCCATGATGCGCTCGGCGGAAGATCGCTGCCATCAACTCTAACAACAGCTGTGGCTTTTAATGCATTAGCTTCACCAATCAAATTGTTTATTTGATCATTACTAAAGTTTGATGATTGGCTACCATCTTGTCTTGCTGATTCAAATATGCCAATTGCAATTTCTAATGCGCTTTTGGCTGTATCTATTGTTGCCTGTGTATCAGAATTTAATGCTGGAGTTGCTAAGGCAATTGCCTCGCTTAAAGCAGTATGGGCAGCCTGTTGAGCCCATTTTTTATTCGGTGCAACATCATTTCCGTTTGCAGAGACTTCAGTATTAGCCAGTAATGCTTCGGCTTTTGCGATTTCTGCTGCAAGCGCGGCATTACTTACAGTAGTTGAGCCCGGCAGTTTATCATCAGGATCGCACCCTGTAAATACAAGCAGTCCTGTCAATAATAATGCCAAAACTACAAAACTAATTTTCTTTTTCATAATTTCTTCTCCTTAAAATATACTATATATGGTCTATTAGACCATTATACCCATACTATTAATAAAATGCAAAGCAAAAAGGTTACTGTAAATACTACCTTGTTGCGGTTACAAATCTGGCTTGCCTTGCCGCGCTATTATCTGTCACCCTGTGAGTAGCAACAGTTCTTTCTGCGTTTGTAATCCTTTGCGCTGGAGATGGGTGGGTTTTCCCAAAACCGGCGGAAGCTGTCTGTACGCTATTTAACGCTCTTAGCATATCAATCAAACCTGAGGGATTATATCCGGCTCTTGCCATTAGAGCCATTGCGGTATTATCGGCCTCAAACTCCTGTGCTTGTGAATAACCGCTGTTTACCATTGTTTGAACAATTTCACCTACAGATTCATTAAAAACGCTTGTTAATTCAGTTACATTCATTCCGGTTACGGCTCCTGCCGCCGATGTGCCTGTAACTAAAATTGCCTGGGTAATTCTGCTGGATTTAATTGATTTAATGCTGTGCTGTAATTGAATATGAGCAACTTCATGCGCAATTACGCCTGCCAGCGCATCTTCTGTTCTTGCGGCGTTAATTAATCCGCGTGTAAGAAAAATATGTCCGCCGGAGGTTGCAAAAGCGTTAATTTCATTGCTGTCCAGGATTGCTACGCGGTAACCGTTAAAAATATCCGGGCGCGGTGAATTGATTATTATTGCCATACAAATATTATTTAGATACGCTGTTAAAGCCGGGTTTCCGTTCCATATTCTGTAAGCGCTAAGAATATTTGCAGCAACAGCTCTGCCAATGTAGTATTCCTGTTCTGGAGTAATTTCTTCTGCTGCAGTTCCAATTGCTCTTGCAGATTGGCTTATTGCATTTGCAGTATTTGCATTAATAACGCCAGTGGCTCCTGCAACCTGCGCGCCAACATCTGCTACTTTCATTACGCTTGCGCATGAAACAACAAATGATAAAACAATGATAATTGTAATAACTAATTTAATTTTTGTTTTCATTAGTTGTCTCCCATTGCAAGACGGCCTTCTTCAAGGAACCGCCTAAGCTGATCCATGTTAACCGTTATTGCTTCGACCCTGTCAACATCGGCATAGTTTAAATTCCTTTGCTGGTTTCTGTATGATTGCTCAACTTCCTGATTAAAGCCTTTCCCGGCAAGAGCTACTTCATTTGCTGTTGCGGTGCTTGAGGCTCCTGCAATCAGCTGTCTTGCCGACAAGTTAGCCGATGCTGTCCATCCTGTAACAGATGAGTTTGCCGCGCTTCTTACTTCTACAAATCTGCCGTCTACCCGAATTACTGTAACACGGTCTCCGTAGTTTAACCTTCCGCGGTTGCTTGCAAAAAATCCGGTACCAGATTTTAAATCTAAAGTTTTTGTCGCTACATATAAGGTACCGCCGGCCCGAACCTGCGCTGCCGCAAGTCCTGCTATAAATAAGATCAAACTTAAAAATAGAATAATTTTCTTCATAACCTGCTCCTTTTGTTAATATATCATTTTTTTGTCAAATTATCCACACCATTATCCCAGGTTTTTTCATCCGGCGGCGATGCCAGGTATGTTTCGCATCTTTTTATGTATTTTATTGCCGTTAAATCGTTTTTGTTTTTACCATAAATTGTCTGGAATATGTTTTTTGCCGCAAGGAAATCTTTATTTTCATAAAAACCAAATGCCTGCTGCCAGTTTTTAACCATATCAAGCAATTCCGGCGCGGCTTCTGAAGTTATATCCAAAAGCTCATAAAGCCTAAGAGGTGTGTTAATGCCAACAACCCTTACCCTGCTAAGAGGACGCATAATAAATTCATCGCCTGCTCCGCTTGCGTTAAGGGTTTCTTTGGTATATTCGCTGATTAATATACCGCCTGTATCATATTGATCATTTACGCCTTCCAGACGAGCCGCAAGGTTTACTGCATTCCCCATAATTGTATAGTTCATTTTGCTTGGAGTACCCATGTTGCCTGCAACCATTTCACCGGAATTGATGCCAAGGCGTGTATACACAGGGCAAGGATCGTCCATACTTTTTATTTTTCCTTTTGCCAGCAGCGCTTCCATTACTTTTTCGTTTACAAGACCTTTTTCCAAAGCTTCGCGGTTTATTTCAAGCTCTGCTTTTTTCATCATTACAGCGGCGCGGCATGCCAACGCGGCATGATTTTTCATTTGTACCGGCGCGCCAAAGAAACCAACAATTGCATCCCCTATGTATTTATCTATTGTTCCTTCGTGATCCAGAATAATATCGCTCATCTTTGTTAAATAAAAATTAAGCAGTTCTACAAGTTTTGAAGGATCACCCAATGCTTCGGAGAATGTAGAAAAAGCGCGGATATCTGTAAATACAGCGGTCATTTCCTTTTTTTCTCCGCCAAGTTTTAATTGGGAAGGATCGTGAATAATTTGTTCAATAACTTTTGGAGACAGATACTGCGAGAATGCAGATTTAATAAATCGTTTTTGGCTGCCTTCTGTTGCATAATTATAAAGCGTTACTGTAACAAACGAAGCAAGTGTTCCTGCAATATATGTAATCATTGGGATCCAAATACCGCTAAACTGATAAGCTGTAAAAGCGCTGATAACTATTATTAAAGTGGTAACAGCCATTCCTCCAACCGAAAGAAAAATCCGGTGGCTGAACATTGTAAGGCAGACAATTAATGCTACAACGGCAAATAAAATTGCAAGGTTTACACTTTCATTGCTTTCCCGGATAAAATCATTATGAAGCATGTTATCCAGCATTGTTACGTGGCATCCAACTCCTGGGTACATAGCAGAGATTGGTGTGCTAAAAATATCAAAAAGTCCCTGCGCGTTAAAACCAACAAATACATAAGTGTCTTTAAAATTTTCTTTTGTAAACATAAACCATTCAGTTCCCATTTCTGTTGTATAGCTGCCGAATTCTAAATCATATCCGTTGGCATATGCTTCTGCGCTTAATAAAATATCCATGGCTCTGTTTGGATGATACTTTTCCAAATCACCCCTATAACGCAGCAACGCTCTTCCATTTTTATCAACAGGAATGGTTATTCCTTCCCAGTCGATAGTGCTGGTTTTGTCATTGTAAATTAAATAATTATCGCTTCCCGATACCAGCAGAGAAGCTGTGGAAAGACCCGGTATAGCTTTGTTGTCAAACAATGTAAAAGGTTTTAACCTGCGTATTATTCCGTCGGAATCCGGTATGCCTGTAACGCTTCCCAAACCTTTCGCAGATTCCCTTAAACCTGGAATTGGAAACTGGCCTTTTTCATCATCGCCTACGCTAAACTGTTCCAGAAAGGAACCAAAGTTTTCGGTTTGAAATAACGGCGCATTTAATTCCGGCGGCCAGGAAGAAATGTTTCCTGTTTGGCTGCTGAACATAACAGCTTGCACAACACGGCCGTAATCTATTGATGCATTAATAAATGAAGCATCATCTTCTCTTGCGCTTAAACTATGCAGAGCTTCTATTGCGCTTCTTCTTGCAAGTGAAGCTGCAGATCTTTCTGTCCGTTCTCCGTCAGCTCCCCGCGGCTGTCTAACGCCGGCGCTTGGCGATGCTGTTGTTTCTGCTTCCGCTTCTTCAAGCATTCTAACCGCATTGTCAATTATTTCATCCTGTTTTGCGTTACGGTATACAGACGGCTCAGAAAAAAGAACGTCAAATGCAAGTGAATGCGCGCCGCTGAAATTCATGTAATCTACCATTTCGGCATATGACTGCCTTGGCCACGGCCATCCCCATCCCCTTTCTTTTTGCGCCCAGTCAATACTGTCCTGATCAATGAAAATTAAAATAATTTCATCGGAAGGACGGGTAAAAGTGGTTTCTGCCCAAAATCTTACCCGCATATCATAAGATTTATTTTCCAAAAAGTTAAAAACACCTATTAAATGCAGACAGGCTATTATCAAAAACACTAAACCTGTAACTATAAGAGCGGTAAGTTTTTTTCCGAACTTTTTCTTTTTTGCCATGTTTTCCTCCAGTTTTTAAAAAAAGCAAGGCTTGTTATCAAGCTTATTTTACATCATAATTATAACAAGAGTTTATCACGAAACCAAGGTTTCATGTTCGATTAAATAAGAGGTTATCATGGAAAATAAACATAATAAATCACCATTTACATGGGTTTGGGTTACTGCAACCATTATCTTTTGCGCATTGTTTACCCTGGCATTCATTCCGGGAGCTGCAGCGCAGGGAAATGCTCAATCACCGCAGGCTCAGCGTAATTATACCGGAATAATGCAGAATGTATTTGATTTTATTCTCCGCGGGTATGTAGAAGAAATTGATCCCCAAGTGCTTTTTGAAGGAGCAATGAACGGAATGTTTAATGCTCTGGAAGACCCGTATTCAACTTTTTTAACAGAATCTGATATGAAAGATATGGGTGATACAACCCAGGGTAGTTTTGGAGGAGTTGGGCTTAATATTACAAAAGCTGTTTCTCCAAGGCCGGACGGAAAACCAATGTGGGTAGAAGTTGTCTCTCCCATAGAAGATACGCCAGGCTGGCGCGCTGGAATAAACCCCGGCGATTTTATTATTGATATTAATGGAATACCAACAGAAACATTATCGATGGATGAAGTGCTTGGAATGTTAAGGGGAACGCCGGGAGAAAGCGTAAAGCTTATTATTAGGCGCGGAGAGCGGATGGAATTCCCTGTTACAATTACAAGAGCAATTATAGAAGTGCCTACTGTTAAACATGCAATGATTGGCGATACTGGCTATTTAAAACTTCTTACTTTTACACCAATGACAGCAGACAGGGCAAGAGATGCAATTAAAGAATTCCAGGAAAATAACTATAAAAGTCTTGTTCTGGATTTACGAAATAATTACGGCGGACGTTTGGACGCTGCGATAGATGTTGCAAATCTTTTTCTGGACGGCGGATTGGTTGTGCGTACCAGATCGCGAATCCCTTCGGAAAACCGCGAGTTTAATGCAAGGCGAATAACTCTTGTT
>Ga0123356_10002140_pt1 | contig 21279 bp, 19 predicted proteins | sample TergutEmb28metaG_2_FD_92546 | JGI IMG/M metagenome (GOLD analysis project Ga0123356, IMG submission 92546) | Embiratermes neotenicus P3 segment gut microbial communities from Petit-Saut dam, French Guiana - Emb289 P3 | ecosystem: Host-associated > Arthropoda: Insects > Digestive system > Gut ... | reverse complement strand
CGTCGACGCCGACCCGGCGTTGCTGCGCCGGGTGGTGGCGAACCTGCTGGCCAACGCCATCAACCACACCCCGGCTACCACCTCCATTGAACTGGGCGTAGGCACCAGCCCGGACAGTGGCGAGAGGCCTGGCTGCTGGGCTGTGTTTGAGGTGCGCGACCATGGCCCAGGCATTCCCGCTGAAGCCAAAACCCAGGTTTTCGAGCGATTCTTCCGGTTGGACACCTCTCGCTCGCGTGATTCGGGCGGCGCCGGGCTGGGACTGGCCATTGTGGCCTCGGTAGTCACCGCTCATGGCGGGCGGGTTGAAGTCACTGACACCCCAGGAGGCGGTGCCACTATCCGGGTCTATCTGCCGCTGAACCAGGCACCAACCAGCCACCAAGACCCATTGTGAGCCGCCTGGGCTAAATGACGCCAAAGGCGGTTATCCACAGTCCCTGAGGTCTGATCAAGCCTCGGACTCACGCCTGTCCTAACGTGAACCCAGCCGCCTACCCGCGGCTCCCAGATTTGTTCCAACAGCAGGAGACGCCATGTCAGTTTTCCAAGTCAACTCCGAAGCCATTTCCACCGCCTCGGCCGGGGTCAGGGCCTCGATCGGCTCCATCGCGGGTGAGGTGGCGCAGATGAACGGCCGCCTATTGGAGTTACAGCAGTCCTGGACCGGTGCAGCCGCCAACGCCTTTGGCACCACCATGGAGCAATGGCGCAGTGCCCAGCGCTCGCTGGAACAGGCCCTTGAGTCCATCAACTCTTCGTTGGCCTCGGCCGGCCAGACCTACCAAGACGTGGAGCAGGCTAACATGGCGCTGTTTGCCGCCTGATCGACTGACTGTGCGGTAGGCCTACTTTGTCTGGACCCTGCGATCGCGCTAAGCGCGCCGCAGGGTGACAAGAAGCGCTAGGCGCGCCGCAGGGTGACGAGAGGTAGCTTGCGGCTTGTTGTGGATGCTGCGACTTCGCGCAGCATGACAGGTACCCGCAGGGTGACAAGATGCGCACCTCGCTGCGCCGGGCAACCTGAGGCTAGGGCGAGTACTAGACCTTGGTGTGGTCGGTGGGCTTGTGCCTGATCCAAGCCCGCAGTCTGGTGCGGCCGTCTTCCACGGAGGCCAGGTCAAGGTCGCCGCCATGCTGTTGCGCACGGCGCTTTAGGTGGGACAACCCAGACCAGGCGGCTTGATCCTCGAGCAACTGGCCGTTGTTGACCACGGCAATCATCAGATGATCCGGCGTCAGCTCGGGTGGAATACCCAGACGGACCTGGATCAACAACTCGGTGGCAGAGCCATGCTTGATGGCGTTGGTAATGCCTTCCTCCAGCACATGAACCAGCAAAAGGCGTTTGGCTAGGTCCAGCTGCGGGTTAGTGACATCGTCGATGGCGGCGGCGTCAGGGTCAATTTCGACGTCCACTCGCACTTGGGGTGGCACTTCGGAGACCTGCAAGGCCAGGGCTTGGGCTAGACCCAACCCCACCCCGGCCGGCAGTAGCGAGTGTGACAAGTCCCTGACATCGTCTTCACGTAGGTGGTCAAGGTCGTCGATAATGCCGCGCAACTGCTTGGCTGAGGCTTCGTCATCGGCCGCCTCCGCCTTGGGAACCAGGCTCTCAAGCTCAGAAGCGAGGAATACCAGGCGCTGCTGGATCCGGCCATGCAGCACGTCAGAGACTTCCCGCCGCACTCGCAATTCCTCGTTCTCTAACTCCAGGGCCACTTGACGGGAACGGTATTCGTGTTGGGCGGCCAGCCGCTCAGCCCTTACGGCCGCCATCTGGGTGCCAGCCAAGTAGACAGCCAAGCCCAGCGTGGCCGCAGCTGTGATTGAACCAACCGCTAAGTCCAGCGCCCACGGGCTGTCCAACACCACAGCCCCCCAGAGGGCCACCTGGACGGCCAGGCGAAGGGGCAACACCAGCAAGGACACCAACAGCACCAGCGTGGTGCGCCACCACCACGGTTTGCCAGTCGGATAAACCAGAAGCAGAGCCACAATGCCAAGCAGCGTCGGCACCAGCGAAGTGACCCAAACACTGGGAGCCACATCGGGCGAGAAACCAGTCGAGGGATACATGGAGAGCCACCAGGTCGAAGCCAGGGTCCACTCCAGAACCATGGCTAGTGTCAGCACCACCGCCAAGGGCACGGCAAACCACAAAAAGAGCCAGCGCTCACCGTCGTGGTCGTCAAAGTGCGGCCGCCTGACCATGCGAGGCTCTACTGGTTGGACTGAGCTCTGGAGGTCTGCTGGAGAAAGTGGAGCACCGCGGCTACGCGGGGGGAGGCATCCTGGGAGCTGATGCCGAAGGTCCGGTAGATAGCCTGGAGGTGGTTCTCCACGCTGCGCCGGGACAGACCAAGCAACTCAGCAGCGGTGGCGTTAGAAAAGCCCTGCGCCACCAGACGCAACACCTGCAGTTGGGCGTTAGACAGCTTCGACGCGTCTGCCCCTTCGCGTGGCCTGGACCGTTCGGTCAGTTCGGGGTCCAGGATCACCTCACCAGAGGCGGCCGCCTGGATGGCGCGGAACAATATGTCCTGCGTCACCGAAGACCGTTTGGACAAGTAGCTCCAGGGCTTGGGCACGTTTGAACGGATTGACAGGACCAGGTCCATGACGTCGTGGCTGGAAAGCAGCATCACCACTAGGTCGGGGTTGGCTCTTTGCATGGCAACCCCCAAGGCCACGCCGTTGCCGTCACCCAGTGCCACGTCCATCAAAACAATGTCAATTGACCCCGGTGCCAACATTGTGCGCGCCTCGGCTGCACCCGCGGCAGCCCCGACCACTTCCATGCTGGGGTGCGCAGCTACTAGGTCGGTCAGCATTGACCGTAGTAGGCCTTCGTCCTCAACAATCCCAACCCGAATCGGAGCCTCAGCGATGCTCATAACCTGCAATCTAGCGCTTTTACTCAATTGGCGCATGTCACCAGGTGGAATTCTCACTAACCGGGCAGTGTTGTTGCGTCAAACCGCAGGTGGGCGGCACCGAACCGGTACCGCCCACCTTCAGCGTGTTGCGCTAGGACTTCTACCTAAAAGTCCATGCCGCCCATGCCGCCGGCGTCGCCGCCGGGGGCTGGCACTGGCTTTTCAGGCTTGTCCGCCACCACTGCTTCGGTGGTCAAGAACAATCCGGCAATCGAGGCTGCATTCTGCAGCGCCGAGCGAGTCACCTTGACCGGGTCGGCAATGCCGGCCCCCATCATGTCTTCGTAGACGCCAGTGGCCGCGTTCAGGCCGTGGCCAACCTGCAGCCCGCGAACCTTCTCTGCCACCACGCCGCCTTCAAGGCCAGCGTTTTCGGCAATCCGCTTGAGCGGCGAATCCAAGGCCACCTTGACAATGTTGGCGCCAATGGCCTCGTCGCCCTCAAGGGTCAACCCGTCGAAGGTCACCTGGCCAGCCTGCATCAGGGCAACGCCGCCACCGGCCACAATGCCCTCTTCCACGGCTGCCTTGGCGTTGCGTACCGCGTCTTCGATGCGGTGCTTGCGCTCTTTCAGCTCCACCTCGGTGGCTGCCCCGGCCTTGATCACGGCCACACCGCCGGCCAGCTTGGCCAGGCGTTCTTGCAGCTTCTCGCGGTCGTAATCTGAATCTGAAGCCTCAATCTCTGAGCGGATCTGAGCAACCCGGGCGGCAATCGCCTCGGCGTCACCCGCGCCGTCCACAATGGTGGTCTCGTCCTTGGTGACAACCACCTTGCGGGCCGTGCCCAGCATTTCGAGCGTGGCGTTTTCCAGCTTCAGGCCAACCGTTTCGGAAATCACCTGGGCGCCGGTCAGCACCGCCATGTCTTGCAACATGGCCTTGCGGCGGTCACCGAAACCAGGCGCCTTGACGGCCACTGACTTGAATGAACCGCGCACCTTGTTGACCACCAACAGGGCCAGGGCCTCGCCATCGACATCTTCCGCCACTATGGCCAGCGGCTTCGAAGCCTGACTGACCTTTTCCAGCAAAGGCAGCAGGTCCTTGACCGAAGAGATCTTCGACTCGACCAACAGAATGTAGGCGTCTTCCAACACGGCTTCTTGCCGTTCGGCATCGGTCTGGAAGTACATCGACAGGTAACCCTTGTCAAAGCGCATACCCTCGGTCAACTCCAGCTCTAGGCCAAAGGTGTTGGACTCTTCAACGGTGATGACACCTTCGTTGCCCACCTTGTCCATGGCCTCGGCAATGAGGTTGCCGATGGCGTCGTCCCCGGCTGAGATAGACGCGGTGGCGGCAATCTCTTCCTTGGTTTCAACGTCCTTGGCTTGTTCCAGCAGGGCCTCGACCACGGCCTGGGTAGCGGTGTCGATGCCGCGCTTAAGCGCAATCGGGTTGGCGCCGGCGGCCACGTTACGCAGGCCCTCGCGCACCAGTGCTTGGGCCAGCACGGTGGCTGTGGTGGTGCCGTCCCCTGCAATGTCATCGGTCTTTTTTGCCACTTCTTTGACCAGCTCAGCGCCGATCTTTTCGAAGGGTTCTTCCAGTTCAATCTCTTTGGCGATGGATACGCCATCGTTGGTGATGGTGGGGGCGCCCCACTTCTTTTCGAGGACAACGTTGCGCCCCTTGGGGCCCAGGGTCACCTTGACGGTGTCGGCCAGGGTGTTTAGACCCCGCTCCATGCCCCGCCTGGCATCCTCATCGAAGGAAATGATCTTGGCCATCCGGAATTCGTTCCTTATGTCTAGCGATCGGTAGCGACTCGGTGCCCGCGACGGACGGACCGCCCGCCTGGCGTTCACGTCACGCCCGCGCTGCAACCCTCACCGGAATCATTATCACTCTCAGCTAGAGAGTGCTAACACCATGGTTAGCACTCTCGGGCCCAGAGTGCAAGCAGGGGCCATCAGATGGACACGGCGCGGCGTGGGTCAAAAGCCAACCAGAAACCGCCCGAACAGGGGCTAGAGCTCGCGGAAATCGTCTCCCAGCGAGACCACAATACCCTCGGTGGCCACCTCGGCATCTTCCTGAACCGAGGCAATGCTGACGGCTTCAGCCACCGCCTCTGCCGTGGCCCTGTCTTCTGGTGAGCCGTAGTAGACGTGTGAGGTGGGGCGCTCGTTTTGGACGTGGTTGGTGGAGGCGGTGGCCTCGGTGAAGCCAGCTGTGATCAGCCGTGCGGCCGTTCTGGCGGCCAGTTGGTTCCTGGTTCCAGGGAAGGCGTTTGACACGTCATTCATGACGGTCAGGTTGATACCGAAATCGATCACCGCCGGTGGTTCTTCGGTGGGTGGCTCTTCGGTAGGCGTCTGGTCGGTCGGTTCGGTGGTCGGCTCAGTGGGCTGGACGGTGGGCTGGTCGGTTGGCTGTGTCACAGCAGGGGGCGAAACGGTGTTTTGAACTTCGCTGCCGGGGGTGGACGGGGCGGACAGGAGCTTGACAGCCACAATGGCGGCTGCGGGTACCAGCACCACCACTAGCAGAAAGGGCCAGGTCCGGCTCCAGGCCGAACGCTTGGCGGCGTGAACCTCTTTGGGGCGCTCTGCCGGGTCGATTTGGTCAAACTCGTCCGGCGGATAGGGGTAGTCTCGCTTGCTCACCGACACAGACTATCTTTGACTGGCCTAAGTCTCATTGGCTTCTAACCGGCGCGCCGAACGCTGGTGGCGCCGGGCCTGGCGCTGGCGCCTGAGCCGTTTGACTAAAGCAGGGTCGAATGCCAGCGCCTCGTCGGTGTCGATCAGTCGGCTCAACACCTGGTAGTAGCGGGTGGCATCCATTTGGAAAAGATCGTTGATGGCCTGCTCTTTAGAGCCCTCGTAGCGCCACCACTGGCGCTCGAACATCAAGACCTGCCGGTCGAGCTCGGCCACCAGAGCCTTGGCTGGTGCCACCTCAGGGCCCATCTCACCTCTCCTTTGCTGGCCTATCCCGACTAGGTACATGCTAAGGGCCAAATTACACTGTTGTCATTATTCACCCCCCGCTAGTCTCAACTACATGAGTCCGCCACGCCCACTGAGCGAACTAGTGGACCCGGGCTGGGCCACCGCCCTGGCACCAGTCGAACCGACCATCAGAGAACTGGGTGGTTTCCTGCGCCGAGAACTGGCTGCCGGCCGCACTTACTTGCCCGCCGGCCAGGCCGTGCTACGGGCCTTCACCTACCCTTTTGACCAGGTCAAGGTCCTGATTGTGGGACAAGACCCCTACCCCACACCGGGTCACCCCGTGGGACTGTCGTTCTCGGTGGCACCGAAGGTTCACCCATTACCTGGGTCGCTAGCGAACATCTTCACCGAATTGGTCAGTGACATTGGCTGCCCGCCGCCATCCAGCGGCGACCTCACCGCCTGGGCCGGTCAGGGTGTCATGCTGCTCAACCGGGTGCTGACCGTCCAAACTGGCCGGCCGGCATCGCACCGCGGCCAGGGTTGGGAGCTGGTCACCGACCTGGCCATTGAATGCCTGGCGGCGCGCGAGGCTCCACTGGTGGCCATCTTGTGGGGCCGTGAGGCGCAATCCTTGGCCCCACGGCTGGGGCAGGTACCGATCATTGCCTCGCCCCACCCCTCGCCGCTCTCGGCCCACCGCGGCTTCTTCGGTTCGCGGCCTTTTAGCCGAGCCAACGAGAGTCTGGTGCAACTGGGCGGCACGCCGGTTGATTGGTCGCTGCCCTAGGCAGCCAGGGCACCACTGGAGCCACCTATCGGAATCGAACCGATGACCTGCCGCTTACAAGGCGGCTGCTCTGCCAGCTGAGCTAAGGTGGCCAGGCCCTTTGGCGAGACGCCACTGGTTAGGGCCAAATAGATCGGGGCTGTGCCCCTAAATCAGCGAAAGAGACCTCACTCGCCGTCTGGCGGCAGGCCGGCCAGGACGTTGGCTACGCCCTGCTCAAGACCAATGGCCCGATGAGCCGTGAAGCGCTGCAGTTCGCCATCGCCCTTACCCATCATGATGCTGGGTGTGCCGGTGATGCCGGTCTTGAATGCCTGTTCGGTGACGTAAGCTACCCAGTCCGCCAGCTCAGGGTCGGTCAGCTTGGCAATGGCCTCTTCGGAGACACCAGCGCCGCGGGCGATCTCCGCAATCTGCTCATCGGTGAAGGTGCCTGAACCTTCAGGCGGCTGGTCTTCAAACATGGCGCCCAGGAAAGCCCAGTAGCTGGCTGGATCGTATTTAGCCACGGCGGCGGCAGCAGTGGCCGAGCGGGTTGAGTATTCTTCGGCGTTGGCCACACCGTCCAAGAAGGCTAGCGTGTGCATGTCGATCTGGATGGTGCCGGCATTGGACATTTCGGCTAGTTGAGCCGAGTAGTTCCGCTCAAAGGTGCCGCAAAGCGGGCACATAAAGTCGGTGTAGATGGCCACCGTGACAACGTCCTTGCCTGCCGGCGCCGGACTGCCGGGCACCAGGTCCTGGCCTAATCGCACCGCGCCGTTGTCCCGGGCACCGGCCGGCTTGGTACCCACTCCAGCGACGTCGTTGCCACCCTGACTTGCCAGCACCGCGATCACTATGATTGCCACCACCACCAGCACAGCCGCCAAGCCGCCCAGGGTCAGTAGCCTGGTGCGTCGCTCTTTGGCGGCCTGGGCCGCCTTGATCCGCTCGGCTTCTGCCCTGGCGGCAGCACGAGCCCGTTCGCGGGCTTGAGCCTGGGCCGGCTTCTTCTTGCCTTTGGCCATGTCAGATCCTTGTCCGTTGGGTGATGGTCAAGACTTAGATTACAGCGCTTCGCGAGGTGCCGGGTCCAGCCGCAGTAGGCGGTCGAGCGATGCCGGAGACTTTGGCCATACCATCAAGATGGCCGCCAGCAGCGCTAAGACTATGTCCCTGATGATGTCAATGGCATAGGCATTGGATTGGCCGGGGTCAAGTGGACCACCTGGGTCAAAGCAGCCGCAAGAAATGTTCAAACCGCGGGCCCAGGCTGAGGCAATGCCAATGATGTAAACCACCATCATCAGGCCAAACAGCGCCGCCGCGTAGCGGGTGAACAGCCCCACCAACAAGACAATGCCCAGTGCCAGCTCTACCACCGGCACCGCTATGCCAATCAAATTGTTGAGCCAGGTTGGAAACAGCTCGTAGTAGTGAACGGCCAGCTGTGATTGGCGGATGTCCATTAGTTTGGGCCAAGCCGCCACGAACCCGACTGCAGCCAAGCCAAGCCTGAGCACCAGGCTCACCCAAGGCTGGGCTACGGGCCAGAGCCGGGCCAAGGCACCGTCTTTACCGCCGGGCGCGGGCTGTGGCGCTTTCCCCGTGGCGCGAGCACTGGACATGCCCACCACCTTAGCCGCCTTGCCTGGGAATTGCCTGATCTGGCAGGCTCAGGGGACTTGGACCCTTACGTGACCTGCCGCCCAGCGGTTTCCGTTTCTAGCGAAGAGCCGGCCAGGCCAGTGCCAGTGCTCCGGCTATGGCCGCGGCTCCGATCAGGGCGCGAGACCACCAAGGTGGCGCTAGGGTGCGCAGCACTAGGCGTTGGCCAAACCGGGTGGGTGACGATGCCGGCCCCCACCAAGCCAGCAGACTCGCCATGGCCACCGCGACCGCCCCGACAACCGCTAAATCCCAAGTGGTCTGGCGTTGCACCAGCCAGTAACCGCCCGCTGCCACGGCGCCGCCCAGGATCAGTCCGGGCAACAGCCCCACCAAGGCTCTCAGCAGGTACCAAGGCAGGCCCACAGCGGTGCGAGCCGGGTCCATGCGGCGGGATCCAAACCGACGCTGCCGGGCTAAGACTGCCCTATTACCCACCCAGGCGGTGCGTCCCAGCAGCAGCACCGCCACCGCTCCCAGCCCCGCCGGCCAGGGCCAATGCAGCGCCCAAGTACTGGCCAACAGCCACAGGGCCAGGCTAACCATTGAGGTGGCCTTTGGCAGATCACCAGGCTCTTGCCACTGGGTGCCCAACCCCCCTGGCCAAAGGGGTTGTCCCGCCTGGAAGTCAGCCTGATGGGCCGCCTGTGGCGCCCCGGCACCTGGTGGCGACTCAGGCCAGGGTTCGGCTACCGGCTGGTCTTGCCACAGCGGAGTGGTGCTAGGCGCAGGCCAAGGCGCGCCATCACCCGACTCGATCGATCCGGCGTTGTCGGTGACAGGCGCCACCAAGGTAGGCGGCAAGGCCTCCTCCCCCCGAGCCAACGCCGCCAAGCCCATCACCAGGGGCTCAAGCTGGAGCCGCATGGCTGGGTCGGGCAGGGTGGCTCGGGTGAGCCAGCCCGCCAGGCTCGGGTCTAAACCGTCGGTGTCGGCATCGTTCTCTAACACGCGCGCCAGCACCTTTTCTACCGTGCCGGTACCAAACGGCGGTCGGCCGGTGGCGGCGCTCAGCAGCAAGGCGGCGGCGGCCCAGCGGTCTGCCCCCGGACCAACCTCGGCGCCGCGCAACAACTCCGGGGCCACAAAGCCAGGGGTGCCGGCAATCAAACCGGTCCCAGTCAGACGCGACCAGTTGTCTTCTTGGGCCAAACCGAAATCGATCAGCACCACCGAGCCGTCGGGGCGCAGCATCACGTTGGACGGCTTCAAGTCGCGGTGCACCACGCCGGCTTGGTGGATCAGGTCCACCGCCTGAACCAGATCCTCGGCCAAGAGGGCCAGTTCTTGGCCGGTACAAGGACCGTGCTGAGCCAGGTAGCTCTCCAGTGAGGTGCCCTCGATCAGTTCGGTGACTACAAACGCCTCAGCCTGCTGGGTTTCGGCATCTACCACCCGGGCAACTGAGGGCGCCTTGATCCGCTGGAGCAGTTCCACTTCGCGCCGCAGGCGCTGCCGGGCGGCGGCGTCAACTGCCAGGTTGGGGTGCAGCAGCTTGAAAGCCACCGTCAGTCCGTCGGCGTCCTTTGCCCGGTAGACCGTGCCAGAGGCGCCCTGGCCAACCACGCCCTGCAGCACGTAGCCACCCAGGGTGGTACCAACGGGCAAGGTCAAGCCGGTCATGGTGCCAACGCTAGCGCGGATGTGGTCTTATTCGCGCCAAGCCCGCCCGTGTCACCGGTGGTCGGTCAAGCGCGCTGACCTCGCCAAACGTCCGCCAATTGGGTCAGGGCTTAGCGTGTCAGTGGTTGGGTGTTGACTGAGGCACATGGGAAAAGCCAGCCAAGTTAGCTACGAATGCCAGGCCTGCGGCTGGGTAGGGCTCAAGTGGGTGGGGCGCTGCTCTCAGTGTGGGGGCTGGGACACGGTTGAACCGGTTAGCCGGCGGCTCAGTCCGTTGGCGCTAGCCGCGGTGCCGGCCAGTGCTGAGGACATTGGCCAAGTCAGCGCGGCGGCGGGTGCCGTGTGGCCTACTGGGATGAGTGAGCTAGACAGGGTGCTGGGTGGCGGTTTGGTGCCCGGCTCGGTCGCTCTGATTGGCGGTGAGCCCGGAGTGGGCAAATCGACGCTGCTGCTGCAAGTGGCCGCGCGGGCGGCAAGCGGTGGCCACAAAGTGCTGTACGTCACCGGCGAGGAAACACCCCGGCAGGTCAAACTGCGGGCAGAGCGGATTGGGGCGCTGGCGCCGGGCCTGAAACTGGCAGCGTCAAATGAGTTAGAGCAGGTGATTGGCCTGGCCAACTCCGAGGCGCCAGCGTTACTGGTGTTGGATTCAATCCAGACTTTGTCTTCACAGGTGGTGGAAGGCACGCCGGGTGGTGTGGCTCATGTCAGGGCGGTCACGGCCGAGTTGGTCCGGCAGGCTAAAGCCCGGGACATGGCCTGCCTGCTGGTGGGGCACGTCACCAAAGACGGCTCTGTGGCTGGGCCGCGCACCATTGAACACCTGGTTGACGTGGTCTGCCTGTTTGAGGGCGAGGCCAGCGGGTCGCTGCGGTGGCTCAGAGCCACCAAGAACCGTTTCGGCTCCAGTGAAGAGGTTGGCTGCTTTGAAATGACCGCCCAGGGTGTTAGGTCCGTAGCCGATCCATCCGGTTTGTTTGTCGATGCCGGGGGCTCGCCTGTGACTGGCACTGGCCTTGGGGTCATTATGCAGGGCCGCCGGCCGGTGGTGGTTGAGGTCCAAGCCCTGGTGGCGCCCTCAGCCATGGCCAACCCGCGCCGCACCACCAGTGGTGTTGACCAAGCCCGGTTAACCATGATCTTGGCAGTGCTGGGGCGGCGCTGCGGCTTGTCATTAGCTGGGCAAGATGTCTTCGCCTCGACGGTGGGCGGGGCCAGGGCAACCGAACCGGCCTTTGACCTGGCGCTGGCCTTGGCCTGTGCTTCGGCCCGGTTTGACCTGATGCTGCCACCGGACACGGTCTTTCTAGGAGAGGTGTCGTTGGGTGGTCAGGTCAGGCCGGTCAGCGGGCTAGACCGGCGGCTCGAGGAAGCCGCCCGCATGGGTTTGACCAAGGCAATAGTGCCGTCGCGGGGTGGCGGCAAGCTCGGGGCCAGCGGCCTGGAAGTTCACCGGGTAACCGAATTGTCCAGTGCCTTGCGGGTAATCCAGGCAGCCAACCAGGTTGCGGTCGCCTGAGGCAGGTCAGCAGGCGCGGGGTGGCTGGTGGAGGGCCGGGCTGGCACCGGCCGGCCGAACCAATCAGTTGGCGGTGGCGATAGAATGCAACATAGTCACCGACCAGGGAGAATCCAGTGGCCCACCCCGATCCGGCAACCACGCCTGAGGATCTGCTGCGCGCCACGTTAGCGGCCGTGGCACCGGGTACTGAACTGCGCGACGGCCTGGAACGTATCCTGCGGGGGCGCACCGGTGCCTTGATTGTGCTGGGTTTCGACCCAGTGGTCGAAGCCATCTGTTCGGGTGGTTTTACTCTGGATGTGCCGTTCTCAGCCACCAGGCTCCGGGAGTTGTCCAAAATGGACGGCGCTGTGGTGTTGGACCAAGCCGATGACCGGATTGTCCGGGCGGCCGTGCAATTGCTGCCAGACCCCACCATCACCACCACCGAATCCGGCACGCGGCACCGCACGGCCGAGCGGGTGGCCAAGCAAACCGGCTTCCCGGTGCTGGCGGTCAGTCAGTCGATGAACATGGTGGCGTTGTATGTGGCTGGCACCTATCACGTGCTGCAAGACCCGGAGGACTTGTCTTCGAAAGCCAAGCAGGCCCTGACCACCTTGGAGCGTTACCGCACCAGGCTGGATGAAGTCAGCGCCACCCTCTCAGCCCTTGAAGTGGAAGATGTGGTCACCGTCCGAGACGTGGCTACCGTGGCCGGCCGCCAGGAAATGGTGTGGCGCATTGCAGAGGAAGTGGCAGCCGTACTGGCAGAGCTGGGTGTGCAAGGCCGGCTGCTCAGGCTGCAGTTCGAGGAGCTTATTGCCGGCGTGGACACCGGCCGCAATCTGCTGATTATGGACTACGTTGACTTGGCCGCCACTGGGCGTTCGGTTGGCGACGTACTGGCTGACCTGGCTGCCATCAGTCCGGCTGAATTGATGGAGGCCGGCATTGTGGCTCAGGTACTGGGCCTAGCCGAGACCCCAAGCCAGGTGGACAGCCAGGTCTCCCCGCGCGGCCACCGCTTGCTGAGCCGGGTGCCACGCATTCCGCCAGTCATTGCCGAGCGCATTGCCGACCACTTTGGTTCACTGCAGCACATCTTGGCGGCCACGCTAGACGATCTAATGGCTGTCGAGGGTGTGGGCGAGCTGCGGGCGCGGGCGGTCAGGGAGGGTCTTTCACGCATTGCCGAATCGTCAATGCTGGACCGCTACGCCTGAGCCAGCGGCCGTGGCCTAGGGCACCAGCAGGAATGATGTCTCGTCGGATTCGGCGCCGTTGACGGTGACCTTGGCCCGGTAGGTGGCTTCGCGGCCACGCTTTGGCTGGTCGGACTCGTCCACCGGCTTGCAGCCGTCAACGGTTCTCTCCACGTTCCAGGTCACCGGCAGCTCGGCGGTGGCGGCTGGCTCAATGGTTAAGGTGGCCTCGGGTGCCGGTGGCGCGGCTTGATCGGCGCAGTGGAAGGTCTCGTAGATCAGATCGCTGCCGCTGACCACTTGCAGTTGAACCTGCTGGGCGCCGGGCACCACGCTGCAGGCGGCTGTCCCCTGGTTGGTGATGAAAGCGGTGAGGACCACCGGATCGGCCGGACCGAACTGGGGCAGGGTGCTAGCCAGTTCAACTACCAGGTTCTTGGCTTCGCATTCGGCGTCTGCCGCGTTGGTGGCTGGTTGTGTAGTGGTAGTCGCTTCTGGGCTGCCGGTCGGTGTTTTGCTGGGCTCGCCTCCGCCGCCGGCCAGCGCTTTGATAATCATGACCACCACGACCACTATGACAATCAGGCCAACCACCAGGGCGGCTCGGCGGCGCCAGTAGACCGCAGGCGGTTCTGGGCCAACCGGGTGCAGCAGACTACTCACGCGGTCATTTTATGTCTCGCCTTCCCTAGGAATGGCGCGACCACGCCGCGAGGAGCGCAACGCAATTGCTGCCAGTGGTGCACCCCGGGTGGGTTACCGCAGGTCCAGGATCATGCGGGTGTTGCCCAGTGTGTTTGACTTGACCCTGGCCAGGTCTAGGAACTCCGCCACACCGTCATCGTGCGATTGCAGTAGTTCGGCGTACACCTCCGGGGTGACGGGCGTGCCAACAATTGGCTCGAAGCCGTGCTGGCCAAAGAACCGCGTCTCAAAGGTCAGGCAGAACAAGCGCTCCAGACCAAGGTGCCGGGCCCGGTCAATCAGGGCTTCCAGCAGGCTGTGCCCCACCCCGCGACCGTGCCACATCGACGCCACGGCCAACGTGCGAATCTCGCCCAAGTCTTCCCACATGACGTGCAACGCACCGCAGCCCACTAGGTCTGCTCCCTGGAAAGCCACGTGAAAATCTTGGATCGATTCGTAGTAGGCCACAGGTGGCTTGGCCACCAAATAGCGCTGCTCAACATAGGGTTCACACAGGTCACGAATGGCCCGCACATCGGTGGACCTGGCTGGACGCAGGTTCAACAGGGCTGGCGACACCCTGACATCATGCCACCATTGGGCCAACCCCAGCCCAAAGCGGTAGCGGCGCCCCCTCAGGTCAGCAGGGCCGCCAACTCGTTCGCCGTGGCGCGGTCCACCACCAGATCAGTGACCAAACCAGCCCTGAGGGCGGCCAGCAGCGCGGTGGCTTTACGGGCCGAAGCCACCATGCACACCCGGTGGGTAATGCTCCTGAGGTGACCGGGAGAGGGCCCGCTGGCACGCTCATTCAGGCTGATACCCATGTGAGAACCGTCAGCCCGCAGGAACACTGTTGCCACATCGCCGGCCACGTGTTGGCGTTCTAGTTCGGCCACGTCAGCTGCCGAAAGATAGGCGCCGGAATAGACCCGGCTGGGCAGGTCCCCGCCCAAGGCACCAACCGAAAACAGCGCTAGCGCAGCCTGTGATTGAACCTTGAGCACTCGCTGAACCGTGCGCTCGCGCCACATGGCCGCCTTGGTGGCGGCGTAATCAAAGAAGGCTGGCACCGGGAACTCAACCACCGCGCCGCCATGCGCGGAAGCCAACCGAGACAAGATCTCTCCGGCATAGTCCAGCCCAGTGGTGGCTATGTTCCCAGCCCCGTTGAGCTGCACAAATCGCGTCCCAGGTAGCGGCCGGGGCTCTACCTGCCTGGCAAGGGCAGCCGTGGTGGTACCCCAAGCCACACCCACTGTCATGTGCGGCTCAATCCATGACGGCAGCAACCGAGCCGCCGCCTTGGCCACGGCCTCTAAGGTGGCGGCCTCGCCACTACCCCCCCGCACCGGTGCGTTCGGTACCACCACAGTGTCCACCGCAAACATGGTCTTGAGTTTGGCTGCCACCCCGCTCTGGTCGGTGCTCTCTAGGTGCAGAGTGATCTCAACCAGCCCGGTTTCCTTTGCACGTTTGAGCAATCGGGACACCGTGGAGCGCGATGTTCCAAGCTGGTTGGCGATCACTGACATGGTCTGATCGCGCAAGTAGTACATGATTGCAGCCTGAACCATGGGGTCTTGCCGTGAGATTGCCATACCTCCCATCCTTGCACATTTGTGCAATTTGTTTGCTATGCCAAGCCCGAGCGACCAACCTTGATTTCGCCAGCCGGTGGCAGACCTGCTAACCGGATCTGACAGTGGCTAGAAGGAGAAAGACAGAAATGACCACCACAGCCCTTACACCGCAAGCTCGCCAAGCGGCTCTTGATGCAATGTCAGCCCCTGACGGCGTTGACGTTCTGGTGATTGGTGGAGGCGTTACCGGTGCGGGGATCGCGCTTGACGCATCAACCCGGGGACTGACCACCGCCATTGTCGAAGCCCAGGACTGGGCCAGCGGCACATCCTCCCGTTCATCGCAACTGATTCACGGCGGTCTGCGCTACTTGCTGCAGATGGACTTCAGATTGGTGCATGAAGCTCTTACCGAACGCGACCGGCTGCTCTCGACCATTGCCCCACATTTGGTCAAGCCAGTCCCCTTCCTGTACCCACTGACCCGCCGGTTGTGGGAGAGGCCCTACGTAACCGCCGGCATCGGGCTCTACGACCTGATGGCTCACGCCCCTGGAAGGCGGCGCGCCCTGCCCGCCCAGAAGCACTTCTCAAAGACGGGTTTGGCCAAGGCCTTTCCCGGACTGAAGCCAGAAGCCGCCATAGGAGCGGTGCGCTACTTTGACGCGCAGGTCGATGACGCGCGCCTCACCATGACACTTGTCCGCACGGCGGTCGATCACGGTGCACTAGCGGCCTCCCGTACCGAGGTGACTTCGTTGATCAAAGACAAGCGCGGCATTGTCACCGGTGCCAAGGTGGCGGACCTGGAAAGCGGTCGGATTCTAACCATTAGAGCCAAGCACGTGATTGCCGCCACCGGCGTGTGGACGGAGAAGATTGAGGCACTAAGCGGCAGCGATGGTGGCCTGAAGGTTCTGGCCTCCAAGGGCATCCACCTAGTGGTGCCGCGCGACAAGATTGACGGCACCATGGGAGTAATCACCCAGACTGACGATTCGGTGCTGTTCATTATCCCTAAGGACAACCATTGGATCATCGGCACCACTGACACCCCGTGGTGGCATGACACCCTGACCCACCCAGTAGCCGCTGCAGCCGACATTGACTACTTGCTGCGACAAGCCAACGCCGTGCTGGCCAAGCCCATCGAGCGAGCCGATGTGACCGGGGTCTACGCCGGGCTGCGGCCACTGCTCCAAGAGGGCGTCAAGCCGGGCACCAACACGGCCAAGATCTCCCGCGAGCACACCGTGGCCAGTCCGGCCCCAGGACTGACGGTGATAGCCGGAGGCAAGCTGACCACCTACCGAGTAATGGCCAAGGACGCGGTTGACTTTGCGCTGGCCGGGCCGAAGCCGGCGCCACCCTGTGTGACCGCCGATCTGCCGCTGGTGGGTGCGGACAAATACGTCGCCACCTTGAATCACGCCTCGGGCCTGGCCACGAAATACGGCTGGGACAGGGCCATGACCCGCCACCTGCTGGGTCGCTACGGTTCAATGATCACCGAAATCACCGATCTGATTGACCGGGACCCGGCGCTGGGCCAACTGGTGGCGGGCAACACCTGCTACCTCAAGGCTGAAGTGGTCTACGCGGCCACCCACGAAGGCGCCCTCCACCTGGAAGACATCATGATGAACCGGACCCGGTTGAACCATGAAGCCGCCGATGGCGGAGTCAGCCTGGCCGAAGAAGTGGCCCAGTTGGTGGCCCCATACCTGGGTTGGGACACCGCCACCATGAAGGCCGAAGTGGCCGCCTACGCCAGGCTGGTGGGAGCCGAGCAACAAGCAGCCCTCCAGCAGACCGAAGATGCAGCGGCTCAAGTTCGCAACCGCGCTGCCGACCGAGTCCCGCTGATGGCCATGCGGTAGGACATTCGGTTATCCATTTGACCACTGACACCAGCGGTCAGCCACCTAATTGAAGGAGGTGACAAGGCGCACGGGGCCTGGCGAACAGCCAGGCCCCTTCCCTTGTGCTTGAATGAGCCTGCACCCAATGCCCGGCCCTCAGCCTAATCAGCCGGGGGCGCTTGCCGCCTAGGCGCCTGGGCCATCACCGCCAGGCCAGGTGGCGAAAGGACCAACTGGACATGCCACAAGACTTTGTTGTCGCCATTGACCAGGGCACCACCTCGACCAGAGCCGTGGTGTTCAACCACCGCGGCAGGATTGTGGCCACCGGGCAAAAGGAACACCGCCAGTTCTTTCCTAGGGCCGGTTGGGTGGAGCACAATCCGGTAGAGATCTGGGACAACACCCGCCAGGTCATTGGCATGGCTCTGGCGGCGGCCAACATCACCCGGCACGACGTGGCCGCCATTGGCATTACCAACCAGCGTGAAACCACCGTGGTGTGGGACCGCCATACCGGCCACCCGGTGCACAACGCCATTGTCTGGCAAGACGTGCGTTCGCAGCCGATCTGCGACCAGCTAGCGGCTGATGGCGGAGTGGACCGTTTTCGTAGCACGGTGGGTCTGCCCCTGAACCCGTACTTCGCCGGCACCAAGCTGGTGTGGCTCCTGGACAATGTGCCCGGCGCTAGGCCAATGGCCGAACGGGGCGATTGGTTGTTCGGCACCACGGACAGCTGGGTGCTGTGGAACCTGACCGGCGGGCCCCACGGCGGGGTGCATGTCACCGACGTGACCAACGCTTCGCGCACCATGTTCATGGATTTACGGACGCTCGAGTGGGATCAGGCCATCTTGGACGCCTTCGGGGTGCCTCGCGCCATGCTGCCCAGCATTGTGTCCTCCTCCGAAGTGGTGGCCCAAGCTGCCAGCGACTCTTTGTTGCGCCACACGCCTGTGGCCGGCGTGCTGGGTGACCAGCAGGCGGCCACCTTTGGTCAAGCGGCCTTCGAGCCTGGCCAGGCCAAGAACACCTACGGCACCGGCTGCTTCTTGATTTTCAACACAGGCACGGACCCGGTCCTGTCCAACAACGGGCTGTTGACCACGGTGGCCTACCGTTTAGGTCAGAGCCAGCCGGTCTATGCCCTGGAAGGCTCGATCGCGGTGACAGGGTCCTTGATCCAATGGCTCAGGGACAATTTGCAGCTGATTGACTCAGCTGCCCAGGCCGAAACCTTAGCCCGGTCTGTGGCGGACAACGGCGGTGCCTACATTGTGCCGGCCTTTTCTGGGCTCTATGCCCCGTATTGGCGCACCGACGCCCGCGGCGCCATTGTGGGCCTGACCCGGTATGTCAACCGGGGCCACCTGGCTAGGGCGGCCCTTGAGGCCACCGCCTACCAGACCTGCGACGTGCTGCGGGCAGTCAACGCCGATTCAGGTGTCCCTTTGAGTGAGCTGCGGGTCGATGGCGGCATGGTGGCTAATGAGTTATTGATGCAGTTCCAGGCCGACATGTTGGGGGTGCCGGTGGTACGCCCGGTGGTGGCAGAAACCACCGCCCTGGGTGCCGCCTACGCCGCCGGTTTGGCCACCGGGTTCTGGGATTCGCTGGCCGACCTGCGCCTCAATTGGGCTGAAGACCGGCGGTGGGAGCCAACCATGGACCCGGCGCAACGTGAGCGCTTGAGTGCCCAATGGGCCAAAGCCGTCACCAAGACCTATGGCTGGATCGACAATGCCGGCCCACCATCTGGAACCTAACCTCCCCCTTTCAGCCGACAGTGACGCTCCGCAGGATTATTGAGGGGCATAGCCCCAAAAAAACATGCACAACGTCACACTCGACCAGCCAGCCACTGCCACACCATGCAAAGCATCACACTCGATCAACCAAAGGGACCGGGTTGGATCGAGAGTGACCGCTGGCATGCTGTACAGCCAGCCACCAAATCGACAGTGACCGCTGGTATGTGGTGCTGGTCGTGGGCAGGCCGACTGCCTGGGGTTTTACTGAAGGCTCGGTGGGTCGAGCGTGCATTTGGTCACTCTCGATTCGATTGAAGTGGCTACTAGATGCATCTGGTCACTCTCGATGGCGAGATAGCCATGGCTAGGCGGGCTCGGTGTTCGTAGACTGGTGCAATGCAGGTCAGGCCGCCCGCCGTGGCGGGCATGTTCTATCCCGGCAGTCAGGCCAAGTTGCTACACATGGTTGACCAGATGCTGGCCCGGGTGGCCGCGCCTGGCCCAGCCCCCAAAGCCATGGTTCTGCCGCACGCCGGTTACCGCTACTCCGGATCAACGGCCGCCCAGGGCTATGCCACCTTGCCAGCCGCGGCTGGCACCATCACCCGGGTGGTGCTGCTGGGACCTTGCCATCGCGTGGGTGTGCCTGCCATTGCCCTGCCAGATGCCGAAGCCTTCGCCACACCACTCGGTCAAGTGCCCGTTTGGACCGAAGGCGCCCAGCGGCTGAGTGGCTTTGACCAGGTGGTCAACAGTCCTGAAGCCCACGCCGAAGAGCACTCGCTGGAGGTCCACCTGCCCTTCTTGCAGCACACCCTGCCAGACGCCCAGGTACTCCCCTTGGCGGTTGGCTGGGTTACTCCCACAGAAGTGGCGGAGGTCCTGGACGCGGTGTGGGGTGGGCCCGAAACCTTGGTGGTGGTCAGCTCGGACCTGTCTCACTACCTCCCGTACGCCCAAGCCCAGACCGCCGATCAAGCCACCTTGCGGCAGATTGAGAATCTGGGGCCAGCCCTGGACCACGACCAGGCCTGCGGCGCCACCCCAGTCAATGGCCTAATGGTGGCCGCTGGCCAACGCCACCTAGTGCCCACGGTGGTCAGCCAATGCAACAGCGGCGACACCAGCTTCGATCGCTCGCGCGTGGTTGGCTACGCCTTTGTCCGCTTCGACCAGCCAGGTGATTTTGATGCCTAACCTGCCTAGCAAGCCAGGCCCAGTGTTGACGGCTCTGGCCCGGTCCGCCATAACCCAGGCGCTGAACCAAACGGCGTCCCCGCCGCCCCACGCCGACTGGCTGGACCAGCGCGGCGCCAGCTTTGTCACCCTGACTCTAAATGACCGGTTGCGGGGCTGCATCGGCACCTTGGAGGCACACCGGTCACTGGGCCGCGACGTGCACCACAACGCTCTGGCTGCCGCCTTCCAAGACCCGCGCTTTACCCCACTCAGCGCCGCGGAGTTACCCAAAACCCACATTGAGGTCTCGGTGCTGGCAGAGCCTCAGCCAATGACCTTCACCAGCCAGCAAGACGCCCTTGACCAACTGAGGCCCGGCACGGACGGGCTGATTTTGCAGTCCGGAAGACACCGCGCCACCTTCTTACCGCAGGTTTGGGAACAACTGCCGGAGCCAGCGGAGTTTGTGACCCACCTGAAGCGCAAAGCCGGCCTGCCGGCTGGTCACTGGGACGGCGTCAAGCTGTGGCGCTATGAAGTCCAGGCCTTTCACGAGGCATGAACACACCAGGCCACCCAGCCACGCGCTACTGGCACCAGGTCAACGATCAGCGCATCCAGTGTGACCTGTGTCCCCGGTCCTGCCGGTTACGCCCGGGTCAGCGTGGCTACTGCTTTGTCCGGCAGAATCAGGCCGGGCAGATGGCGTTGACCACCTATGGCCGCTCGTCCGGGTTCTGCGTTGACCCGATCGAGAAGAAACCCTTGTACCACGTGGCGCCGGGCGCCGCGGTGTTGTCCTTTGGCACCGCCGGGTGCAACCTGGGCTGTCGTTTCTGCCAGAACTGGCACATCTCAACCGCCCGCCAAATGGAAACTCTGAGCGAGGTGGCCTGGCCTGACACCATTGCCGAAGCGGCCCGCCAACTGGGCTGTCAAGGGGTGGCCTACACCTACAACGACCCGGTGATCTTTGCCGAGTACGCCATCGACGTGGCAGCCGCCTGCCACCGCCAAGGGTTGCTCAACTTGGCTATAACCGCCGGTTACATCAGCCCACAGGCCCGGGCGGATTTCTTCGCTCCCATGGACGCGGCCAATGTGGATCTGAAGTCCTTCCAGCCAGATTTCTACCGGCGGCTCACCGGCGGCCACCTTCAGACCGTGCTTGACACCCTGCTTTACCTGGCCCACCAGACCAGCGTCTGGCTTGAGATCACCACCCTGCTGATTCCCGGTCTGAATGATTCAGTGGCCGAGTTGCGCCAACTCACCGCTTGGGTGGCTGCCGAACTGGGCCCCGATGTACCACTCCACTTCACCGCCTTTCACCCGGCGGCTCGCCTGACCGACCGTCCAGCCACACCGTCTGCCACCCTGCGCCGCGCCCGCACCTTGGGTCTGGAGGCTGGCCTGCGGTACGTCTATACCGGCAATGTGGACGATGCCGCCGGTTCAGCCACCATTTGTCCCACCTGTGGGGCCGTGGTCATCTCCCGGAGGCGCCTGTCGCTGGACCGTTGCCGCTTGACCGGCACCGGTAATTGCCCCGAGTGTTTGAGCCCGGTGGCTGGACTATGGCAAGCGACGCCGGCTAAGCCAT
>Ga0123356_10002139_pt1 | contig 21290 bp, 17 predicted proteins | sample TergutEmb28metaG_2_FD_92546 | JGI IMG/M metagenome (GOLD analysis project Ga0123356, IMG submission 92546) | Embiratermes neotenicus P3 segment gut microbial communities from Petit-Saut dam, French Guiana - Emb289 P3 | ecosystem: Host-associated > Arthropoda: Insects > Digestive system > Gut ... | reverse complement strand
CTTGTCAACCATCTAGGTCCTTCGACTGCGCTCAGGACGACAGCAAGCTATGCAGGACGACAGGGTGTGAACACATAACTCCTGCGAGCCTACTTCCTTATGTTGCCAAATACTCCTCGGACGAGCTCCCTGCTTACCGATCTGCCAATCTGCGACATACTGCTGGTCAAGGCCTTTTCGAGGGGGCCGGATTTTGTGCGGGGCTTTGGCTTGGCAGTAGTCTTCTCCTTTTGCTTCAGTTCTTTTTGCTGCTGGGCCTCCAGGGCCTCTTGTTCCTGTTGGCGTGCACGTTGTTCTGACATCTCGCTGAGAGACTCATAGGCTGAGTATCGGTCAAAGGATTGGCCATACTTGGTATAGAGCGGCGAGCTCTGGGTAACGCGCTCGATAAGCTCCGGTTCCGCCACCCCAAAACTACAGCGAGGCGGTAAGATGAATCCGCGTTGGATCATCTGCGGAGCGCCCTTCTCGTCCAGAGCGGAAACGAGCGCCTCGCCTGTAGCCAGGTCGACAATGGCATCCTCGCTGCGAAAATCGGGATTCGGCCTGAAAGAAGCTGCCGCTGCCTTTATCACCTTTTGGTCGTTGGGGGTGTAGGCTCTGAGCGCGTGCTGCACTTTATTGCCGAGCTGTGTGAGAATCGAGCCTGGGATATCGCCTGGGCTCTGTGTGATGAAATAGATGCCGATTCCTTTTGAACGGATGAGCCTGACCACCTGCTCTATCTTCTGCAACAAGGCCTTGGGGGCGTCGGAAAACAGCAGATGGGCTTCGTCAAAGAAGAAGACCAGTTTGGGCTTGTCCAGGTCTCCAACCTCCGGTAACAACTCATATAAGCCAGAGAGCATCCAGAGGAGGAAGGTCGAGTAAAGAAGGGGGTTTTGGAACAAGGTGACGCAATCCAGGATATTGATAGCGCCGCGCCCTTGCTCATCAACGGCAAACCAGTCGTTGAGGTCGAGTTCCGGCTCGCCGAAGAAGAGGTCAGCGCCAGCTGCCTCCAACACCAGAAGGTTACGCTGGATAGCGCCTACACTGGCGGTTGAGATGTTGCCGTACTCAGTCGTGAACGACTTGGCATTATCCCCAGCAAACTGCACCATGGATCGGAGGTCTTTGAAGTCCAGCATGAGCAGACCGTTGTCGTCGGCAAGCTTGAAGATGAGCTGTAGCACGCCCGCCTGCGTGTCGTTGAGGCCGAGGATGCGCGCGAGAAGCAGGGGGCCCATGTTGGAGACTGTGGTGCGCAGGGGGATACCCTTTTTGCCGAAGATATCAAAAAAGCGCACAGGAAATCCAGCGAAGGAGAAGTTCTGGATCCCCATCTCCTGTATGCGCTTATTGACAGTTTCACTTGGCGTTCCCGGCATACAGAGCCCCGAGACATCACCCTTGATGTCGGCCATGAAGACCGAGGTACCCATCTCACTGAAGGCCTCGGCCATCACCTTGATGGTGGTTGTCTTGCCCGTTCCGGTGGCACCGGTAACCAGGCCGTGACGGTTTGCCATCCTGGGCAACAGATAGATTGGCTCTGTGCCATTCTTACCGGTAGCGATCCAAATCTTATCAGCATCTCTCAAATACATAGTGGCACCTCACCTTGTGTGCTTGGGGGCGGATAGCTGCTGTTGGGACTAGTAACTGTTTATTGGGGGCTAAAAGCTGCAGTTAAGCTGGCAAATAGCTGTTGTCAGTGGGGCTTTTAGAGAATCTACGCGCCGGAAGAAGCCAGGGGGGAGGGAGTCTTGTAGATCCGCGCTGCATATTCACGGTCGAGCGAATAGAGACCCTTGGCATCAGAGCCAAACAGCTTCATGTTCGTTATCATCTCTTGGGCTGTTTCTTCCTCTTCGCCCTGCTCCTGGATGAACCAATCGAGGAACTTCATGGTGCGAAAATCGCGCGCCTCGTAGGCTGCCTCATAGATTGCGTTAATCAGTGACGTAATGATTTTCTCGTGCTCAAGGCCAAACACGAGAGGATCCAAGTAGTTATCATAGCTTTTGTCTGGTTTGCCTATTGCCTCTAAGACAACCTGGCAGTCATTTGACAAGAGATACTTTTGATAGATGAGGGCATGGTCGCGCTCTTCCGCAGCCTGGATCATATACCAGTTAGCGTAGCCCTTCAGCCCTTCGTAATCATAGTAGTTTGCAAAATCCATATAGAGATATGCCGAATACAGCTCTTTGTTGATTTGATCATTAAGAAGCTCATACACTTTTTTATCCATAGCCAAACCCTTTCTACTTCTTTTTAAGGCTCTCAGCAAAGTATCACACTTATTGCTCAAATGAGCAATAAAACAATTGGATCGCACCGAAGTCCTCAAGTCAATACAGTAGTACGCAACCAATGGGTTTTGGCAACGGTGTTTTGTAGGGACGACCGCCCCCGGTCGTCCGCAAAAGTGTAGGGGAGGCCCTGTGTGGCCTCCCATAGGGACAGCTCTACTTCTTTGCGACGATAATGCTGGCCTTCTCCCACCAGTGAGCCATCTGGACATCGCTGAACCCGGCAGCCTTCAGCAAGCCCATCTCGTTTTCAGCCGTTAAGGGCTGGTCAAGGTGATAGTATTCGCTCTCATCGAGTTTGTTCTCAAGCCTCTTGCGAGCAGCAGTCGCAGCTAAGAGCTCCTGCTGCTCTAGTGTTGTGGCAGTAAAGTCACCATAGACAAACACCCCATCGGGTGCGAGGGCAGCGTGGATGCGCTGGTATAAACCGGCCTTTTCGTGCTCATTAAAATGGTGGAGTGTGTAGGTGGAGAGCACGAAATCGAAGCCACTGCCCAGTTCCACTTCGAAGAAGGAGCCGTAGATCAGCTTAATGGACTTGCCGGGGAATTTCTCCTGCAGTTTCTCCAGCATACCCTCAGACAGGTCAATGCCGGTAACTTGCATAGTGGGGTAGCTCTCAAAGAGTCGCTCCAATTCCAGCCCGGTGCCACACCCAAGATCCAATAAGCGAAAATCCGGGCGCTGGGGCCTCAGCTGATCGGCAATCATCTCATAGAATTCTTCAAGCTCCATATTCACATTCATGTGGTGCTCGTAGATTCCCACCCGAGTATCAAAGAAGTCGTTCATTTTCTCCGGTGGGAATTCCCTCAGCATCACCACTTCCTCATCATCTTCTCTCAGAGCCTTGAAACCCAGGCTTTCATAAAGTCGCAGAGCGGGATTGATCTTCTCAACTGAAAGCGAAACGCGTTCATAACCACGCATACAGAGGAGGTCGAGCAGATGAGTAAGCAAGGATTTGCCGAGACCCCTGCCCTGATGCTCCGGGAGCACTGCAATTATCAGCTCCGGTGTCTCTTCGTCCACATAGCCGTAGGCTTTGATGAGGCGCGACCAGACAGCGCCGATAATCTCACCGTCTTCTACAGCCACGAAACCCAGGTCGCCCACGCGCCCAAAATCTTCGAGGTACACAGAGACATCCGGCTGGTAGAGGGCATCTCTTGGAGGAGGGGTATGAATCTGTGGCAAAAAAGCCGCCAAGTAGAGGAAATCCTCTAACACAGGATAGTCGGGAGCTTGGATCATTCGAATGGTGATACTCATTGAATCGCCTGTCTTCTAGAGGTGCTGTAACGGATGGCGGGCAACGTTGGAAGCTGTCATATTATACGTTCCAATGACCTTTTATGAGAGCGCGGTATACTATCTTTAGTGCTTTAAGGCTGCTTAATGGTTACTGTACTAAGCCGCTACCGCGGCATCCCCTGCCTAAGCCGACTTTGTTTCAGAACCTGGAGGCCTCCGCCAAACCGCGGGTCTTAATCCACTTCGAGGATAGCCCCGCACGCGCTCCAGAACCTGAAGCCAAAGCCTGCCTCAGGCAGGGGCTGAACAGTATCGCTTAATGAGGAAGTACTGGTGATCACGATCGAAGCTCGAGGAATCAAAGCAAGGATACAGAATGGGCCTTATCGCTCAAAGCTGCTTTCCTTACTCCTATTACTGCTGTTTGTCACGCAGCTTACTCTTATAGGCTGCAGTACACCGGGCGACTCAAAGCCTCTGTCGAGCGGCACTGATATCGATTCATCTGCAAATACAATCCAAGATACGCCTTATATAAATAATGCCGAGGACAATGCAAGCACTACGGTCACCAAAACCCAAGACCTGATGGTGGGCAGCTATTTGCTTGACGCTCCCTGCTACAGCCAAACAGAAATCGGGGCTGTGATGGGCTGCGAAGGCGCATCGCTGCTTGACGGTCTGCACACAAAAGGCTATGCACTCAACTATGATCTCAGGGCCTTCCTGGACGAGATGCCTATCGCGGCGGACCAAAACCCCCATCACGGCTTTGGCGGGTCCAGCGCTTTTGTCGAGGAGTTATATGACAGTCTTGGCCGTGAGGCTTGGAACGGCATCTTTCCCGCCCCCTTGGCCGAATGGGGCAAGCGGTACGGAAACGTGGTGGACATCTCCGGAGCAAGCGCCGAGGACCTGGTGGCGGAACTGGCTGCCGGCAACCCGTCGGTTGTCTACATCACGACCTATTGGGATGGGGGAGGCGGTCTGGAGGAGTGGTGGTTTGGCACAACTGTTCCCGGTCAGCACGTCGTCTTGCTGGATGGCTACGACGGTGCAAGCGGCCAGTATCATATCTGCGACCCCTACTTTGGCAGCTATTGGGTAGACAGCGACACCTTTTTGTACAACTACAACCTGCTTCATTGGGCGGTTGCTATTCGCTGAGTCCTCAACCAACCAAGCCCTCTCGATTATCAAATCGTAATATCTCGGACGCAGCTATATGGCATACTGTTGCTATAGCGCGCCAAGTTTGAAAGAGTAGATAGACATGGAAACTATCAGCAAGAGAAAATCCCAGACCAAGATCATAGCAACCTTGGGACCTGCAAGTGATAATACGGAATGCCTGCTCAGATTGTTGGAAGCAGGGGTAGATGTCTTCAGGCTCAACTCTGCCCATAGCTCAACCGAGGCCTTTGATCAGACTTTGGAGAAGATTGCCCAGGCTTCTGAGATAACTGGGCGCTATGTAGCCACCTTGCTCGATCTTGCTGGCCCAAAGATCCGTTTGGGAAAAGTACCGAATGACGAGATTTACCTCAGCAAGGATAGCCTGGTAGGTTTTGTGCGCGGTGATGAAGCAGCGAGCGAAGGGAGCGAAGAGTGCAGAGGGAGCAAAGAGAACAAAGAGAGCGTATACAACAAGCTCACTGTGAGCTACGACAAGCTCTTGGATGAAGTTAAAGTCGGCGACAAGATCATGATGGCCGATGGCACGGTGAGTGTCAGCGTAGAAACAGTCACGAAGGATCATGTCGAGTGCCATGTAATCCAAGCCGGAACCATCAGAAGTCGTCAAGGAGTCAATCTTCCCGGCGTAAAGCTGAGTGTATCCTGCCTGGGCCCCAAGGATAGAGCGTACGTAGAGTGGGCAGCCACACGAAACATCGACTACATAGGCCTGAGTTTTGTGAGAAGTGCAGACGATGTGAAGCTCCTCAGAGATCTGCTTGCCTCCCTGGATTCCGATATACAGATCGTGGCAAAAATCGAGAAGCCAGAGGCCCTTCAAGAGCTGGAACAGATCGTCGAAGCCGCTGATGCGGTTATGGTGGCAAGAGGCGACCTGGGCTTGGAAATCGATATAGCAAAAATAGCCGTGGTTCAAAAAGAAATCATCTCCGTATGTCAAAGGCTCGGAAAGCCCGTCATCATCGCAACGCAGATGCTGGACAGCATGCAACATTCAAGCCTGCCAACGCGGGCAGAAGTCACCGACGTGGCCAATGCGGTACTGGACGGAGCGGACGTCTGTATGCTCTCCGGAGAAACAGCGATTGGCAGGTATCCGGTGGAGTCAGTTGAGATGATGCAACAAATAGCTTTGAGCACCGATGCCATAAACAGTACTGAATCTAAGGCAGAGTGCTTTGTTGACGACCAACACAGCATCGACCCTATAACCGAGCTCACCGTGCGTTCAGCGGGACAGTTGGCTGAGTCTTTAGATGCAAAGATTCTTGTCGTGGTAACGCGCAGTGGACTCACCACCTTGTCGCTCTCCAAGAAAAGGTTCTCCGTTCCAGCAGTCAGTATTGCAGGGGATGAGAAGATCCTGCGTAGGATGTGCCTTTATTGGGGCGTTATTCCCCTCTTTGCAACACACGGCAGCGAAGACACCGAAGCTCTATCTGGCATGATCATCAATTGGGGAAAGAAGCATGGGCACCTCTCATCGGGTGACAGAATCGTGATCATCGGCGGAACAGGTATCTCCAAGTCAGCCCATAATCAGATAGTGGTCTATGAACTGGATTGATTAAGAAGGATTTGTTTGGTGGCTTCCAAAAATCAGTGGGAAGATGACAATCAAATTGCTCGGCTGACATACGAGCAAATGATCATCGACCTTATGATCGACATATACTGCAAAGGCATGAAGCATGAGCGCACAGGCGGCAATCTCTGCACTACCTGCGCTGACCTGCAAAAGTACACCGTTGAGCGCAACAGGTACTGCCACCTGCTTCAAACAAATACTAAGACCTTCTGCCAATTCTGCGAGACCCACTGCTACAGCCCAGAGCGACGCGAGGCTATCAGAGAAGCTATGCGCTACGCAGGACCACGCATGTTCTGGCACCGCCCCATCATTGCCATAAGGCACCTAATGGCTGTACGCAAGAATAAGAAGCAATAGGTGGGACAGGGCTACAGCAACGGTTTGGCTTAAATGTTAGTTTCTCTTAACACTATTTAAAAAAAGATGAGATACTAATGCTAATGCAGAAACTGGAAATAAGGAGGTCTGATACCGATGGGAAAACGGCAAACGAAGCGTTCTGGTTTTCGTTTCAAAGCGTCTCTCCTGGCTCTGCTTGTGGGTGCTTTCTGTGTATTTGGTGTATTGGGACTTGTGGGATGTACTCCATCTACAGGAAACGGGTCTGGCAACGGGAACTCCAACTCGGGCAACGAAGGAACCGCTATGAATTCGGAAGAAGTAAAGGGAACAATAACAGAGATCATTGAATCCGAGCTGCTGGTAGAGATATCGGACAGCACTGCTCCTGGGTTATCGCAGGGGCTTGTGCGAGTGGATACCAGCCAGATCGACAGTAATACCGTTAAGGGCCTCAAAGTTGGCGACAAGATCACCTTTGAGTTCACAGGTGTGATGGGAATGAGCGAACCGCCCTTTGTCTCGGCAACATCATTGAAAATCGGCTAATAACAACCTGCATTGACGAGGAGCCATATGCGGGAGCATATCATCTACTATTTCAGCGGCACAGGAAACAGCCTCTGGACGGCACTCAACATCCAAAAAGCGCTTAAAGACTGCGATGTGGTCCTGATGAAGACGTCGCCCGAGAAACCGGGTGCTGTTAAGAGCATGGGCCTTGTCTTTCCCTGCTATTTCAGTGGTGTGCCGCATATCGTCTTGGAGTTCATCAAGAACCTGGACTTTGGGGAGCAGGAAGACACCTATTACTATGTTGTGGTCACGTATGGTTTGATCATAGGGTCGGCCCTTGGGCAAACCAAAGAGGCTTTTGAGGAGCGAGGTATGAGCCTTGACTTCGTAGCGCCACTCAAATCATTTGCCAATTACGTGGTTGGCTATGATATGAGCGACAAGGTTGCCGAGAGAACCGCTCAGACCAAGGTAGGGCTACAAGAGATCCTTCCTCATATAGTTGAGCAGAACACGGCTAAGGCAAAGAATCCCTCTGCTCTGATGCTTGCCTACAACAGAGTCCTCTTCAAGGAACCCGGCATCAAAGACAAGAACTTCGTGGTTAACGAATCTTGTGACCACTGTGAAATATGCGTCAAGGTCTGCCCAAAACGCAATATCAGATTTGACGAGGGAAGGCCTCGCTGGTTGAATAACTGCGAACAGTGCCTGGCATGTCTGCAGTGGTGTCCCAAACGAGCCATTGATTATGGTGAGAGAACCCGTAAGCGTGGACGCTATACGCATCCGGAGATCACCTCCAGGATGTTCATTGACCATATGGGAGAAAGGTAATCACATGTCACCGGATAGACTTGACCTTCAACAGCATTTTTACGATATCAATGCCATTGACCCAAGCCTCTTTGACCGCTTCGATGTCAAACGGGGACTCCGCAATAGTGATGGTACAGGTGTTATGGCTGGCCTCACCAATATCGCCAATGTCCACGGATACGTCATCGTTGATGGAGAGAAATTCCCCGATGAGGGTCGCCTGTTCTATCGCGGTTACGATATCTCTGACCTGGTAGACAGTGACGACATCAATAGACGGAGGAACTTCGAAGAGATCGCCTACCTTCTTTTGATGGGACATTTGCCCAGCACTGAGGAGCTCGACACCCTCGTGACCGTTCTTGATGATAAGCGCGAGCTGCCTCATGGGTTCACGGCATCGCAAATCATGAAGGATGCCTCTCCCGATCTCATGAACTGCCTGTCCCGCTCGGTGCTCTGGCTTTATGCCGCTGATGATCTGGCAGAAGACCGCAGCCCCGAGCACGAGATCGATACGGCAATCTCCCTCATATCGCGTCTTCCGAGGATCATGGTATTGGGCTACTATGCCATGTTGGCCAACTACAAAGGCGACTCGATGATCATGCACCGTTTTGTCCCTGGCCAATCCACTGCGGAGACCATCCTCTCCATGCTGCGGAGAAACAGGGAGTTCACCGTTGACGAGGCTCGGATGCTTGACATCATGCTCTGTCTGCATGCCGAGCATGGCGGCGGTAACAACTCCACCTTTACACTGAGAACCCTTACCTCAGCTGATAGTGATGCCTACTCGGCTTATTCCGCTGCCATAGGCTCTCTTAAGGGCCTGCGCCACGGTGGAGCAAACTCCATGGTGCTTGCCATGCAGCGAGAGATCAAGGAAAACGTCAAGGATTGGACTAACGAGGGCAAAATAGCCGACTATCTGGAGAAGATCGTCAGGAAAGAGGCTTTCGACAGGTCCGGCCTCATATATGGAATGGGCCACGCTGTGTACACTGTCAGCGATCCCCGGACGAGAATCTGCAAAGAAAATGCCGCACGCCTTGCCAAGGACACAGAATTTGAAGCAGAACTGCAGCTTCTGGAGCTCGTCGAGAAACTCACGCCGCTTGTGTTCAACAAGGTTAAGGGCAGCAACAAGGCTCTTTGCGCAAATGTGGATATGTATTCCGGATTCGTTTATTCGATGCTGGGGATTCCCGAGGAACTCTTCACGCCACTCTTCGCCTGCGCCCGCATAGTGGGGTGGGCAGCGCATCGCTTTGAGGAGATAGTCACCGGCAAACGCATCATCCGCCCGGCCTATAAATCGGCTGTACTCGAAGAGCAGATCCTCCCCACTTTGAACCTGCCCTGCTAAAAGAGCTGTCTGGCATACGTCCGGAACATTAATGATTTCAGAACCTGGAGGCCTCCGCCTCGTCATGGTGGGCTGCGCTAAGCTACTTTTCTGCCAAGAACGCAGAAACTCCGCCCGCTTCGCCACCACTCCTCTCCCCACAACGCTCACTCGCTTCGCTCCCTCAAGCGTTGCGGGGGCCCCAAATGGCGGGTCTTACTTCGCTTCGCGAAGAGCCCCGCACGCGCTCCTGAACCTGAAATCACCAATGTTCCGGACTAGAGCTAGAGGGAGCATTCCGGCCGGGTGCAATGGTACCTGGCCGGTAGCAATTTGTGTTGATAATGTGGAATAACTATATAGATAATGTGGAATATCTATTACATTCTGGTTTCTAAACCGCTTCATAGAGTATTATGGAATCAGGGAATACAAATAGAAGAAAAGAGCATGGATAACAGTAACCAGAACATATCTCAGGAAGGGTTCGGCATAAGCCGGGTTAGCTATCTCCTTGACTCTGCTGCTTTGGCAGAACAGGGGGGCAACTCCCGCTTGGCCATCCACCTTTATTGTGCTGCTTTCGAGGCTTCGCAAGAGAGCGATAGCGGTGTGGATGAGCGTGCTCTGGACGGTCTCAGGCAAGCTTGGATACTGGCCTGCGAGCAGGGCGATCGCCCCACCGCAGAGACTATCTTCAACGATCTGGCTCCCTATAATTCCGACGAACAGACCCGCGCAGCTCTGTCTGAGTTGCAGGACATGGCTACCAGACAGCTGGGCCTCTCCAGAGAAGAAATGGAAGACATGGCGCTGGCCTTTGTAGAAGAGATCCGCGACGCCGGCATCGATGTCAAAGCCCTTGCCAAGCAGTTTGGCTCATCCCGTAATCCGCTGTTTGAACCTCTACAATTTGACAATCTGGGCGCTTCATTGGGTGATGCTCAAGAGCAATCTGCCAGGGCATCCCAGGCACCAGGAGAGACGCTGGAGATTCCCGGTCTATCCGGCACCGACGGCGAGCGCAAGAGTGTCGAGATACTTCCGGAGTTACGCTATGTCGACCTGGTGGGCTTTGAGCGGGTGAAAGACAGGATGCGTGCCTTTGGCATCGTCGATCCCCATGACGTAGAGATGAACGATTTCTTACAACAGGCAGAGTCATTCCACGGTTTTTCCGGGCCCGTACTTACACAGAATTTCCTCTTCATGGGCGAATCGCGTGAGGACTCCGGTATCTTTGCCCAGGCTACGGCAAACGAGATAGGCTGGCCTACCATCACCATGATCGTAGATGTCAATGAGCTGGGCGACGGCACCATCAGGGTCATCGCTCCGGTCAAACGCTCCTTCTTTGGCCCGCCTCGTCTGAACGATCTGCCCAATCCTTGCATATTGATAATCCAGAATATTGACATCCTGCAAGATTTGTTCTGGAAAGAAGAGCAGACTATCAACAGCGGGCAGGGCCCCCAATGCCCCTTGAAATCAGAGGGGCATCACAAATCGTCTGGCCTCTCAAAGGGTGCAGGCAAGCATAACTGCCATCAGCACACTTTGCAAAACGAGGTTCTCAGTTACCTGGGAATGCTCGTAGCCCGAGGTGGAGTATTTGTCATGGCAACCTCGCTGGCATCGACAGCAGAGCGGCCCGTGGTGCTCGGCGAACAGTTCGAAAATGTCTTGGGTAAGCCGGCAGAGATTTTGGTGGATACCCCTAACACGACCGAACGGCAACAGGTACTCGCAGCCTTCTCTGATGAACACCCCTCATTCCATGATCTGGATATGGCGAGTCTTGCCTGTCTCAGTGAAGGGATGAGCCGCTACGAACTGATCCTCAGCTGTCGTCAAGCTGTGGAAGCGGCCTATAGTGAGTCGCTCAAACACCAACGGCACCAGATGGTGAACCTGGAGGATGTTCTCACTCAATTCATTCACTATCTTGCACAAGATTCTGTGACCTATCGCCTGGTAGAAGACTATTTGGTTGCGCTTTTTGCTGCCAACCTGGAGACTGACCTATTTCAATCAAACATCATGCCTAATCAGATCAGCCTCGACTGGGATGAGCTTGATATGAGCGGGGAAAACTATCAAGCAAACTGATTCTCAATACTGCCGACATAAATGTTACTATATTAGCTACAATTAGCTATGTCAGTTAAAGCAGTTTGAAGGAGCAGGAGAAGATGGAGATCAGCAGAAAAACAGATTATGCGATTCGTCTTGTTGCAGCATTGATGCTCAACGAAAACAAACCGCTGAGTGTACGCAAAGCTGCCGCCATGCAAGAGGTGCCCTATTCATTTGCCCGCGGTATTCAACACGATCTGGTCAAAAGCGGTGTCGTTACCACTTCGAGAGGTGCTCATGGTGGCATGATGCTGGCCATCGACCCCAAACAATACACCTTAGCCGAACTCATCGAAACCCTGCAAGGACCTATCAAATTGGCTGTCTGCCTCTCAAAGGAGGGGTGGTGCCCCCGTGATGCTACCTGCGTATTCCATAAGGTGTGGGAGAATGGGTCTAAGATGCTATATGAATACCTCTCGTCTATCTCGATGATGGATATAATCCAAGGTCAGCAACCCTTCGTCAAGAAAATGAGCTAAAGCTCTTCTGTCTGCAATGCCGTTCTCATTGCTACAATAGGTACCAACGAATAGCCTATTGATAAAGGATTGTGCATGGCCTATCAAAACCCTCCTGGCGTAAATGACCTTTTGCCAGCTACTGCTTTTGGCATTCAACACATCATACGAGCTGCGTCCGACTTGTTTGGGCGCTATGGATATCGCTATGTGGAGACCCCTCTGTTTGAGAAGACCGAGGTATTCACACGAGGCATCGGAGAGGCAACCGACATCGTGGGGAAGGAGATGTATTATGTCTTTCCCATGAGCTCAATTGAGAAAGCAGTCGCCGAAGCAACGGGTGCTGCTTTTGTAGGGACGACCGCCCCCGGTCGTCCACAACCAATCGCCGAAGCAACGGGAGCTGCTTTTGTAGGGACGACCGCCCCCGGTCGTCCGCAATCAATCGCCGAAGCAACGGGTGCTGCTGCTATCACCAGCCTTTCAGGACTTGCGCTGCGCCCCGAAGGCACTGCCGGCACGGCGCGCGCAGTAGTACAGCACAATCTCTTCTCACCCGGTGCACCAACGACCAAGCTCTGGTACGCCGGCTCGATGTTCAGGCATGAGCGCCAGCAAAAAGGCCGCTATAGGGAGTTCAGGCAGATAGGGGCGGAGTGTTTTGGCGCCACGGAACCCTCTGCCGATGCCGAGGTCATCATCATGCTCATGGGATTCTTTGAGGCACTGGGCATTCCTCGCTCAAAGATGGTGCTCAAGGTCAATTCCATGGGAGATGATACCTGCAGGCCTCTCTTTCAGACGGCAGTCAAGGATTTCATCCTCGCGCGCAAAGACGAGTTCTGCCCCGAGTGCCTGCGCCGTGCAAGCACCAACCCTCTCAGGGCCTTCGACTGCAAGAGCCCTTCTTGCCAGACGGCTCTTGAGAGCTCGCCGCGTATCACTGACTTCCTTTGCGAGGAGTGTAGCAGCCAATACGCTGTGGTCAGGGATCTGCTTGCAGCCTCTGGCCTCACTTTTGAGGAAGATCACCGCCTCGTACGCGGCTTTGATTATTACACGCGCACCGTGTTTGAGGTGCAGGTTGACAGTGGCCTGGGCTCACAAAACGCCATAGGCGGGGGAGGTAGATACGATGGACTCCTTGAGCAGTATGGCGCAAAGCACACCCCGAGTCTGGGCTTTGCCGTGGGCCTCGAGCGCATCCTCATGGTGTTGGAGGCGGAGGGTGTTGCGCCTGCTTTGCCGGCAGTTGCGCGAGTTTTTGTGGCAGCCGCCTGCGAGGAAGCCCGCTTGGCGGCCTTTGCTCTCGCAAGTGAACTGCGCGAAGCCGGGGTGAGTATCGAGCTGGACCACCAGGGGCGTTCGCTCAAGTCGCAATTCAAGGCGGCTGACAAACTGGAAGTCGACTATACCGTGGTCATCGGCCCCGATGAGATAGCGCAAGGGTGCTTCACCCTTCGTACCATGTCTGATGGAACACAACAGAGCTTGACCAGAGAAGAGCTCTTTGAGTACTTAAGATTGAATTAGTGTGGTAATCGCTACTCTTTCACATAACGAAACGATAGAAGGAACAAATGACTGATTATCAAAATGAATTCTCCCTGCACACCAAGACCTGTGGCGAGCTTCGCGCTGGGGATGCGGATCCCACGGCTTCTGTTGTCCTCTGCGGGTGGGTGGGTCATCGACGTGACCATGGCGGTTTGATCTTCGTGGACCTGCGCGACCGCATGGGTATCACCCAGATAGTGTTTGACCCGGATGTCTGCTCAGCAGAGTCCTTTGCAGCCGGTGAGCGCATGCGTCCTGAGTGGGTGATACGTGCTGAGGGTTATATCCGCACCAGGCCAGAGGGCACCGCAAACCTGGAGATGCCCACCGGTGAGATTGAGCTGATGGTGAAAGACCTTACCATCCTCAACAGCGCAGAGACCCCGCCCTTTGCGATAGAGGATGGCATAGAGACCGACGAACTCACACGCTTGCAATGGCGCTATCTGGATTTCCGTCGCCCGGAGGTTTTGAAAGCGCTGCGCCTGCGTTCTCAGGTGACCGCCGCACTGCATAGCTCCTTCAACAAGCGGGGATTCATCGAGGTTGAGACCCCCATTCTGGGCCGCTCTACCCCCGAAGGCGCCCGTGATTACCTTGTTCCCTCGCGTATCAACAACGGCAGGTTCTACGCCCTGCCGCAAAGTCCCCAGCTCTACAAGCAGCTGTTGATGGTGGGCGGCCTTGAGCGCTATTACCAGATCGCCCGCTGCTTCCGCGATGAGGACCTGCGCGCCGATCGCCAGCCGGAATTCACCCAGCTGGATGTGGAGATGAGCTTCGTTGACACCGACGATGTACTGGGCCTTATGGAAGATGTGCTGGCCGAGGTGCTGGCCGCGGTGGGTGTTTCTGTGGAGGTGCATCCCGAGCTGCGCGGGACCTACATACCTGTCAAGACCGGCGTGCAGGACACTTTGTGTTTTCCTCTGCCTCGTATGTGTTACGACGAGGCCATGGGCCGCTTTGGCAATGACCGCCCCGATATCCGCTTTGGGCTGGAGCTGCAAGACATCTCCGAGCTCGTTAAAGGCTGTGGCTTTAAGGTCTTCAGCGGCGCCGTTGAGAGCGGGGGAGTGGTCAAGGCCATCAACGCGAAAGGTGCCGGCGACCTCTCGCGCGGCGAAATAGACAAGCTGGGCGATATAGCCGCCGCCTACGGCGCCAAGGGTATGGCGTGGATAGCCTTTACCTCGGCGGGAGAGGCCAAAAGCCCCATCATCAAATTCCTGGGTGATGAGCTCCTCGAAACTCTTAAGACCGCCCTCGAGGTAGACCCGGGCGACCTGGTGGTATTCGGCGCTGATTCCTTCGATGTGGTATCTGCTGCGCTTGGTGCCGTGCGCCTTGCTCTGGCCGATGTGCTGAAAATCGAACGAAAAGGCCACAGCCTCTGCTGGGTCGTGGACTTCCCCCTCTTCAAATACGACGAGGATGCCAAGCGCTTCGTTGCCAATCACCACCCCTTCACACGCGTCAAAGACGAGGACCTCGACAAGCTGGAGAGCGATCCGGCTGCCTGTGGCTCCTACTCATACGACCTCATCATGAACGGCTACGAGTTAGGCGGCGGCACCTTGCGTCTCCATTCACGCGAGGAGCAGCTGCGTGTCCTGAAGGTCATGGGCTTCAGCGAGGCTGAGGCCCTCGAGCAGTTTGGCTTCCTGCTTGATGCCCTGTCCTATGGCGCGCCCCCTCATGGCGGTATCGCTTTGGGCCTGGACCGCTTCATCATGCTCCTAGGCGGCTTCGAGTCCATCCGTGACGTCATCGCCTTCCCCAAAACCTCCAGCGGAGGAGACCCGTTAACCGGCGCTCCCGCTGCCGTAGAAACCCGCCAACTCAACGAACTGGGCATCAAGCTGGCGTAATAACACACGGGGACGACCCGAGGGGACAGGTCCCGCGGGTCGTCGGTGTAGACAGGACAAGGGGATGGTTCTCGTGAGTTACCAGGTACCTGTCACATTTAGAGAGTCATTCCTCATTGCTGTCATCAACGAGTAACGGGTGGCCTTCTGGTAAGAGCTCGCTTAAGTAATCCTCGCGCATGTGATAGACCCTGCGGATCTGGATCTGATTGTTAACGACCTCGTAGATTGCGATGTAACGACCAGCTATCAGGGCTCGATAAGGTGTTTCAAACCCATAGCGCCCGCCGATGCTATAACCACGCAAGGGGTATTTGCAAAGAACCCTGATTCGCTTGATTAAACCGAGAAGTATCTCGTCACTCTTGCTTTTTGAGACACCAGAGCTCTGAAGGAAATCCTGGAAACGGGCCAGGTCTCGTTGAGCAGGTTGAAGATAGATGATTTGCATAGACGTAAAATCAGGCGCTGATGCCCAGACTGCTCAACAATTCGTCTTCTGTGAAGACTCGTCCACCACGGCGCATCTCATCATCTACTGCCTGCATATCCTTAAGGAAACGCAACATGGCCTTGGTGTAATTCCACTCGTCGATAGACACCACCGCATAACAAGCATTGCCATTGCGAGTCAGCACGACCTCATTACCGGCATCGACACGTGATAGGACCTGGTTGTAATTGGTCAGCTCAGAAACAGCAGCAGTATCCGCCATGATAACTCCTCACTCGCTAAAGTGGTTCCATGGTACTGCAAGATCCTTAGTAGCGCAAGAATATTTAGAAGAATTATTCTAAACTATTTCTATCACGCTACTGTACGAAGCCGCTACCGGTGCAGCACGGAGCTGCCGCGGTAGCGGCTTAGTACAGTAATCTATCACGACTTTAATGGACAAAACCCGTCCACTTGTCACATCATAGGAGTATCATAGGTACAGGAGTCCTTCGTAGGAGGGAGCAGGTATGCCCGTAATCGAGATTGAAAAGCTCGTTAAGAGGTTTGGCAGGTTTACCGCACTTGACGGTGTTGACTTTGAGTTGGATGAGGGCGAGGTGCATGCCTACCTGGGTCCTAACGGTGCCGGCAAGACTACAACGATCCGTGTGATCCTAGGTATCCTGAGAGCTACCTCAGGGAGCGCGCGCATCTTTGGGGAGGATGCGTGGAAGCATTCGGTAGAGCTGCACAAGCGGCTGGCCTTTGTCCCGGGAGAGGTGAATCTTTGGGACAATCTTACGGGTGGCGAGGTCATCGACCTCATGCTCTCGCTTCGCAAAACCGACAAACATCATCATGAGAGACGCGACAGCTTCATCCAGCGTTTTGAGTTGGATCCCTCCAAGAAATGCCGTACCTACTCCAAGGGCAATCGACAGAAGGTGGCGCTGATTGCCGCCTTGGCTTCGGATGCAGAGCTCTTCATACTTGATGAGCCTTCGAGTGGGCTCGACCCCTTGATGGGCAAGGTTTTCGAAGATACCGTCTTAGAACTCAAGAACGAAGGCAAGAGCGTGCTCCTCTCAAGCCATATATTGAGTGAGGTAGAAAAGCTCGCGGACAAGATCAGCATCATCCGCCAGGGCAAGATCATCCAGACCGGCACGATGGTCGAGATATCCAAGCTTGCTGCCGGACGCACACTGGAAGAGTTATTTCTCAGTGAGTATAAAGGGGATTAAGCTATGCATTCACTTGCCGGCTTTTGGCAATATACCCGTTTCGTTCTCAAGCGTGAACGCATCGTCAGCCTTATCTGGATCCTCGCGTTGGTGGGCTCAGCTGTGGGCTTTGCGGCTATGTATCCCGGGCTTTTTTCCACTGATGAGGAGCTCAAGTCCATAGCCCTCACTATGAATACGCCTGCTATGGTAGCCTTGATGGGGCCGGTGTACGGCCTGGACAGCCTGACCACAGCCATGGTGATGGCTCAGCAGTGTTCCATCTGGTTCATGATCGCTGTGGTTGTCATGAACATCTTCTTCGTCAACCGATATACCCGCGCAGATGAGGAGCTCGGCAGGCTCGAGGTGCTCCGCTCACTTCCCCTGGGACGGCTTACCAATTTTGCGGCCATCTTGTTTTGCGCGTTTCTGCTCAATCTCGTCATATCCGGCCTCATCTTTATCGGTTTGCTGGCAATCAACATCGGGGGCACAAGCACACTCGGAGCCTTTGTCTATAGTTTTGCCCTGGGGACGGTTGGTTTTTGCTTTGCAGCCCTTTCACTGCTGGTGGTGCAGCTCTTCTCAACATCGCGTGGGGTACTGACGACGAGCTTTGCGCTCTTTGGTGTGTTCTATATCCTCAGGGCGTGGGGCGACATGCAGGATAGCGCTGCCTCCCTCATCTCGCCACTGGGCCTGGGGCTTAAGGTTACTGCCTTTTACGACAATAACCTGTGGCCTCTTGCAGCCCTCTTTGGCGCTGCGCTTATCATTGCTGCTGTCGCCAACGAGGTCTGTATCAGAAGGGATCTGGGAGAGGGCGTCATCCCAGCACGACCGGGAAGAAAAACCGCTTCTCCCTTTCTCAAGAGCCCCTTTGGGTTGGCATGGCGCCTATGCAGGCAAACAGTGTTGATCTGGGCGCTTGTGGCCCTGGTCGCCGGAGCTGTATATGGCTCGATTGTAGGCGAACTGGACAGTTTTCTGGAAAATAATGAGATGATAAAACAGATGGTAGAAGGCCCCGATGGCAGCAATTCCCTGATTGACAGCTACATCGCTATGCTCTTCATGATAATGGCGATGCTCGGAGCTGTGCCAGTCATCAATTCAGCCATGAAGGTCTATGCTGAAGAAAAGCACCAACGCATGGAGCAGGTCTATGCCACGGCGACCCCACGCATCGGTATGTATGCAGGTTTCATCTATATCGCCCTGTTGCAGAGCGTCCTTTTCATGCTGCTGACCGCTCTGGGCTTCTATGCCGCCGGCGCCTCAACGGGCCTCTTGGATCTGATGGTTCTGCTCAAAGCGGCACTTGTCTATCTCCCAGCGCTTTGGGTGATGCTGGGGCTTACGGTAGCACTGGTAGGCATCCTTCCCCGCTTGTCGGCGGCGGTATGGGTGGTGATAGCCTACTCATTCGTAACCGTCTATTTTGGCCGCGTGCTCACCGTGCCCGACTGGGTCGTGAACATCTCACCCTTTGGCACCGTACCGCAGATCCCTGTAGCGGACTTCAACGCAGTGCCGCTGATTCTATTGACTGCCATTGCTGTGGTGTTGCTGGTGGCCGGCCTCGTCGCCTACCGACAAAGAGACATTAGCTAGAGACTTTGCGGGCAAGCTGAATCGTTTTCGCGAGTTCATAAATTACAACTCACGAGAACCGTCCCCGTGGGTTTTTTAGCAGAAAGCAGTGATGTATCTTCTGTGAGCGCTCAAAATCGGGAGGAATGGTCTGTGCGCTGATGTCTTTAATGCTTATGCCAGCAAGCTGCAAGCTGTCTTTATCCAGGGTGAAACTGCGCAGGTTTGTAGAGAAGATGATCTCTCCGTCTGTTGTGAGCATCTGTGATAAGGCGATAATCAGATCTGCGTGATCGCGTTGAATATCCCAAGTGCGCCTACCCATAGAGGTAGAATTTGAGAATGTGGGTGGGTCGCAGAAGATGAGTCCGTATTTCTGCTTGCCTTGCTGATGTGTGTCCACCCACCGCAAGACATCAGTCTGCTCAAAGAGGTATCGGGCTCCCGTGAATCCATTGCGCTCCATATTGCGACGCGCGATGCTCAGGTAAGTCTTTGAGAGATCGATAGTCCTTACTGTTTTTGCCTGGCCTGCAGCCATATACACACTGGCAGTTCCCGTGTAGGCAAAAAGATTGAGGACGTCTTTGTTGGCAGCGCGCTCTTTGAGCGTCGCGCGGGTCATCCGGTGATCCAAGAATATCCCTGTATCCAGGTGCGATGCCAGATCGATCTCAAAGAGCATACCTCCCTCATCCACTATGCCGTTTGCTGGCGTTGCGGCAGCCTCTTGGCTGTCTGCAGCATATTGCGAGCCACCTTTTGCGTGACTCCGAGTCTTGAGGTGCACCTGTGCAAGCGGAACACCCAAAATGCGTGGAGCGCTGCTTAACACAAGAGCCAATCGCTGCAATGCGAGCGCCGGGTCTATGTGCTTGGGCGGAGCGTATTCTGCAATATGCAACCAGCGAGTGCCTTCATCGGGCCCAGCCCCCTCGTAGATGTCAATGGCCACCGCAAAGCTCGGCAGATCTCCGTCGTAGACGCGATAACAACTCACCTTACTCCTACGTGCCCACTTGGCCCGATGCTGGGCCATCTTCTTCAGTCGATTCTCGAACTGCTCTTTATCCAAGGGGTCCACTGTTAAGGTTTCAGAAGCTTGCTCCTCCGGTAAACTGCGTGCTGAGTAGAAGGAGACCTGCGCCTCTGAGGGACCATTGTAGGTTGCTATTTGCCTCAGGGGCGTTTGACCAATATAGGCTTGGGCGCTCTCATCGGTAGTGATTAAACAAAGCTTTCCCGGCAGCTGAGTAAGCGCAGGATCAACAAAGGATCTGAGGGCAGCATACAAAGAAGGAAGCTGGCTGGCGCTCGCGAGCCGCTGCCCGTAAGGCGGATTGGTTACCACCAATACACGCTTTTGCTCGGCGCCCACCCCGACACCAGAAAGGGGATTATCTGGTGTAAGCTCGGCAATATCAGCTACAGAGAACTTGATGACCTGGTCTACTCCTGCAAGGCGTGCACTCTCTTGAGCTACCGCAACAATCGCCGGGTCTTTGTCACTGGCGTAGACAAGCGCATTGCCCGGGCCTTGCTTGAAGATGAGCAATGCACGCTCAGCTCGCACTTTTGCCTCATCGAGCAGCTCCTTCCAAAGCTTGTCATCATGCCCTAGCCAACCAGTAAGACCCCAGTAATCACGCAGTAGACCGGGAGCCCGGTCAAGAGCGATGAGCGCGGCTTCTATAGCGATAGTCCCACTTCCACAAAGCGGGTCGAGCAGTACAGTCTCCAGGCTTTCTTCAGCACCGTTCCACCCCGCAGTCAAACAGAGCAGGGCACCGAGAGTCTCTCTAAGCGGGGCGACAATCGTGTGGCTCGGTACACGATATTTGCGCATATGCAAAGGCTCACCAGCCAAATCCAGAGATATCGTGGCCCGCTTCTCGCGCAGCGAGGCATCAATGCGGACCTGAGCTCGTTCTTTAGCAACAGAAGGACGTACACCACGCAGCTCGCGCAAACGATCGCAGAGAGCATCCTTGACCTTGAGGGCAATGTACCGTGTATCTGCAAGCGACGCATTTGTGCCTCGTGCAGTTACGGCAATCGATTGGGCTGGGTCAACATACTCCTCCCAAGGCAAAGCTCTTACCGATTCATACAGTTCATCAGCATCGGCCGCAGCTACACGCTGGATAATGAGAAGTACCCGCGAGGCGGTGCGCGACCAAAGGCAGGCTCGATACCCCACTTCAAGAGAACCAAAGAAGGCAACCCCCGCCGACAAAGGCCGCAGCCGCTGAGCTCCAAGCGCTGCCAGTTCATCTGCAAGCACCCGCTCAACACCACGCGCACACGGCGCGTAATACTCGTATTGCTGCTGCGCTATAACGCTCACCTTCTCAAAAATGACTCACGAGAACCGTCCCCGTGAGTCATTTTATAATGGTTGGCAGGTGGGGCAGAAGTAGATGTTGCCACCGAGGTAGGCTTTCCTCACGATGGTGCTACCGCAGAGAGGGCAGGGGTCATCTTTGGTTTTGTTGGAGAGGATGGTTTGGTAGCCACCGGGTGTTCCGAATAGGTCTTTCTCTACGTCGCGGCCTTGTTTGGCAGTCATGTCTGCCAGGCCTTGAGTCACACAGCTATACAGGGTATCGATATGCGCGTCCTCGAGGGTCTGGAGTTTCCTTT
>Ga0123356_10002138_pt1 | contig 21313 bp, 17 predicted proteins | sample TergutEmb28metaG_2_FD_92546 | JGI IMG/M metagenome (GOLD analysis project Ga0123356, IMG submission 92546) | Embiratermes neotenicus P3 segment gut microbial communities from Petit-Saut dam, French Guiana - Emb289 P3 | ecosystem: Host-associated > Arthropoda: Insects > Digestive system > Gut ... | reverse complement strand
CTCTGATACACTCTGCGGAACTTTTGCGTACTTTTCAAACTCCATTGTAAATTCTGCCTTACCCTGTGTGAGTGAACGCAATGTCGTAGAATAACCGAACATTTCGCTCAGCGGAACTTCGGCCTCGACACGGGAGAAAGTTCCGTCTTCTACCGATGATGCAATTATACCACGTCTTTGATTAATAGAGCCGAAAATATTTCCCTGAAACTCTGTAGGTCCTTCTACCGATACTTTCATGATTGGTTCAAGTATGCATGGTTTTGCTTTTCCGTAAGCTTCACGGAAAGCGCCGATAGCGGCAGATTGGAATGCAATGTCGGATGAATCGACAGGATGGCTTTGACCGTCATTAATTACACAGCGGATGTTTACAATTGGGAATCCGATCAAGCTGCCTTTTTTGATTGCTTCTTTAAAACCTTTATCACAGCTTGGCACATATTCGGATGGAATTGCGCCGCCTTTAATCATATCGACAAATTCGTAATCGCCGTCTGCGTACGGTTCCATAAAACCTGCAACACGTCCAAACTGACCTGAACCGCCTGTCTGTTTTCTGTGCGTATAATTGAACTCTGCTTTTTGCGTAATTGTTTCGCGGTATGCAACCTGCGGCGCACCAGTGTCAACTTCGCATTTGTATTCACGGCGCATTCGTTCGATATAAACTTCCAGATGAAGCTCGCCCATTCCTTTAATAATTGTCTGATTCGATTCTGCATCGACATATGTTTGGAAAGTTGGATCTTCTTTTGTAAATCGATTCAATGCTTTTGCCATTTGGTCTGCGCTTTTTTTATCTTTTGGCGTAACAGCAAGCGAGATAACAGGATTAGGCACAAACATCGATGTCATTGCATAGTTCAAGCTGCTGGCACAGAATGTATCGCCCGATGCGCATTCAATTCCAAAAAGCGCTACTATATCGCCGGGATAACCTTCGTTAATATCTTCCATGCTGTCTGCGTGCATTCGGACAAGACGTCCAACTTTAAACTTTTTGCGTGAACGAGTATTAATTAATTCTTCGCCTTTTTTTATTTTACCTTGATAAACACGAACGTATGTTAGCTGACCATATTGACCGTCTTCCAGTTTAAAACCAAGCGCAACTGTCGGATTTTTTTCGTCAGCGCCAAGTTCAATTTTTTCTTCGTTTTTATCAAGATCAAGTGCAAAGTTTTTAACTTCTGTCGGATTGGGAAGGTAATTCATAACTGCATCCAAAAGCGGCTGAATCCCTTTAAACTTATATGCAGAACCCATCATTACAGGAACAAGCTGTTCAGAAAGTGTCGCTTTGCGGATTGCAGTATGCATTAAATCTTCGGGGATTTCTCCGCCTTCTAAAACTTTTTCTGCAAGATCATCAGAAAACATCGATAACTCATCGAGTAATTCTTCGCGGTATTTATCTGCATCGTTTTTTAAATGAGCAGGGATTTCTGCAAGACGCAATGTTTCGCCCTGAGGCCCGTCAAAATAAATTGCCTTCATAGTGATAAGATCAACAACGCCTTCAAGTTTATCTTCGAGCCCGATGGGGATTTGAATCATCATCGCATTAAGCCCGAGCTTTTCACGCAACTGCATTCTAACTTTAAAAGGGTTTGCTCCTGTACGGTCGCACTTGTTAACAAAAGCGATGCGGGGAACATTGTAGCGTTTCAGCTGTCTGTCTACAGTAATAGATTGCGACTGCACTCCGCCAACTGCGCAAAGAACAAGAACAGCGCCGTCTAAAACACGCAGCGACCGCTCAACTTCGATCGTAAAATCAACGTGACCTGGCGTATCTATAACATTAACTGTATAATCTTTCCATGTAACTTGAGTTGCAGCAGATTGAATCGTAATGCCGCGTTCTTTTTCAAGTTCCATGTGATCCATGGTTGCGCCAACGCCGTCCTTTCCGCGGACTTCGTGAATGGCGTGAATTTTTTTGCTGTAAAACAAAATACGCTCAGACAGGGTTGTTTTGCCCGAATCGATATGGGCGCTAATGCCGATGTTGCGCATTTTAGTAATGTCAAAGCTCATTTTTCAATTTCTCCTTAAATTGTGCCTGCCCGCTCGCCCGCTTTTGAGTGATTAGGCAATATATGCATCCGTATGGTAGAGAATAGCAAGGTTTGCAAATATATTCAAGAGGAAATACAGTTTTTTTGTTATACACTGGTTTTACACAGGTAGAATAAAAAGGAAAATCGTATAAATCAACAAATACCAGCGGTAACTCCAGTATTTAAAATTGATAACTCGTTATGTAGTAAAGAATTAGGTTTATCCGTTATTTGAAAATATCAACCTATAGATAAGATTGTATTAAAATTGATACACTTTTGGGCTTATTCAGGCTGTTTGCACAGGTTTTCCACAAAAATGACGGCTTAATTCAGTTCAGTTTAACTTAACGAGAAAGATTGTTGTCACGAACTAATACTACCTGGCGGGAGCCGTAAACAAGAATTATTCTGTTTATGTTCATATATCTTACTCTTGCAGTCTCGGTGGTTGTTACTACTCTATCAGAATTCGGCGCACGGGTGTTAACGGTAAACCTTACATCATAATGATTGGTTAATACATAAGTTCCCCATCTATCGGTTCTTCTCTCTCCCATGGTTTGCGCTGAATTCCATCCTTCAGAAAATGTATTATCGTAATGAAAAACATAATCGTAATCTCTGTTTCCTTCGGCAACCCAGCGGCCAACAAAAGGTTTAGATTCGATATGAGGCGCTAGATATCCGCCGAATACCCATCCTGTAACAAAACCATCATCATAATAATCAACTTCATACCAGTGTTCGGTTATTCCATCTATCGTTATTCTTTGTGTTGTCCTTCTAAAAGTATTTACTAATGTGCCGAATGGTATTACCGCATAAACTTCGCTGTCCAAAGCCGGATCTGCTCTCATTCTTAGGCCGTTTGCCGCAGTAACAAATACACATCTGATTGAATCGAACCTTTCGTAATCTGCGCTCTGTCCAAATGCTGAAAAAGGGATAAATACAAAAGAAAATAAAACAAGGAAAAATAGTTTTTTCAATCTTAACCCAATAGGACTTGGCCGGATTCGTCTATAGCAAGAATACTCTTACATTCCGAACACCTGAAACGGCCGGCTTTTACAGCTTTTAATTTCTTGTAACAGATTGGGCAGGAAACAACCTTGGGGAATATCGATGGTTTATCCCGTGTCTGATCTGTATTAAAGAAATGAATGGAATCATCCAAACTATCCCTAATATTAAAAAACTGAGAAAAACCAAGAAGCTGGAAAACTTCATAAACCTTGGGTTGAATATCCAATAAAACCAGATCTCCGCCCTGCGGTTTTACCGCCTTTAAAAAAGTTGTAAACGAGCCAATACCCGTAGATGATACATAATTCAAACTTCCGCATTGAAAGATTAATCTAACAAAACCGCCCTCTATTGCTTTCTGAACACGTTTCTGAAAAAAATTGGAATTGTAGGTATCTATATAACCAGTTAAGGTTAACATTAGACATCTGGGCGCATCATCTATTTTATCGAGCTTAATTTTTAAACTGTCATCTTTCTCGTCATCGAACCCGGGAACAATATCATTGTTAGCCATGTCACTTCCTTTCAAAATTTATTCCCCCCGCAAGCTGCAAAGAGAATATACACTTTAATCATACAAATTTTAGTAATTAATGTCAATAGTATGTTATAATTCAAAATGATTTTGCGAGATATCAGAATAATCCTGCACCAGGTATCTGAAAGCGGTAATGTGGGCGCAATATGCCGTGCTATGAAAAATATGGGGCTTTATGAGCTTAGATTGTCCGCCCCTTTACCCCTGGATATAGAAAAAATCAAAATAAGAGCTGTAAATGCCTGGGATATTTGGGAAAATGCCCGTTTTTTTGATAATTTAGCCGATGCAACAGCAGATTGTTCTATAATAGCAGGCACAACCCGCCGCAGAGGGCAAAACCGTAAAAATGTATCCATGTCTCCCCGTGATTTGGCAGCCTGGCTTCTTCAGTATCAAAAATCCGGGGATTTTAGCGGCGGAGCTGCCATTGTTTTTGGCAATGAACGTACAGGTCTAGAAGAAGCAGAACTGAACTTGTGCAATTTTGCTTCTCATATACCAGTCTCCGAAGCCTGCCCTTCCCTCAATCTGTCTCATGCTGTTCAGCTCTATGCCTATGAGCTTTTTTTAGCCATGGAGCAGCAGCGCCCCGTAAAAGGTGAGTGGACTCCCATGAATCAAACAGAAATCTTGGGTCTTGTAGACTCAATTACCAATAATCTTGCAAATATCGGATTTTATAAAAATCCAGGCAGGGAAGATCAGGAACGGTTCCTGCGAGATATTATCTCCAGAGCAGGATTATCTATCAGCGAAGGGAATTATTTTAAGGAGATTGTTTCAAAGGCAGCTCAGTTAGGATCAAAAAGCTGACATGCATCTTTCCATGTGATATAATTATTATGAGGAGATGCTGATGGCTCAGATACTCGATATAGAAACAAAGAAAAAATTAATAGAAGCAAATTGGCGGATGGAAGACTGCCGCCCTGCAGGAGGTTTAAACGAAGTACCGTTTGTTATAGAAGTTGGCCACATGCATATGGCTACAAAAAAATTCTACAATAACCCTGATACAGAAATTGAGTGGGCGGAAGATCATGCTAAAAAAAGAGAAGGTCTTTACGATTACGGCTTTTCCAATATAAAACCGAATCAGGGTATCAATATAATTGCAGGCGCTTTTGGCTGCGAATGCAAGCCAAACGATGAAGCCGACCCTTGGGTGACACCTCTTATCCGTGAAGAAAATGTCGATGAAGTTTTTAATTTAAAAGTTCCCGATCCTGTTAATAATCCTTATTTTGAACAGGCATGGAAACATGTAGAAGAGCTGCAAACAAAATCAAAAATTCCGCTTAGGGTTGTAAATGTTCCTTCTCCGCTTGTTACTGCGTCTCTAATTTGGGAATACACAGGATTTATCGAAGCAACTTTAGTTTATCCCGATGAAGTTCATGCGCTTATGGAAAAAATTACAGAAGCTACAATTGGTTATATAAAAGAAATGCTTAAGCGGATAACAAATCTTTACGGAGTAAGCCATGAATTCTGGTATGTGCCGAAAGAAATGGGAATCCGAGTCAGCGATGATACTGCAGCGCTTCTCTCTCCGAATCTGTACAGAGAATTCGGAGTAAAATATAATTCGATGATTGCAAAAGAATTCGGCGGCATTGTCGTTCATTCCTGCGGAGATGTTTCTAACGTAGCGGAAGCAATGATGGAAATCCCCGGGCTTACCGGTCTTGACTTTACTATTCCGCAAGTGCAGAATTGGGAAAAAGTCCGTGATGCTGCAGCAGGAAAAATACCTCTTGCATTGCGTCATTTTTATTGGGATCATATTGATGACGGAGTGTCAGGCGTAGATGCTCTTGCTGATTATTCAAAAAAATTGATCGATTTCTTCGGACGCAAGGGCGTGTTTATTCAAACATCGATGCCTACGCCGGAAGAAGCTGTTTTGTTAGGTGAAAAATTGCATGCAATTTTATCATAAATTAAGAAAAATATTTTAAGGAGAATTAAAATGAAAATCGGAAAAATAACATTTGCAGCGCTTGCTGTTTTTGTACTAATCGCACTTTTTGCATGTGCGTCCAAACCAAAAGTAAGAGTTGTAGAGCTGGAAAACAAGGGAACAGTTATGGGTATTTCTACTCCAGGCTGGGTTACAACTTATGTCGCGCATGGTATTAACAGACTGCAATCACAGTCAGAATTCAGGGATAAATACTGTGTTGTCGGAGAAGAAACAGGCGTGAACAGACAATTTGTTCTTGCATGGGCAGATAATTTCAGCGCTCAGCAGCGTATCGGCGCAATGCTCCGTACAACCATTGTTTCAAATTACAATGCAAAAGTACAAGGTATGGCTCAATCAACTGGAGTAACAGGTTCAACTCCCTCTTCCGGCACTTATCAGCAGGAGATTGACAGTATCATTAGCGCAGTTATTAATGTTTCATATTCCGGCGCACAGCGCGAAAGTGACTGGTGGAGCCTTCGCCGCCGCTACGATCCGGATAAAAAAGATGAATTCACAGATGAATACACAGCTTATGTATTGTACACAATTCCAAAATCACAGTTAAACGAACAAGTTGCCCGTGCACTGGAAACATCTGTAAATAGAGATTCTGCGTTATATGACATTACAATCGAAATGGCACGCCAGATTCTTCAGGAAGGCATGGGTAACTGGGGCGCTGCTGCAGAGTAACACACCCAGAGATTGTTAATGCAAACTGAAGCACAAAACGAAGCAAATTCACTTGAACGCTATTGCCGTGATTTAACGGCATTAGCGCGTCAGGAAAAACTTGATCCGGTAATCGGCCGGGACGAAGAAATCCGCAGATGTATGCAGGTACTTTCGCGCCGTACAAAAAACAACCCTGTTCTTATCGGAGAACCGGGTGTTGGAAAAACTGCAATCGTAGAAGGACTTGCACGGCGCATTGTATCGGGTGATGTTCCCGAAAGTTTAAAAGGAAAAAAACTTTTAACGCTGGATCTTGGCGCACTGGTTGCAGGCGCAAAGTACCGCGGCGAGTTCGAAGAACGATTAAAAGCAGTCATCCATGATGTGCAGGCCGAAGACGGAAAAATAATCCTATTTATTGATGAACTTCATACCCTTGTCGGCGCAGGAGCTGCAGAAGGCGCAACCGATGCATCTAATCTGTTAAAGCCCGCGCTGGCACGAGGTGAACTTCGCTGCATAGGCGCAACCACTCTTGATGAATACAGAAAACATATCGAAAAAGATGCGGCTCTTGAACGTCGCTTTCAGCAGGTTTATACTGCAGAACCAAATGTACCAGATACTATTGCAATTCTGCGCGGGCTTAAAGAACGCTACGAAGTCCATCACGGTGTACGAATTAAAGATGAGGCGTTGGTTGCGGCTGCCAGTTTATCTGACAGATACATTACAAGCCGCTTTCTGCCAGATAAAGCAATTGACCTTGTAGATGAAGCGGCGTCACGTTTAAAAATGGAACTGGACAGCCGTCCTACGGAACTTGATAAACTAGAACGAAAACTTTTACAGTTATCGATAGAGAGGCAGGCGCTTTCGCGTGAAGAAGATTCCGCATCCAAAGAACGCCTGCTAAAACTCGAAAAAGAAATAGCAGACCTAACCAAAGAACGTAATGTAATGAACGCCAGATGGGAAAGCGAAAAACTTGATATTCAAAAAATACGGGAAATAAAACAATTAATAGAAAGCCTAAGAATCGATGAAACACGTTATGAACGTGAAGGCGATCTTTCAAGAGCCGCAGAAGTTAAACACGGGAAAATTCCCGAAGCGCAAAAGCAGCTTGCTTTCCTTACAGATCAAATAGAAAAAAAACGCAGCCCTTCCGAAGGCGATGGAACTACAGCTGGTGCAACTGCTGGTGCCTTGTTGCGCGAAGAGGTCTGCGAAGAAGATATTGCTATCGTAGTTTCGGCATGGACAGGCATTCCTGTATCAAAAATGCTGAGCGGCGAACTGCAAAAATATTTAGATTTAGAAAAAGTTTTAGAAAAGCGTGTCGTCGGACAAGATGAAGCTCTTGCCGCTGTTGCAAATGCAATCAGGCGCAACAAGGCGGGGTTATCCGATGCGGCGCGCCCGTTGGGTTCATTCTTGTTTTTGGGGCCAACTGGCGTAGGAAAAACCGAACTTGCAAAAACACTTGCAGATTTTCTTTTTAATGACGAAAAAGCTCTTACACGGATAGACATGAGCGAATACGGCGAAAAACATTCTGTCAGTCGTTTAATCGGCGCGCCGCCCGGGTATGTCGGCTACGAACAAGGCGGTCAATTAACAGAAGCTGTCAGGCGCCGTCCTTACAGCGTGATACTTTTTGACGAAATAGAAAAAGCACACCCCGAAGTTTTTAATGTTTTTCTGCAAATACTCGATGACGGCCGCCTGACCGACGGACAAGGACGAGTTATCGATTTTAAAAATGTAATTATCATAATGACAAGCAATCTAGGCTCGGATTTAATTTTAGAAGCCGGTGTTAAGAATACCGATACTGCAGAAAAAGTAAATGAAGCATTGCGTTTTTCTTTAATGGAACTAATAAAGCAGAATTTTAGACCCGAATTTATTAACCGTATAGATGAAACCGTAATTTTTAACAGGCTTGGAAAAAACGAAATTGGAAAAATTATCGAGATACAATTATCACGGCTTATAGAAAGATTAACAGAGCGCAAAATTAACCTTGTTTTAACAGACGCTGCAAAATCGCTGCTTGCAAAAAGAGGTTACGATCCCTTGTTCGGAGCCCGGCCTTTAAAGCGAACAATTCAAAGCGATTTGGAAAACCCTCTGGCAAAGCAGGTAATCGGCGGAACAATTAAAGAGGGAGATACAGTTACCGCAGATGCAGACAAAACCGGCATTATATTTAAAAATTAACGTGCAGACATTACAATTTTTTTTGAAAAAGTCCATCGATTTTATCGTTCCATGATGCCTTATCCAGGCGCACAAGCCCGAATATAAGCGAAAACATCACTATCTCCAAACGGGTTTTCATATTTGTTTTACGCCTGATATTTGTCAGACAATTTTTAATTGTTCCTTCGCTAAGATGCAGGTCTTCGGCTATTTCTTCATCTGAAAGTCCTTTGGCAAGATATGTTACAATACTGTATTCGGCTGGTGAAAAAAAATCGCTGTTTAGTTCAGCCGGCCGTTCCGGAAACTGGCTTATAAATGAATACATTTTAAAAAGCCGCGTTACTACCGATGCGCTGATATATTTCCTTCCGGAAAAAACAAGTTCTGTGATAAGCGCCAGTATGTCTAAATCCTCGTTTTTACATACAAATCCGGAAATACCGGCATAAAATAAAAGAGCCGTAAGTTCATCTTCAAGATCATCTTCTTCTGGATTACCAAGAACAATTATCAGCGTAGACGGAGATCTTCTTCCAACAAACCGCACCAGATCCGGCTTTGATATTCCAGAAGAAAATAAATCAATAATAAGCGCATCCGGTTTTAATTTTTCAGATTTTATTATTACATCTGCTTCATCTTTTGCAATACCGGCTATATAAAAAGTATCCTTCCCGGTTAAAGCCGATAAAATGCGCTCCTTTTCCATTTCATTCCGGACAGCTATAAGTATACTCTTTCTATTATTCATATAATTACCTACTAGACATTAATTTAAACTTATTAGTAGTATAAGTACAATGAAAACGATTTTTATAGTAGACGATAGTGATACAAATCTGGCAATGGCAGAAGAAGCTCTGGAGGATCATTTTCAGGTTATGACTCTTCCTTCTGCAGTAAAAATGTTCACTTTGCTGGAAAAAATAAAGCCGAATCTGATACTTCTGGATATTGAGATGCCGGAAATGAACGGCTTTGAAGCGCTGGAAAAACTAAAATCCGATAATAACTGGTCGGAAATACCTGTTATTTTCCTTACTGGTACCATAAACGCATCCGTCGAAGAAAAAAGTTCAAAACTGGGCGCTTTAGGCATTGTTTCAAAGCCATTTTCTCAATCTTCGCTGTTGGAATGTGTAAATTCGCATATTTAGTACCTTTTTCTCAAAATCTAGCTTATAATTAAATTATTCACATAATCATGTTTTAAGCGGGGGTAAATTTGCGGGCATCTTCTGAAAAAAGCAAAGCGTCCAATTCAATCTATCTGCAAATGTTTGTCGTTGTGGTTGCGTTTGTTATTATGGGTGTATCCAGCTTTATTTTCGCAAGCAGAATTGAACACAGGCATTTGGTTAAAGATGCAGAAAATGCGCTCGTCTTTACAGAAACAGAGCTTGTTTCTAACCTCCTTGAACCGGAAACTTTTCTTGTCGGATATTCCGAGACAATCCGCAGCATGATTCTAAAAAATGAGAATGAAACTCTTATATCCTCCTACATGACAGATATTACAGATTTTCTTCTAAGCGACAAAGAACGAATGACCGGTTTAAACGCTACTTACGGATATTTTTTTAATTGGAACGGTAAATATATAACAGGAAGAAACTGGACAGTGCCTGCAGATTTTGCGCCCCGTGAACAGCCATGGTTTCAGAAAGCAATAAATGCCAGCGGAAAAATAACTATTTCTGAACCTCACATGGATTCTTTTTCCGGTAAAAATGTTCTGACTTTTTCACGCTATTTAACAGATGAAAACGATAATCCATTGGCTATTATATGTTTGGATATCGAACTTAACAGAATTTACAGAAATGCAATTACAATAAATCTTACAGAAGGCAGTTACGGAATTTTGGTCAATGAAAATCTGGAGATAATCGCCCACCCTGAACAATATTTTATCGGCCAAAAATTATATAATATCGACAGCGGGCTTGCAAAAATTACAGACGAATTAAAAATGGGTGAAAATATTTATGAACGCAGAATAAAAATTAATATGTACGAAGATTCAGTCGTTTATTTTAAAAAAATTAAATACAACTGGCATTTGGGCATTGTCATTCCGGTAAATGAATATTACAGAAGCGTAACCTACATGGCTTTATTCCTGATAATCCTTGGCTCACTATTGGCATGGATTTTATGTATCATGCTCTATTATATTACTCAGGCAAAAATGAAATCGGATATTAGAACCCAGCAAAAAAGCAATTTTCTTGCTACAATGAGTCATGAAATCCGGACACCGTTAAATGCAATTTTAGGTTTAACAGAAATTCAGATGCTTAATTCTTCTCATCCTCCTTCTGCCAGCGAGGCTTTCTTAAAAATTAATAATTCCGGTAATTTACTTTTAAATATTATTAACGATATACTCGATCTTTCAAAAATAGAAGCCGGTAAGCTGGAACTAGTTCCTGTAAAATATGATGTATCAAGTTTGATTAACGACATTATTCAGCTGAATTATATCAGATACGAAAGCAAACCTGTAGAATTTAAAATAGATATTGATGAAAATATTCCGTCAGTATTGGTGGGAGACGAACTTCGTATTAAACAAATTTTAAATAATTTACTCTCCAATGCGTTTAAATATACAGATCACGGAGAAGTTACGCTGACAGTCAGTGCAGAATGCATTGGACGCGGCGGCGGCGCTGTAATTGTTACGCTTGTTTTCCAGGTAAAAGACACAGGGCAAGGCATGACACAGGAACAGGTAAACAAGCTGTTCGATGAATATTCCCGCTTTAACATGGAAGCCAACCGCACAACCGAAGGCGCAGGGCTTGGCATGACAATTACACGTAATCTTGTTAACTTAATGTACGGTAAAATTAATATTAAAAGCGCTGCCGGCGAGGGTACAACTGTTACAGTTCGCCTGCCGCAAAAAACTGATGGTATCGGTGTCCGCGGCATTATAGGCAGGGATATTGCAGAAAACCTGCAGCAATTTAAACTTGGAAATGCAGTACAGTTAAAAAAATCCCAGATAATACATGAATATATGCCGTACGGTCACATTCTTATTGTAGATGATGTTGAAACAAACTTATACGTTGCAAAAGGTTTAATGGCTCCGTATGGCCTAAAAATTGATCTTGCAACAAGCGGATTTGAAGCTCTGGAAAAAATAAAACAGGGCACAATTTACGATGTTGTGTTTATGGATCACATGATGCCTAAAATGGACGGTATAGAAGCAACAAAACATATCCGGAATCTCGGTTATACGCATCCAATTGTTGCTTTAACAGCTAACGCGATATCCGGACAGGCAGAAATGTTTTTAAAAAATGGATTTAATGATTTTATTTCCAAACCTATTGATATTCGCCACTTGAATGTTATATTAAATAAACTTATCCGTAACAAGCAGACTGCAGAAGTGCTGGATGCAGCGCAAAAAGAAAAAGCCGGGAAACGAAAAAATGCCGGCGGTTCGCCTCAGCAAATTGATAATCAGCTGGCAGAAATATTTGCACGAGATGCAGGCAAAGCCATTGAATCGATAAGAATCTGCCTGAAAAATAATCTAAAAGAACAAAGCGATCTTCAAATGTTTATTATTAATGTTCATGCAATGAAAAGCGCTCTTGCCAATATTGGAGAGAGCGAGTTGTCTATTACTTCGCAAAGACTGGAACAGGCCGGCAGGGAAAAAGATATAAACGTAATACTAACAGAGTCGAAAGAATTCCTTAACAGGCTGGAAGAAGTTGTTAATGAAATTAAACCTAAACACTCAGACAACGAAAATATAGTTGAAACCGAAGAATCCCTTGTATTATTGCAGGAAAAACTCTGCATAATAAAAGAAGCCTGTTCTGCACTGGATAAAAAAACGGCAAAAACAGCCATCAATGAATTAAGAAAGAAGCAATGGGCAGGTAAAACAAGCGATCTTTTAACATTAATTTCTGAATGTTTACTGCACAGTGAGTTTGATGAAACATCTTCGCATATAGATGATTATTTAAACAAAATGAATTAAATCATGTTCTTTATTTCTGCCGCAATTTCATCCGGTGTTTTTCCTTCTGCATAGATAATTATATCTGCAAGTTCCTGATAAGCGGCAGAACGGCGCTTATGCATTTTCCGGTGAGTCTCCTGCGGATTTTCCGTTCTTAGAGCAGGCGGCAGGATTCCATCCATGGAACCGGAAATTCTATTCCATGCGCTTTCTGCATAAATATCCAGGTAGATGATAACTGCATTAAATTTTTTTAAGTTCTCCAGCGCTTCGGGGTTATCTATTAAGCCGCCGCCTGCTGCAATTACAAAACGTTTTCCTTCTTTGTTTTCGCAAAGGTTAGATAAATCTGACATAACCTGCGCTTCGGCTTTTTGAAATACTTCCTGAGATATACTGTAAAGTTCTCTGGGGCTTTGACCAGTTGCCTGAAAAATATATTCATCTACGTCAATAAACGCGTTATTTATTATATTTGCAAGAACTTTTCCGGCGCTTGTTTTTCCGGAGTGTTTCGGACCTGTTAAAATAATATTTTCCATGACTTATAACATATGAAATATTCTGATAAAATACTACCATGTCCGGTTCATGGGTTCTTATGATATTGATATTTATTTCATCTCTTCCTGTAATAGCAGTATATATCTGGTTTCGCCTGGCAAAGTATCAGCTTCCTCTTGTAAAATTTTTATTCGCTCTTCTTGCAGGAGCAGCAGCATTCTTCCCTGCCGTAATCATGCAGGATTTTCTTAATATTTCTTTTTCTGCAAAAGGCAGAGGCCCTTTATTTTATGAATTTTTTTTTCGTATTGCCTTTACCGAAGAAATAAGCCGTTTTTTAATGCTGTTTATTTTCTTCTGGATAAATAAACATTTTAGCGCAGAAAAAAATAAACTGTCATCTTTTACGGCGGTTAAAGAGGGAACAGCCATTGGTCTTATTGCTGGTCTTGGGTTTGCTCTTCTTGAAAATGCAAGATATGCAGCATCAGAAATGAATATCGTGATTGTTATACTGCGTATATTTACAGCTGCCATTCACGGCGCTTGCGGTTCGCGCATTGGCGCTGCTGCAGTACTGATCCGCACAAGTCCGACTCAGGCATTTCTTCGCATCTTAACAGCCACAGCAATTCATGGAATTTACAATTTAATGGTGTCCGGCTCGGGTCTTTCACCTTTTGCGGCAATATTAATCGCTATATCTGCCTTAATTACAACAATTATTACTATCCGCGGGGGCTGGAATACTGAAAGCTCTATTCCAGATAATGAGCTTGACAAAACCGTTCAAAAATAGTAAGTTTTTAAGACACGACGCAAGGTAGAGCAGTTGGCAGCTCGTCGGGCTCATAACCCGGAGGTCACAGGTTCGAGTCCTGTCCTTGCTAAAGTGTAATTCTTTACGTTGTAAGGAATTACAAGGAAGGCAACCCACTAAGGGAATCCTAATCATTGCAAAAGTCAAAAGTGACACCGAAAGTGACACCTGAAACACTGTTTCCAAGGTCGCTTCTGTGTCCATTGCGAGGATTAGGTATGAAACTTCCCTTCATTGTCTTTAAAAGAGCCGACAGACCATATTACTTGGTCAAATTTAAAAACAATCAAACTGGCGATTATCTTTCGCCTATAAGCACAAAAAAAACAACTGAAGCTGAAGCTGTACAAGTAGCCTTTGAATGGTTAAAAGACGGTATTCCCCGTAAAAACGAAACTATCTCTTTTAAGAAGTATTCATTAAGAGATTTAACAAAAGAAGCAGATTTGAATAATGACGATGCAAATTATATTTGTAAGGAACTTCAACGGCGTGGAATACTAAAAAGTTTTGTGCTTTTGGAATCTAGTCAAGCTATTGATTTTATAAAATACTTGGAAGAATTCTGGTCATGGGATATTAGTCCATATATTAAAGAAAGATTGAGAAAACGCCATTCAATCCATAAACGGTATACAATTGAGCAAGCAGGGGTTATTCAAAAATACTGGATTCCGTTCTTTGCAGAAAAAAATAAATCCTTGGGCGAAATAACCCGTAAAGACATAGAAGGGTTTATTACTAATTTGGAAACCCTTGAAGAAAGAGCAATAGAAGAACAAGCTAAAATTGATAAGGCTCTCGAAGAAGAAGCCTTAAAAGAAGAAGCTGAAATTGCGGCAGGTCTTAGAAAGCCAAAGCGGAAAAATGCCGCTTCCAAAAAGCGTCAAATTATCAGATACCCAAAATCTGCAAAACGTCTGAATACAATTATTCAAGCAGGTACAGTTGCTCTCTCTTGGGCATTTAACAAGGAATTAATTGATCGGGATGTAACAGCGGGTATTACATGGTTCTCTGGTAAGTCTAAAGAGCGGCTAATTTTGACCCCTGAATTAGCTACGGCTATTTTCAGAGTCCAGTGGATCGAAAAAAGGAGTTATATCGCTGCAATATTGGGACTTGTAACTTCATTACGCGCTGGAGAACTCCAGGGACTTCAAGTAAAACACTTGGGAAAGGACTGTCTCTATATCCAAAATTCCTGGAATTTTCAGGATGGACTAAAAACGACTAAAAATAACGAATCCCGAATTGTCGAAGTTCCCTTTCCCGGGCTAATGCAAAAATTGATTGAATTAGCCAAAAGTAACCCGCATGACTACAGTATGGAAAGCTATATCTTTTGGGCAGAAAAATCGCCTAATAAACCTATGGAACAGGATATATTTCTGCGTGACCTTCGATCGGCATTAGTAAAATGTGGCATGAGCAAAGAAACTGCCAAAAAGTATACATTTCATGGCTTTCGTCATTTTTATACCAGTTATATGCACAATATAATGAAAGATGAAAGACTCTTAAAATCACAAACTGGACATCTGGATTCTTCAATGATCCGGCACTATTCAAACCACTGTATTGCCGGCGATAGAGAAAACATTCAACATGCCCAAATTGAGTGTTTTGGGCGGTTATTGCCAGATTTTTCTGGTACAATTTGTGGTAAGGAGATATAAATATGATTGATATACATACAGTATACAAACACTATAATTTTGAATTAAAACAACTTAAAACTGATCAAAAAGAGGCTTTCTGTATTTTATATAAAAATAAGGAAATAGCTGTTTACGATGGTATCGTTCCTTTAGAAGAAATAAAAAAGTCCCAAGTTAAATATAAGCTTGATTACTTTTTTCCTATGGATTTTATGCGTTTTTGTAATGATTACTTTAACTTTCGTCAAGTAATTTCAATAAAATTTTACAAATATGCACTTGAAAAAAAGCAAGCATTTTTCTTTAATTTTTCTGTTTTTGATGAGTACTGTTCACAATTGGAGAATGTCATAAAACAAGGTATGAAAGACTTAGATATAAAATTAACAAAAGAAAGTGAACCTATAGATGTATTCAATGATGGGTTTGAAAATATGCATCAAAAAACTCAATCGCTTATAGAAAATATTTATAACAAGCAGAGAACATTTTCAAACCACCTAATTATTAATAGCAGGATACATACTGTTGTCACTTATTATCCTTCATTTGGGCGACATTATGATAAAATGAAAAATGAACTGGAAATATTTATTGACAATGGAAAAGATGATTTTTTAATATTAAACAAAGAAAAAGATAAAAATAATAATTACATATTTCTTGCACAGTACTTTGGATTTGAAAGACCTCACGGGAAATGGGAACCCATAGAGCTTTTATTTAATATAATTAAGAAAAAAATATTAGTGAATACATTCCAAAAATTTAAAGATGCACCTAATAACTATTATAAAGATATAATGGAAAAACTTGAAAAACTCAACTAATTTGCCCGAAAGCAAATCGACATTATGACATTTATCCCCAAAAATTAAAGTAAATAAAACATTTACAAGGGGAAGATTATGACAATAACTCAAGAATATCAAAAACAGCCAGACGAAGTTCTGGATCGGAAATCCACAGCCCAGCTATTAGGGGGTATTTGCCTTACAACTCTGAGCCGCTTGGATTTACCAAGAATAAAAATACGGCGGAGGGTCTTCTACAAACGCTCAGAAGTTCTAGCTTATATTAACTCAAAAACAGAGGCAAAACCAAAGGAGGGCTTATTATGCAACCAGTAATAGAAAAAATCGAGCTATTAACCAAAGAACTGCTTAAAAAAACCAGCGACATAAAGCATGGGAAGGTTGCTATGAATCTGGATATTCATAATGGACGAATAACTGCCATTACAAACACGACTACTCTTAGTGTTAAGGATTATTTGAACGATAAGTCAAAGGAGGAAGAAAATGATTAAGTTATTTCAAGGTAAAAAGCAAATAGATCCGCAGAATACTAATCCATCTTATATTATGATGGACATTTCTGAAATTAAAACTCACGAAAAGTTATCATCTATATTCGCTATTAAGCCAGAAATCCTAGATAAAATCATTGCTTCAATGAAAGAAGGAGGATATGACACTAGTCAACCCCTTGTGATTGGCAGAATTAAAGACATAGGTGATTATTTAGTAGACGGTCATACCAGAAGGGAAGCTGCCATAAAAGCAGGATTAAAAAATGTTCCTGTAAAAATAATCGAGTTTGAAAATTTCGAGGAATCGCAATACTATACCTACAAGAGACAATCCGAACGCCGGAACCTCAGTCAGATAGAAATCCTCCATGCAGCATCATTATTACCTGAAAGAAAAACTCGTGACGGTACTGGTCGAAGCGGAAAGTTATTAGCCGATGAACTTGGTGTTTCCGAATCAACAATTACAAAAGCAAAGTTTGTAAAGAATAATGCAACTGAACAAGATATTCAAGATATAAAAAATGATAAAGAGACAATAAATAGTATTACAAATAAAATTAAAAGTAAAAAGAACAATGAAACCAATGAGCATCTTTCTGAAAGTAATACCCCTATACATAGACTAAAGAAAGAAAATGTAGAAAATATACCAGAAAGTAACAATACAACTACTGATGAAAACCATATAGCTCCTATTATTGATGAGCAATCAACTACGCAACCAACTCTGGTTGATTTAGTGGAAATAATACGAGTGCTAAATGAAAATAATGAAAAAAAAGCTATTTTGGTTATTATGTCAAATTTTAAAAATGATGTTACGGAAAGATTTTTTTCTTATTTGAAAAAAGAAACATAATAGCGATTTAAATCTAATGTAGTAATGTTACTACATTAGATTTCTTGGGTGTTCAGAGGGCAATTGCCCTCTGAATTTATTCTTGCAATTACTTGCAAGAATAAATCGGCTCGAAGAGCCGGGGGTCAAGGGGAAAACCCCTTGCCGACGTAAATCTATATATTTTTTAAAAAATATATAGATTTGGTTAGTCGGTAACTAACTAAAATTACTATTTACTTTCACGAAGGAGAAATATTATGGGTATTCAATTTTTTCATTATAACGGTTATTCTCGAGAAGTATCAACAACAAAAGAGAAATATGGTCATTCTATTTATACTATTGCCGGAGAGGCTGACCGAATAGAAGGTTATTACGAACATGTAAAAAACCCTATTAAACCTGTAATTTTACATGGCGTTTCATTTTCCGAAGTAGTAAAAACAGCAGAAGAATATGCAGAAAAAACTATTGACAGCATTGGAAGGAAGGTTAAGAAAAAAGATTTAATAATGATAGCAGGTGTTATATCTGCGCCGGAAGATATGTCATATAAAGTCTGGGAAGAATATAAAAAAGAAAGCTTAAAGTGGTTAAAGGAAAAATGGGGTGATGCTCTTAAATCGGTCATCGAACATTTTGATGAACCTTTTCAGTATAATCCAAATATTTTACATCGACATATTCATTTTGCTTGTGCTCAAAAAATTGGCATTCGTTTTTGGAAAATGCATCCTGGCTTAGTAGCTAAAAGAGAAGCAGACAAAGCTTATGGAATGACAAAAAAACCAAATGCAATGAGTAATGAAGAATTTAAAATATTTAAGACAGAAAACAGAAAAGCAGGTGATAAAGCATATAGAGAACAAATGTCAAAAGAACAGGACAAATTTTATACGGCAATTGGAGAGCCATTTGGTCTTTTACGATACGGCCCAAAGCGTCTAAGATACAGCAGAGAAGAAATTATAATGTATAATCAGGAAAAACGAATTAAACAGAAGAATATACTTAAAAGAGCAGAAGAAGAAAAAGATGTAAGAAAAAGAGTTGAAAGTATAATTGCTGAAGCTAATACCATAAAAAACGAAGCCCTGAAATTTAAAGAAGATACTGAGATAAAGACTCAAGCGAAAATAAAAGATTCTTGGAAAAGAAGTAATGATATTATTAATGCGGCAAAAAAAGAAGCTCTAAAAGAGGCGGAAAGTATAACTAATAAAGCACATATGGAAGCCTCTTCAATTATTGATAAAGCAAGAGATTTTATCGTGAATTTGCTTGATGAATTCGATAAAATACCACATCAAAAAGTTCAAGAAATTATCAAGAAAGCAAAGGCTTATATCAAAACTGGAATAAAACCTACTTATTCTCCTAAAGCACCAAGCACAGATAAAGGATTTGGCATCGGTTAAGTCTAACTTCTTCATGTTAAATAGTGACAAAAAGAAAAAATGTTTGTACAGTACATAAGCTTTTTTGCAACATTTTAATTTATATATTTTCAATTTTTAGGGGAAGACTTATTTCTCTTGTTAATATATAATTTGAGTTATTGTTTTCTAAAATTAATTGTGATATTTTTAGTAGAAAAATATTTTTTATGAAAGGGGTAATATTTTGGTTGATTTATTTGCTAAAGAAGATTTATCGGTTTTCTTTGATAATATCAAAAATTCTATAAGAGATGAAATAAATTCGCTTTCCGACGAAAAAATTCTAAATACTGATATTGAAGAATTATATTCTTACTACTTTGCATTGAATGAATTAAAACCATTAAGGTTATTTCTAGATAATTATACACCAGTATTTTCAGAAACAAAAGTTCAAAGATATGGCGGATATAGATCTAGTGAAAATCAATCATTTTTTTATGATGGCTACCAAATAAAATACGAAATACCATTCGATGGGGATAATAGATTATTATATAGAACCCCATCTTCTCGTTTCTTCCTAAGATTTCCAGTAGATCATATTAATAATTCAACTGATAGTGAATACGGTAAAATAATATTTTCTATAAATTGGACAAAACAAGAAATAGATGGAATTGCAGCGCCAGATTTCGAGAAAAAGCAATTGGAGCAGGGTTTTATAAATTATAAAACGATGGTAGATAATATAAATAATGATGTAAGTTCATTTAATACATCATTACATGGAATTATAAAAAATGCATTAGATAATAGAAAAAAGAAAGTTGAAGATTTTATTAGCTTAAGTGAAAAGTTATGCATTCCAATAAATATTAATCCTAACGCACCAAATACCAAGCCTATATTATTAAAAAAAGCAATTATTAAAAAACCTGAATTACCAAACACAAAACCTCAGGAAAAAGAATATTATTTATCTAATGAAAACTATGAAAATATTAAACGTATTATTAACATGGTTGGTTTTTCAATGGAAAAAACTGCAAAAACTTTTTATAAATTAGATGAAGAAGAAATACGTGATTTTTTTATTGCTGTATTTAATACGCACTATCAATGCATGACTACTGGTGAAACATTTTCTAAAGCAGGAAAAACAGATATACATATTCAGTTTGATAATAAAGCAGCTTATATTGCTGAATGTAAAATATGGCGAGGCGAAAAATATTTACAAGAAGCAATAGAACAGTTATTTAGTTATACAACATGGAGAGATATAAAAACTTCGATAATTATTTTTAATACTGAAAACAAAGATTTTAATAAATTACTAACTAAGATTAATGATTCAATCAATAAATATGAACTTTGTAAAAAAAATATTCAAAAAACACAGAATGAATGGCTATGTGAATTTAATAAGGAAAAAGATACTTCAATAATTATGAATGTACAAATTATTGCTTTTGATTTTTTCCTTAATAAGGACGTATAAAATTATATGTATAAAACATCAAGAATATCATTTGTTAAGAGCTGCTGATAATAAAAAATTGTCTGTTTGTTATCTCTAGATTTGAGGTATCACCCAATTCTCACAATTAAAATAGGCTAATTTTATTCCTTATAGTAGAAAATCTGGCTTCTCTGCAAAATGTCCTTTTTAACAAAAATGTAATGCGCAGTACACTTATGTATTGAAACCTTTATTTCATCCATGTATTCATTTATCTTTTACCATTATTTTAAACTCTTCAATAGGTATTTTATTTTCCATATCCAAGTCATTAAAATTATCAATAAAATACCATCCACTATCATTATCGTTGTAAAAGTTTTCTAATTTACATTTATTAATCCCATATTCGTTTATTAATTCTTTTTCTATTTCATCAAATGTTAGAACAGGTATCTGATCAAATTTATCAAGATAATGATCTAACATTTGATCGGGTAAATATATTACTCGGTCTCCACCAAATATTTTTATTACTTGATACATATACTTTCGCCATTCATCTCTAATTATTTTATCACAATTAAACCAATAACTGTATCTATATGGGGGATCCAAAAAATAAATGCTGCTGTGTGAAAAATATATTTCGAAATCCAAAAATCCTATAAACTCAATTTTCATATAACCTTTTTCTTCGATTATTCTATATTTCCACTCCCATTTATCTGTTTCTTTATATCTTTCAATATTTTCTTTATGATGTTGCATTGTAAATCCTGTTGATCTTGAATTAAACATAAAATATTCTTCCCTAGAAATTACAAAATATTT
>Ga0123356_10002137_pt1 | contig 21316 bp, 17 predicted proteins | sample TergutEmb28metaG_2_FD_92546 | JGI IMG/M metagenome (GOLD analysis project Ga0123356, IMG submission 92546) | Embiratermes neotenicus P3 segment gut microbial communities from Petit-Saut dam, French Guiana - Emb289 P3 | ecosystem: Host-associated > Arthropoda: Insects > Digestive system > Gut ... | reverse complement strand
GCGGCAAAAATTGCAAAAGAAGCAGGAATACTTACAGTTTTTGACGCATCTTTGTTATCTGACAATTTATATTTTATTAAAACGCGAGAAAAAGAATTTGCAAATGTGCCGTTAAGGGACATCACTTTGGAACTGGGCAGCTTATTTGATATGGCTTATTTTTCTGCGCGCAAATTGGGCTGCGTACGAGGCGGCGGAATTATTACCAATCGCGAAGATCTATACAATAAAATGATCACCCTTGTGCCGCTTTACGAAGGGTTTTTAACTTACGGCGGAATGTCTGTACGTGAAATGGAAGCGCTTGCTGTTGGCTTGCGGGAAAGTTTGGATTTTCATGTTATCGAACAAACGCCGATATTTGTTGAAGCATTGGCAAAGGAATTACTTGCATCAGGTATTTCTGTTGTTACACCGGCAGGCGGCTTGGGCTGTCATGTAAACGCAATGCAATTTTGCGAACATATTCCGCAAAGTGAATACCGCGCGGGCGCATTGGCAATTGCCGCATACATTGCAGGCGGTTTTAGGGGAATGGAACGAGGCACAATTAGCGAAGTCCGTAATGCAGACGGCAGCGAACATTTTGCCGAGATGGAACTTTTGCGCCTTGCTCTTCCAAAACGTGTGTTTACTTTGTCTCAGATTAAATATGTTGCCGACAGGCTAACATGGCTGCATGAAAACCGCAATTTAATCGGCGGCTTGCGTTTTACATTTGAGCCGGAAGTTTTACGCTTTTTCTTCGGCAGACTGGAACCTGTATCCGACTGGCCGCAAAAACTGGCGCAGAAATTCAGAGCTGACTTCGGCGACAGCCTGTAAGACATCGGACAACAACTCAGCGTTCTCTGCGTCCCCGCGTCTCTGCGAGAACTCTTTTTATAAGAATTTCTTTTACAATTTACTGGTCTTTAATTTTTTGTCTCTTTCAAAACGGCTAATTGCAAGTTCGATCAGGCGCGTGATAAGGTCTGTGTAATTTATTCCGCTTGCTTCCCACATTTTTGGGTACATGCTGATTTTTGTAAAACCGGGCATGGTGTTAATCTCATTTACTAATAATGCGCCGTTGTCTTTTAAAAATAAATCTACACGGGATAATCCTTCGCAGCATAAAGTCTTAAAAACTTTTATCGCAAGGGCTTGAATGCGCTTTGCAGTATCTTCATCAAGCTGTGCGGGTATCTGAAGCGCCGCGCCCTTGTCATCGATATATTTGGCATCGTAGGAATAAAAATCATGCGATGGAATAATTTCGCCGGGAATTGAAGCGGCAGGCTCTTCGTTTCCAAGCACCGCGCATTCTATTTCGCGCCCGGGAATAAATTCTTCTATAATAACTTTTGTGTCGTACAAAAACGCTTCCTTTAGCGCGGCGGTTAATTCCGTGTCGTTGCGGACTTTGCTGATACCAACAGAAGAACCCATGTTTGCAGGTTTAATAAAAAGAGGCAGGTTTTTTCCCGTAGAATTAAACGCCGCTTCTATATCAGCAAAAGACGGCATTTTATCAAAATAATTAATTGTTAAATATTTGCCAATGGGAATACCAGCATCGCGTAAAAGGCGTTTCATTACATCTTTGTCCATGCCTACGGCAGAACCAAGCACGCCGGGTCCGACAAACGGAATGTCTGCAAGTTTAAGAAGACCCTGAATCGTACCGTCTTCGCCGAACGGGCCGTGCAGGATCGGGAAAATAACATCGCAAGCAAATATATCGTTAATGTTCCATTTACCGGATTTTTCTATCTTTATCATTACAGGTTCAAACTTGTTCTTGTCTAAAGCTTCAAGAACATTATTTGCAGATAACAAAGAAATTTCATGTTCTGCAGATTTACCGCCGAAAAGTATGCCAACCTTTTTCATTTTTACCTCATTAATATTCTTATCTTCCCGTTAACCGCCGCCACGGATTTACGCCAAAGCGAACCAAAAAATAAATCCATGCAAAACCAAACCCTGCAAGGTGTGTAGAATGCGCTACATTACCGCCTCGCCCTGTAACAATAAAAAACATGGATAAAATTGTATAACCAAGCACCATAATGGGAGCGCGCAAAGGAATTATTCCCCAAATATAAATAATCGAAGTTGGAAAAAACACAGCATAGGCAAGCATAACAGCATACAAAGCTCCGGACGCGCCAACGAGCGAAGCAAGCATATTGCCGGTTAAATAATACGCGCAAAAGGAAAAAATACCTGCAAGTGCCCCTGTAACCAAATAAAAGAGAAGGAATTCCTTGCTGCCCATTTGCCTTTCTACATGAAGCCCGAAAATAAAGAGACCAAGCATATTAAAAAGGATATGGCTGAAGTTTGCATGCATGAACATATAGGTAATAAAAGTCCAGATTGCGCCGTTTTTTATTACCGCCTGAGGCATCATGGCCAGGGATTTTTCCAATGGTAAAGGCAGGTGCGTATCCGGAGGCGCTACATACAGCCTCCCGGAAATACTAACCTCTAAGCCGGAAATATCTAAACTGCCTACATCCCTCTCGCCAAAAAAATGCATAGCGACAAAAATGAGCAGATTTATCCCTATCAGCCAATAAACTGCGTTAAAGTTCACATACCGAAACGGCCGTCTTATATTGTTATTCATCTGTATTAAGGATAAAGATAGAACGGGGATTGGTCAACATGCTTTCGATTAACATGCTGTCTGTTAACTGCGCCAAAGTGACGCAGTTAACTGCACGGAAAAGGTCAACCTATAACCTATTCGTCACAAACAGCATTTTCGCTTTTCTTGTCTTCATCAGCCTTGGGCAATTTCCATTTATTGGAAGCGCCGGCTTGTCCAAAGACTATAGAATTTTTTATCTCATCACTTTTTGAAACTGTATGCAGAGTCCAGGCTATATAGATTCCAACTGCAATTAAAATAAGAACAACCACGATAATGATAGCAATGTTTATACCTTTCATTATCCCTCTTCGTACTGTTCTGAATAAAGATTCTACGGTTATTTTTTCTTCTTCGTCAGTTAGCATGTTACCAACATTTCCTGCGGCGTTCACAATAACCAACCTTGCCTGTATTTGGAGAACGATTTGATCCATTGCTCTATCAAAAAGAAATTTAGGAATACCCTGATCTCTTGCATAAGGCCATAATGTCTTTTTTAAATCGGCAACAGTTTTATTTAGATTATCAATATCACCGGTAATGGCAGCCATATCAATCCCATCTCTTACAATATCAAGATCTTTTGTGCTTTCATGCGTTCTAAGCAAAGTGATCAAATTTTCTGATTGTTTTTTTATAGCTGAATTTAAAGCCAGGCCGCCAAAAATAACAGAATAAATAATTATTATTGCAACAATAAAAAGAGCCGCAGATAGAAATTGCTGCCCTTGTCTGCCTTCCTGCGGATAATTTACAAGTACTTTATTTTTAAATAGAATACTTAGAAAAACACCCAAACCAATAAATACAATTAAAAAAATAAGATACAGCATACTAAACTCCTATAAAATGTCTTAATTATTATTTATATACTCTTCGTTTATATACACAACTGCTTTTACAGGTGTACAACTTTCTTTTAATGCTGTTAAAAAAGGCTTTTTCATTTTTAACAAATCTTTATATTCATGGGATTTACCCAAATCTGCAAGAACCACTTTTGCAACAAGGCGTCCGCAAGGTGCTTCCATAAATTGCTTAAATGTGTCCGGGCGAAACTCATCTTTATTCTTATTAAGCAGAATAGTAATTTTCGCCTTTTTATCGTCCCATGTCGAGAATAACTTGCTGCCTGTACTAAAAAAATACAATGCAATTATCCCCTGAGGAATCCAAAACCATTTTGAAATTAAATATAACGGAATAGCTAATGCCAAGGCTCCCGAAAAAACAAGTATAAAAGAATAAATGTTTAAATACAGGAACCTTAGCATTATAGTATTTATTGACGAACCAATGCGTTTGACTGTGAAACCATTTTGAAGAAAGCGTCAATTGCTTTCATCGCTGTATCTTCAGTTGCGCCGATCATTCTTATGTCTTTTCCGTCACCGTATCTTGTGCTATACCATAAATTAATGGTAGGACAGCAGCAAAGAAGTGTGCCTTCTTTTACCCAACCCATTTTATAAACACTGTTTGGTAAGAAACTTGTAACGCCTTTGCTTTTCTGGAAAACGCAGCAAATTTTTTGTTCAGTAACCAGAATAACTCTCTTGTCGGTTACTACCAAATATCCTTTTTCTACGCTTCCTGAAGCTTTTGCAGCAAACTTGGAAAAAATACCCATGATGCGTCCTAATGGACCGCTGCCTGTGTCGTACATTTCTGCTTCAACTTCTACGACCAGCTGTTCACCATCCATTAAGTTGATTCCTGACTTTCCCATATTAATCTCCCTATCTTGTCCCCTTAAGAACCTATTGTTCCATAATGGTTCCTAAACAGAACATTTAAATATATCAACCCATACGGGTCAATTTTCTATCATTATTACCAGAAACTGGAAAAATGTCTACCTACATAATTGGGTAGGTATGGTTTAGCCTGGTTTTTCCGCTAAAAAAGCAGGCCGGGAAAGAGATATTGTACAATGGTACTGGCAATCACCCCAACAATAAGACCAATTACAATGTCCCAAAATCGACGGGTAAAATATTGCTTTTTTGCCCATTGAATCTTTGGCGACTCAAAATAATCATTTTCAAACTGGTCTATAAGAACAGAGGTTTCGTACCATTTCTCAAAGGCGTCTTCTATGCCCTTGCTTCCTTCATAAACCCTGGCCTCTTTAGCCAGGTTAACTATATCTTTTCTTCTGCCTAACAACGAAGACCAGAACATCCCATTATCAATTAAATGAAAATCTGCCTTCATTGTGAGCAGTCTTGCATAGTCTTTGTTATGGTACTTTAGCTTTAATTTAAAGGCATCCAATAACCCTCTTTTTAAATGGGAAAACGCCTTTTCGGCACAGAGGTTTTCCGGTTCGCCGTCAATATGGATTCTCTTTAAGTGATCAAAGGCCGAGTGTATTTCAAACAACAGCTCAACCGGCAGGGAATTTTCCCTTGCCTCGATCTCACTATATAGGATTTTAACCTTTTCGTTATAAAAACTGTAAACTTCTTTTTCTGTCATTTTGAGTGCGCAAGTATCTTATCGATGTCCTTGTTTATCTCCTCCGATGTAATAATACTATCCCGTAAGACATTACCGCGGCCGATAACCGGAAACTCAGTTTTAAAAGAAAATTTCTTCTTGTTTTTTATTTCCAAATGGGATCTTAACTCGCATGGAGAATATTTTCGTATTTCTTCTGCAGACAAACCAACAACCTTTTCTGCATTTTTAACAATTGTAGCAAATGGCACTGTATTTTCTTCCCTTTATTTTATCGTATACCAAAAAAAGAAAAAAAACAAGCTATAAAAACCAGTGTCTACCTACATAATTGGGTAGGTATGGTTTAGCCAGCTTTTCCCGGTAAAGTTAGCCCATATCTGGAAAAAAGCTCCTGAATACTCTTGATCTTTAGCTTCCGATACAGGTTTTTCTGGTGAAAACGGGTTGTGTCATAGCTTATTTTTAGGGTATAGGCTATCTCTTTTGGAGCAGCTCCCCCAAGCAGCATGGTTAGGATTTCTTCTTCGCGCACTGTAAGGTTCAGGTTTTCGTTGGCTGTGCGGGCTTCCGTTTCTGCAAGGCTCTGCGAATACTGCTCTATGTCCCGCAGGTAAAGGCCGTCGGTCCAGTCTGCCTCGAACAGCTTTCTCTGCATAAGCGGGATGAGCAGGAAGCAGACGCAAGAAATTCCTATTACAATGCCAAGCGCCAGTTCATGCTTAGAGCCGTCATAGTTATCAAAGGCAAGTGAGTATAATCCGGAAATAATAAAATATTGAATAAAGAATACAACGCAATAAATCCTGTACATTTTCAGCGACTTACTCCGTTTTATAGCCCCTGCGCAAAGATAATAAACAATGATATAGCCAAGACCGTCCCCCATGCCGTATATAAGAGAGCCGGTCTCTTTTGCCCAGGTGAATCGTAAATTAAGAAGACTGATACCAAGAAGAGAAAAGACAAGGAACATAGGCCATATATGAAGGGCATTGTTGCTCTTCATCATCATAATAAAAACTATAAGCATAATAGCGGCAAATTGACCAAGTCCGTAAGGCAGGTTATAAACTATTTTTTCTGCATATTCGATATAGTTTATCATGCACATTATCATGTAATAGGCGATAAAAAAGATAATGCAAAAAAGCGCCCCGGAACCTTTGCCGTTTTCTTTTGTATCTTCAATCTCTTCATGTTTTGTTCTTGTGCATATCAGAACAACAACAAGGTAAGCTAACACCACAATCGCGCCGCCCCAGGATTGATATATACTGCGGACAAGTAAAAAATTCCTGTAAAAAATGAAATAAAGTACATAATAAAAAATGATCGACATCATGCCGAACAATCGCTCGATATTATTTAATTTAAAACAAAACAGGGAAAAGGCGCAGGCGGCGCATACCCCGTTAAAAAACTGGAAAGCCATAAAAACAATAAGCTGAGCTGTATCATTGCTGATTCTATACTGATATATTAACTGAAAAGGAAGAAGAATGGCGCAGCAAATTGCCGCAATCCGCAGAAGCGGCATTATACAATTTCTTGGAATAAAAGCCAGAACAAGCCATCCCAGCCCAAGGGGATATAACATTAATTCGTAGGACTGCAAACCGAACATTTCTATTTTTAAATTAAAAAAACGAAAATCCCCTGCAATAACAGAAAACGGAAAAATCAACAAGACAGGCCAAAGGTATCCCCTGATATTCCCAAATGACAGTTCGTCACGTGTTTGAAATATACTTGTTATTAGTGCGCCAAATTTGCCTAACAAATGCAAACCCTCCACCCCTTATAATATACAATAAAAATAAAATAATGTCATTACAAAACACTCTTAATAAAAATTATTTACAATTTGCCTGTACTCCTCTATTGTCTCGGCGCGCACTACCTTATCCCGTAAAGCGGCTCCCCCTGCTATGCCCTTTGTATATGCGCAAAACTGCTTACGCATTTCCAGGCAGGCTGTACGCTCGCCGATATCTTTGGCAAGCATTTCCAGATGGCGCATGGCGGCGGCTATCCGCGCGGAAAATGCCGCAGGTTCCCAACTGCCTGTTTCCAGAAACGAACGCGCTGCGGAAAAAATAAACGGGTTTCCCATTGCGCCGCGGGCAAACATAACGGCAGCGCATCCTGTCTCGCTTAACATTTGCCGCGCGTCTTCCGGCGTATATAAATCACCGGATCCTGTGACAGGCACCGGCAAGCGTGAAGCCAGATCCGCGATGTGCGACCAGTCGCTTCTTCCGCCGTAACCCTGCGCGCGTGTACGCGGATGAAGGCTAACCATGGCAGCGCCGGCTTCGACAGCTATCCGCGCGCACTCTGCATAATTTATGGAAGAGCTGTCCCAACCCGAACGGATTTTTATTGTAACGGGAATGCCGCCGAGGCTTTCGCGCGAGGCGCGTACGGCAGCTTCCACTATTTTTCCCAGGACGGCGGGGTTTTTCATAAGAGCCGAACCTGCGCCGTTTTTTACTACCTTGGGAACAGGACAACCGGAATTTATATCCAGCGCATTCGGCTGCAATGGCGCAAGAAGAGAAGCTGCATTATAAATTGATTCAGGCACTCCGCCGAAGAGTTGTATTGCGTAGAGCTTTTCGTTCTCGCCGCGGCGGATAAGATTGATGGAAGAAATATTTGGTGAAGAACTCACGCTGGGCACGCTGGGAGAAGAAGAGATCGCAGGGGAAGAAGAGGGTTCAGGAGAGAGGGGATCTAGCCCGTAGCGGCCGTGTTTGCGCGATATTGCTTCTGCCGAGGCAAGTTCTGTAAATGAAAAGCAGGCTCCTTCTTCGGCGCAAATCGAACGATACGCGCGGTCGGTGTAACCTGCCACAGGCGCAAGAAAGAGATTCCCGGGTATTTCAAGAGAACCAATTTTAACAGAATGAAACAGACTCACTTTACTCGTTAGGCAACCCAAAGAATTTGCAGGAGTTTTTCCAGAGTTCTGCGGCAAGGGCTTCTTCTTCCATTTCCAGCATGTCTGCCATATAACGGGCTGTTATGGGCAGATACTTGGGCATGTTTCTTTTGCCGCGATAATCCGCAGGAACCATAAACGGAGCTTCCGATTCTATCAATATGCGATCTACCGGAAGAACCGAAAGCGTCTCATGCAGATTCTTGGCGTTCTTGTATGTCAGATTGCCTGCAAACGAAAAGTACAGGTTTAAGTCCAGCGCTTTTTCGGCATATGCGGCGTCTTCGGAATAGCAGTGAAATACACCGCCCCTGGGAGGCAGACGATCGCGGAGAATATCCAATACATCGTGTCCTGCATCGCGGTTGTGAATAATAACCGGCAAATTCAGCTTGGACGCAAGGTCTAGCTGGGTAATAAAAAGTTCGATTTGGGACTTCTTGTCCCCAAACTTTCGGTAATAGTCCAAACCGATTTCCCCAATGGCAACCACCCTGGGGTATTGAACGCCCTGTTCAATATTATGCAGCCAGTCCTTGCCGGGGTTTTGTACCTCGGAAGGACTTACCCCAATAGCATGGTAAACATTTGTCGCGGATTTAAGGTTTTCGTAAACCTGACCAAAGTCATGAAGACTATTGCAAATTGAGACTATTCTGGCAACAGACGCCTGACGCGCTTCCTGAATAACAATGAGCTGCTCAATTGGGTCTTCAACAATAAGCCCCAAATGGGCATGAGTATCAAAATACTGCATAGTTTTTTCCAAAAGATATGAAATTTGATGTTTACCAAACTGGTATAATAAACTCTACCATATTATTGAAGAATCGTCAACATTAATTTATAAGTCTTTTTCGGCACAAGGCATTATCGTCCGGAAAGCTGTTCCCATCTGGACGGTTCCAGGACATCTTTGTCTATATGAACAAAGATCTGCGGAGTATAGCCGCTGCCCGGACGCAGGGCATAATTGGCGTTCATATAGCCATAATTGATACTGGGAGCGCCCGGACTGTCTAAAAGCCGGCTTCTTGTCATGGTTTCCGGGTTACGGGTGATGGCGTCCCAGGCGCGGGAAGATTCGGCATACATAACCATTGCTCTGGATCGATATTCGCGGCTGCCTGTCTGCTCTGCCAAAGCTTCATTGACAACCCCGGCATTATTGCGCGCCCACATTAAGCGCTCGCCGGTTTCATGGAACTGAATACTGTCATTCGGCAGCAGTACGGGCAGCCTGACACGCTGGCTTTCAAGAATATCGAGCAGCCGATTGTAATAGCCGTGAGCGGCAAAATAATCGCCGCGCTGGAAAGCGGCATTTCCAAGAGCATAAAGCATTCTGCGGTTTAACGGCAGATCTGCAGAAGCCTTAAACAGATATTCAAGAGAAGTTCTCCAGTTTTCCAGATAATAATATGCCGCGCCCATACGGTACAGAACTTCGGGCGGCGCGTAGCCGTATCCTTCCGCCCTATGATAATTGGCAAGAGCGGCCTGCATATTGCCCGTTTTTACAAAATATTCCAGATCGCCTCTTAGAGAATACAACTGGCCAAGCTGCGCCGAAGCAGGTATCAGGTTTCTGGTAAGGAAATCTTCGAAATGCTCTATGCCCAAAACTACCTGTTCTTCGGCAGGGAAGAATTCTCTGGCGTTTATAAGCAGGTTTGCATAACGATAATGAGCGTCAACACGGTAAAGTCTTCGCCGTACAGATTCCTGTCTTGCCAAATCAAACGCGCGAATTGCATTTTCCAGAGTCAATCGTTCTTCATGAGTATTGTTAAGATTATGATAGTAGCGGGCAAGATGATAATGCGATTCCGGCAGATACGGATCCATCCTTACCGCCTGCAAAAGCATATCTCTTACGCTTTCGATACTTTCAACATATGCATTGGGCACGCCTGTCGGTCTTTCGAGTTGTTTGTCCAAAAGATAACCGCCCAATTCCGCAAGAGATTCAGCGGAAAGCGGACGCCTGTTGCTGCTTTCGAACCAGTTTCTAAGTTCAAGAACCTGCCGCAAGTCGTCTGTGCGGATAAAGTACTTCAGCATCCTTTCTACATAAGGCGGCTTCCAGCCTTCCAACTGCAGAACTCTTGCGTATGAAAAACGCGCGTCTTCGTATCTGTCATAGTGCAACGCAGGATTGGAATCTGCCCAGGCCATAAAGTTATCTCCGGCTGCAAGAAGACCTTCAATGTCGGTGGGGGCAAAATCCAAAAGCTCGCGCTGAAGAAGTCTATTTGCTTTTTCATAATTAAATGTATAGTAGGTATTTAATGCGGCGTAATCCAAAACGCCTCTTCTGTCGCGCGGATAAAACCTTAAAAGTTCGTCATATTTGCCTTCGGCAAGCGTATAGCGGCGCTGATCCCTGAATGCCTCTGCATACAAATAAAACCATTTTTTCTTGCGGTGCAGTTTAAACGCATCCTGGAACAATTCGTTTGCCCGCTGGAACTCGCCTGCGGGTATATGCTCGTATCCGCGTTTATAAAGGCCTTCCGCCTTAATGGGAATATAAACAAAATTATAACCAAGATAAATAACAGAAGCCAAAAGCGCCGCAATAACTGCAAACAGTCTTAACACAGGAAGGAAATTATGTACAAAGATATATCCAAAACTTGTCTGTTCGGCTTCAAATGCCGCGCCTGAGCCTTTTTCAAAACTTTTCGGTATAATGACCGGCTTGCCGGTAATTGATTCTACATGGGCGGCTGTTTCTTTAACGTGCGCGCCGTTTACAAGAAGACGAATTAGTTTAGACAACTGCGCAGGAAGTATAACCTGTTCGGCGATTAATTCTTCACACGTAATTCTTAAATTAAGAGGATAAAAAGAAAGCGTTCTCAGTAAACTGTTTACTTCATCCTGACTTAAGGATATTTCTTCGATATCTTCTTCAACATCCGACTCTTCTGCAGCTTTTGCTTTTTTCCTGCCGAATAATCCTTTTCTCGGCGGAGGCTGAATCATCGGCGCAATTTTTGTTTTTTCGAATATGTCTTCCAGCCCCGGAATTTCAAAGTCATCTCCGCCGAAAACTTCACCGCCTGAAAAATCGGAACCTGACGCATCCGGGGAATGCTCTACGGGAGTGGTATCCAATTCAATTGAAGACGATGCAAAATCTTCACCAAAATCCGCCATGCCTGCGGGGGCATCGGATGAATCGGCGCCGGAAAAGTCATCGCCGGAAAAATCTTCGCTTGGGAAATCCGCGGCGGGAAAATCATCATCGGGTAAAACGCCGTCCATGGAAAAATCGCCGCTTTGTTCTTCCGGCGAAAAAGACTGAGATTCACCGCCAAGATCTATACTGCCGTCACCAAAATCACTTTTACCTGTATCGCTTTGACTGCCGACCTGACCAAAGTCTCCCTGGTCAAAGTCTCCCTGACTAAAATCATCTTGACCAAAATCATCGGGCAGCGGAGAGTCTGCTGCGCTTTCTCCGCCAAGGTCTATAGAGCCTAAATCCGCGCCCATATCTGATCCAAAGTCTTCCGCGCCAACATCTGCGGCGCCGGAATCCGCGGCTCCAAAATCTGCGCTGCCAAAATCACCGCTGTCAAAACCGCCGCCTGGACTTTCTCCGCCAAGATCTATTCCCATATCGTCTGCGGAAGAAGTATCTTCCTGTGCGCCGAAATCGTCAACGTTAAAATCACCTGCATTGAAGTCGTCCGCGCCGGGGACATCCGCGCCAAGATCGCCTGCGCCAAGATCATGATCGGTGGAATAATCATCCATGTTAAAATCGGAAGGGGCTGTTTCCATCTCGTCCGAAAAACCGGCAAGAAGATCATCGGGAGTAGCAAAGTTATCTGTATCCGGTTCGGGCTCGGGTTCCGGTTCCGCTGCGGGTTCTGAATCTGTCGAATTTAAATCTTTAAGGAAATCATCAAGCGCGGACATTGCTTCGCCTGCGGGAGAATCATCTATTGGCGGCGGAGTTATATCAGCGGGAAGATCGTTTACAAAAGCGCTGAAATCAAAATCTCCGCCGCTGCTGTCAGGCTCATCAAATATCAAACCTGACGAAGGAGTGGATCCGCCTGCGGAAGAAGCCGACTCTCTTACATGGTTAAAAGGGGGCGCTTCTTTTTCGGGAAGTTTTAATTCATCAAAGGGCAGACTTAGAGATTCGATATCAGCCTTCTCATTTGCGATGGTAACAAAAGAGGACTTAAACTGACCAAGCTCGCTCAACGATGGCATGAAACCCCTGTTAAATTAACTATAATAGTTATTATATACCATATATCGACCGATAATTGAATAGAATGTATGAAAACGATTAGAATATTCGTTCTTTTAGCAATAACAGTCTCTTTTATGCCTGCAGCTGTATGGGCGTCTGATTGGGAATCATATGAGATACTCGACCGCTTATTGAGTCTTCCAGGGCCGAGTTCTCCGCTAATCTATGAGGATTATGTGATTTTTACCGCTGATTCCAGCCTGCGAAGGGTTGGGGTGGCCTTTGCCCATGAAAATTTCGGCAGTGTTTACTGGTTTAGGCAGCTGGTTGCCCCTCATAGCCGCAGGGATTCAGAAATTCAATTCCATGTGTACAAAATTCCGGATCATCTAAGAGAGCTGGAATACAGGCTTGTAATTAACGGTCTTTGGACGGTAGACCCTCTTAACGACCAAACGCAAAGAGACCCGGTTTCGGGACTGGCTTTATCGGTATTGCGCCTGCCGGCAAGACAGCAAAGACCAAACCCCTTTAGCACCCTTCCGGAAGGCATAACCTTTACTTTTAGAGGACCGCCCGGCGAAATAGTAACTGTAGCCGGCAGTTTTAACAGTTGGGATCCTTTTATGTATGAATTAAGAGAGGGGCCTGCGGGCGTTTATAGTCTTGTAGTACCATTGCCGCCGGGCACATATCAATATCTATTTTTCCATCGCGGACAACGTCATGCAGACCCTAATAATTCAAGACGGGTTTATGCGCGGGATGGAAGCTCTGCAAGCGAAATTATAGTTCCGTAATTCAGTCCGTAATTTAAGCCCAAAGGCGCAGTTCCGCCCTAAATGCCGCTTGTCCGCTTTCTGTCTTACGGCCTTCAAAAGCAAAAGCATAATCGGCGCTTGCGTTTTCCGGCCCTTCTTCGCTGTAAATCGGCGCAGACAAAAGTTCGACTTTTTCGCCGCCCATTATTTCGTTTAAATAATTGATATCAAACCGTATTTTTCCCGCATCTTCCAAAAGCTGAAGATCTATAACGTCTTCTATCCATTGTATATAACGCACATTATTTACATGCCCATTGTAATCAAGATCGGTGTAAAGCGCTTTTCTTTCTGCGGATTTTTGAAGGTTATCGCGCTCGGGAAGGGCGGCGGCTCCATTAGCCTCAAAGGAAAGGGCTTCCAATCCTTCGTTAAGGGGCAGATTATCCATTACAGATTGAGGTCTTAAAGGACGGCGTTTTTCCATATCTACGATTAACCATGCGCTGCGGGCAGAAACTACAGCTTTATCGTCTTTGTCTTTTATTTCATAATCACGAATCGCAAAAAGTTTATCCCACCCGCGGGGCCAACTGCGAACAGAAACTGTTTCGCGGTATACCGGCCGCCTGTTTACAAGTACAGACATACGCGAAAGAATCCATGCCTGACTGGTTCTGGCCATTTCTTCACGGCCAACTCCCAGATTTTCCGCATGGCTTATCGCAGCTTCCTGAAAAAAATTAAATATTGCATCCAGAGTGAGTCTGTCCGATTTATCTATCGCGCCGAAACGCACAGGAACGGCTTCCTGCCAAACATCTACAATTCCGCTGCCTTTTGGATCTGCCGGGTCACAGTTCATATTTTCCGCCTTCTTTTGGATATTACTGTAAAATATCGAGTTCTGCAACTCTCAATTTTTGCAAATAAAGCCAAAATATGTTAAAATTTGTGTAGATGTACACCAGAGAAATACTACCCCCAATTGCCTCGCCGATAGAAGACGGAAATCCTGTTATTGGGACATGGAACAGGGCTTTTGACAATGTAGATTTGCTGGAAATCCGCAAACCCTATAAATTCCCCCTGTCGCGCTGGGCAAGGGGCAGCCGCATTAAGGAATGGCAGTCTTTTAGCGCCCATGATGAGTCTTATTCCCTGGAAGCGCTTTTTTGCAATGTAAAATTATACAGAATGGCGCAGGTTATTCTTTATGACAAAAAAAACGATCAGGACTTCCTTTTTAGAAAGGTAGTTCCCGGCACAGGCTGGCAGCTGCCTGTAAGTCTTGCAAATTCATCCGTAGACAGTCATTCATCGAGCTTTTTTTTCCGTATTCATAGCTGGCTGGATGCCGATACTATCAAGCTTGATATTAATATAGAAGCAACGCGAAAAAGACCTTCGCTGACTGTTCACCTTGCGTACGATGTAAATAATCAGGACACAACCCCTATGGCCGTTTCGCTGGGGTTTTCCCAACGGCGTACAATGTATGCTTATAAAACGCTTGCCCCTGTCCGCGGAGATATGGTTCTTGCGGGGAAACATATCAATATGAAGCAGGATACGTGTTCGGGGATTTTCTGTGATTACAAGGGTTTTTTTCCATATAGAATGCAAACATCGCTTTGCAGCGCCATTGGCCGGGATTCAAAAGAACGGCGGTTTGGCTTCCATATTGCCGAGAATCAAACAAGGGAAACAAACAAAAATAACGAGAATGCTTTGTGGCTGAACGGGAAATTGACTCCCCTGCCCCCTGTGCTTATTACAATGCCCAACGGTCCTGATGACGTTTGGGTTATTCAGGATGTAGAAGGTATGGTTGATTTGACATTTACTCCAAAAAAATTAAGCAGGAACGGCGCAAAACTTGGTTTTACAAGAGCTGATTTTTTTGCCCATTTAGGCTATTATAATGGGGTATTGGTTAATGCCGATGAAGAGAAAATACAGATAAAAAATCTTTTTGGGATAGGAGAAAAACTTTATTTACGGGTTTGATTATGGCAAAAAAGAATAATGCAATTTACGCGCCGGGCGAATTAAGCCGCGTCCGCGAAAAATTAGGCGTCTCAGATGACTCGGAAGCCAAAAGGATGATGCAGCTTCTTGGCGGAGAAGTGGGCACAGAACGGGAAATAGAACCGGCAAAGAACAAAAACGCTCCTATCGGCGGAGGCAAACGCGCCATTCGCAGGGTAGATATGGCAATGGATGACGAAGCGGGCAACTCCGGCAGATCAAAAGCCAGGCGTTCAGGGCCGTATCCGGGAGACGATCCTTCGGTTCCTGCAAGACTTAGTTACGGAGACAGGGTAAAAATCGATCAGTTGGCTGGTCAGAGTATGTTCGAAATAAAGAGTTCCATGCAGGTTCTTACTTCTATCTTTTCATTTTTCAAAGAACCTGTAGATTATGTTAACCCGCGTTTTGTTGTTGTTCGCATGAATGAATATTACAGCAAGATTGAACGGCTTGTTAATGCGGCAAGAAGTATTTTTCCCAAATCAAATAAAAAACGCAACAATCAGCTAAGAAGGGCATCTCCTTTTGTATATAAAATAATGGATACTATTCGCAGCTGGGATATCGAGACTCTTTCCAAAGGTATATCCGAAGTTCAGGCGCGTCCTCGCTCGATAAAAGTTACCGACTTTTCGGAAATTCTTCGTATTATTTTTAAACCTATTTTTATTATTGATGATTTAAGCATTGATAATATTAAATCTGCGTTTAAATTGATATACAAAGTTTTGTATATAGAAAGCCCAATCGAAGCAAAAGACAAGTATCAGGATGTTATAAGAAACATTATTGCATCTATTGCGGATATTCGGCGAAATGTTCATTTTGGCCTTTATCCTCTGCTTATGAAATTAATTTCCGATCGCTTTATTATATACGAACGCTTTTTTATAGAAAGACGAAAGCGTTTTGTCGCATTCCTTAGTATTCCGGAAACTGAACAGTTAAACGCGGCAGATTTAAGTCCGCAGCAGATTGAAAATCTTGATGTGGAATCTTTGCAGCAAAATACCGGTGAAGATGATGAAGACGGCGAAGATTCGGCGGAAGGCGAAGGCGCGGAAGGAAAAGAAGAAGATCCTAATGATCCTAAAGTAATAGAAAGAAAAGCAAAAGAAGAAGCTGCAAAAACTGAACAAAAAACACTGGATCAAGGCAGAACAGCGATGGGTGTTCTTTATCCAAAAGCCGGATGGGATAAGCTTGAAGAATATCCGGATTTATACCCGTATTTTGCAAATGTTTACAACCTAAGGCATGGTTTTGAATTAATCGCTCCTACGGATCCGATTCAGCAGGTTGCGGTATTATTGCACATATTGGACGATCTTTTTATCGGATTGCGTTATGTGAACTTCGGCACTATCACGGGGCCGGACGGAAAGCCTGTAAAGGTAAGCGAAGAACTTGTAGAAACATTAAACAACTGGCGCAGATACATAGAAGACAGTTTTTCCAGGGATTATCTTCCGCGCATGGCTGAATATTGCCGTATACTTGAAAACTCGGAAGAATCGCGTATATCGACCTATGCCAGAAAAAATTTGAATGAACTTCACTGGATTAAACGGTTGTATTTTCTTCCCTACTACAAATTTGAATCTATTGGGCCGCCTCCGTTTCAGAAGAATGACATTGTTCCCATTTACGCCGAAGTAAGAAAACTGCGAAAATATCTTACTGCGGTTGCAGTAGGTATAGAACAGGGAGCGCGCGCGGGAGGGCCTGCGGCAAAAGCTCCGTGTAACGGTATTAATAATCCCTGGGAAGCGTATAATTTCCAGATTCCAAATCCTGTATCCAAGCGATTGGATATGATGCTGCCGCCCGAAAAAAGAATGAACGCAACTTTAATTTTCTTTTCGTTGTCTGCGGTTACGGTATTGGACTATATTGTCAATAACGAAAACAGCTGGGCATACGGCGGCCGTCCCGGGCCTCTGTTCCGAAGCGTTAAGGGCGAGGGGATAGTTCCGCAATTCGGCGTGGATGAAAAACTGGACGCGGATCAGATTTTTAAGGATTCACTGAAGAAGTAAGTAGTTTTTATTACTATTTTTCCAAACTATCAGATATAGATAAAAACAATTCTGTCAGCGCGGGATCAAAATGTGTGCCTTTTTCTTCTCTTATTATTTTGACTGCTTCTTCGTGGGTAAAAGCTTTTTTATACGGCCTTTCGGAAATTAATGCGTCGTAAACATCGATTATTGCCATAAGGCGCGCGGGAAGCGGAATGTCTTCGCCGGCTTTGCCGTATGGATAGCCGCTGCCGTTCCATTTTTCGTGATGATACACTGCAAAAATAAAAGCGTAATCCAAAAACTCCTGTTCGCCTGTTTTTTTCTGTATGTTCCTGATTAAATCTCCGCCAAGAACAGTGTGCGTTTTCATGTTATCAAATTCTTCGTCTGTGAGTTTTCCCGGCTTTCGCAGAATGGCGTCATCTATCGCGATCTTTCCTACATCATGAAGCTGCGCGGATAAAACCATCTGTTCAATATTCCAGGCTGCAGTTTGATCTTTATAAAGCCCGCTTTCGATTACAGCATCCAAAAATATTTTTAGGTATCCGCCTGTACGGGTTACATGACAGCCTGTAGCGTCATCTCTGCATTCAACAAGTTCCGCTACGGTCTCCAAAACCGTATTTTGCAATTCGACAATTCTTTCGGTTTTTTTAACAACCATTTTTTCCAGATTGTCATTGTAATTTTGCAGTTCCTTTTTTGCAGACAACAAATTTTCGTTTAGTTTATTAATTTCATACGTATTTACAAATGTTTTTACCTTGCTGTTGTAAAGAAGTATTTTTGTAACCAATAAAATCACAAATATATTTAAAACATGCGACGGCACTCCGTAATATTCGTTAATATACATATTTTTTGTCATGAGTATAACCATCGTGGCGATAAAATACAGTACCGAATATGTAATAAAAATCTGCGGTTTAAAATCCGGTATAATCGTAAAGAAAAAGAAAGAAACAAAGAAAATAAACGGAATATGACCCGGCGCTCCCGCAAGATTAATGGCAAACTCATAAATTATATAACAGCTTGCGATAAACAAATAACATATTAACCACTGAACCCGTCTTTTGCTGCTTTTACGGAAAAAGAAAATCGCCAAATTAAAAATGGCAATTATTGTCAATTCGCTGTAATCGATATAATTAAACAAGCCATATTCCTGCTTATGCTCGTTTGCAAAGTAAACAAAAAGCGCGTTGATTAGTTTTGCTGCAATTGCAACAATGGTAAAAAACCTTATTCTGCGAATACTGGTTTTTAACTGTATTTCGTCAAATTTATCCTGTAATTCAGGCGGGACAACAGCAATAATTTTATTAAAAATATTTTTCATAAACAACATATCTACATTGGCAGTTTTTGCACTTCTACTCCGAATTCTTTTGCAGCTTCTTCCGCTGTTTTTAAACCTGCGATAATTACAGGGCCGGATTTTTGTTTTGAGTTAAGCGCTTTAAATGCAGACATTATATTATCCTGCGATACGGAAACCAGACGTTCAAGTTTGTTTTTACGGTAACCGTCTTCTATGCCGTAAAGAAATCTGTAAAAATCTACAAGGCCGTCTTCTGCGGCTGTTCGCGGACGCGTTTCTTTTGAATAACAGCCGATAATCGATTTTTCCAGATAATTTTCATGGCTGCTATGCTGCAGATAACCGGGCGAATTATTTTTTAGTATTTGCGAAAAAACATCCAGCGAACGCAGCGGATTGGGATCGCGGTATGTGGCAAAAGACATGCAATCTTCCAGACAATCGCTGTTTACAAAAGCCCCGTAAGCGCCGCCCTTCATGCGGATATCTTCCCAAAGCACTCCGGTGCTTAATTGATGTGTCAAAACCATTTCTGCAATTTGTTCGACAGTGTCAAAAGGCGCGGCGTTAAGCGTTTGAGCGGCAAAACCAACCTGCAGGGAAACAGAAGCAAAAACTTCGGCTTTCGGCGCGCCTTCCATTTTAAAATTAACCGCATCTTCACGCCTTGGCTGCGGCGGCCCGAATCTGCTGAATGTTTTTACTATATGCGCGCCTGCAGAATCAAGGCCATGGGATCCGCCTGTAAGATTGACAATTAATCCCGCGCTGATTATTTTTTCCTGAATGTACTGAAGCTTTTTTACAATCTCGCCTGTTTCCATTTTTGCAAGACGATGTACAAATTCAATTTGGGAAATGCCGCCCCATTTTTCTTCCACTCTTTTGGAACGCGAATTAAAACGGCCTGCCCTGCCGGAAGAATAAAAATGCCCCGCAGGCGCAAGACTGGAATCAATTTCGTTTTTCATTTCCAAAACCAGATCATTAATCCGCCGCATGTCGGTAAAATCGGCCTCGCTTATAAAACGCAAAGCAATATCCAGCGACTCCCCGATTTTTTCATCAAGGCACTTTAGGCGGAAAAGAATCCAGTCGCGGCCGGTTAAGTCAAAATTACCCGAAGCGGTTTGTAAAAAAGAAGGCGTGCCTTTTACCGCCGAGCCCGTGTGTAAAACTGCAAGAAAACCGCCGACAGTACGCGCGAGCAAACTTGACACTTCGCCGTAATCCTGCCCCGGAAGACCGACAGAAACAACTGCTCTGGAATAAAACTGAAGCCACGGATAATCTTCAAACGGAAAAACATCTACAGGAAAAGATAAATCTATATAAGTAATACCGTTTGTATACAAATCGTGACAAAGAGCCGGAACTCCTTTTAAATCTTCATGACGCCGATTGATACGATCATGTTTGGTAGAAAGATCGCTTCGCGAAAGATGAGGAATGGACACAAGCGCTTCCGGGCTGTCGGCTTCGCTTTGAATTTTTTCCAGCATTATTGATTTTTCAGTAATTTGCCGCCTGTCGCTTTCGCTTAGATTTTTTTCTATATCCGCAAGTTTTTGGGAAAGTTTTTCGTTTTGCTTCGGCAAAAAATCATCCTTTGGTTCCAGAATAACAAGCGCGCGGTGCGGATTATCCAAATAATACTTTTTAATTAACGATTCAAAATATTTTTTATCTGCCGCAAGATTTTCCTTTATCTTTGCAAGAGCAGGCGATATTAAAAGACTTTCCCAGGGTTTGCAGCCATGCAGCCATGCCCTAAGAGATCGGCGCATCCAAACAAGAGAAAAAGGTCCGCCGGAACGCCTTATTTCCCGCTGTGCAAATTCAAGCGCCAAAAGGGCGGCTTCTATTTCCTGCGGCGGAATACCATCGTTTACAAGACGGCGTAATTCACCCATGATAAGTTCTTCAACTGCCTTGCCCATTTTTTCAGCGTCGCCTTTTATGCTTCTAAGTCCCGCGACAAATAAAATTTCCCTAATCTCGCCTTCAAGCCCTGACACAGGAGAAATATCCTCGCCAAGACCCGATTCAACCAGCGTCCTTGTTAAAGGAGAGCCGTCGTGCCCCAAAAGAATTTCCGTAAGCGCCGCAAGCGCGATATTTTCATCTACGTCTGTAATGTCGGAACAAAGCCACGAAAGAAAGATTGTCGATTTTTTTTCGCTTCCTGCAGGACAATGTACATGGAATTTTTTTGGTTCTTTCCATCTGGGCGTTTTAATTATAGGATCGCAAGCTTTTCCGCCGGGTATATCAGAAAAAAACTCGTTGTTTAAAAAATCAAGCTGTTTTTCTGTTGGTATGTTTCCAGCAAGAAAGATACGGCAGTTTGCGGGAGAATAACGGGTGCGATGGAATTCCTTTAAACCTTCCCATGTTAACTGCGGAATTTCCAGCGGGTCGCCGCCGGATTCAAAATCATAGGGCGTGTCAGGCATTACCGCCTTAACAGACCAATGTCCCGCATAAGTATCAAGCGATGAATACGCGCCTTTCATTTCATTGTAAACAACGCCCGTGACGGCAAGTTTCCCGTCCTGATACTCCAGCCTGTGTCCTTCCTGCATGAATGTCCACTCCGGAATTAACGGCCTAAAAACCGCATCGCCGTAAACAGACATTAAATTAAAATAATCATGTTCGTTGGTCGAGCTTGCAGGATAAACTGTTTTGTCCGGAAATGTTATCGCGTTTAAAAATGTTTGAAGACTCCCTTGAGCAAGAACAATGAATGCGTCTTTTAACGGATACCGTTCGGATCCGCAAAGAACAGAATGTTCAAGGATAGGCGCAACGCTGGTATTGTCCTACGGAAAAGTAGCAAAATCAAACGAAAAAAGATTTTCTATATCGTCATTTAATATATGAAAAACTTCTGC
>Ga0123356_10002136_pt1 | contig 21337 bp, 20 predicted proteins | sample TergutEmb28metaG_2_FD_92546 | JGI IMG/M metagenome (GOLD analysis project Ga0123356, IMG submission 92546) | Embiratermes neotenicus P3 segment gut microbial communities from Petit-Saut dam, French Guiana - Emb289 P3 | ecosystem: Host-associated > Arthropoda: Insects > Digestive system > Gut ... | reverse complement strand
GGGCCGGCGGCGCGCGGACACACGAGGCCGCGCGCCCGCGGCGTCACGCCCCGATCCTGCCCGGCGTCGTCTTCAGAACATGCCGTTCGAGTTGGCCGATTTCTCCGGCACCGGCTGCGCGACATCCCAGTGCTCGGCGATCTTGCAGTTATCGATGCGCAGGATGTCCACGACGGCGAGTCCACGGTCGCCGGGGTTGAATACGGCGTGCGAGTGCACCGCCACCAGGTTGCCGTCAGCGATGATGCGCTTGATCGAATATTTCGCGTCCGGATGGGACTTGAAGAACGGCTCGAGGAAGGCGATGGCCGCGTCTCGACCGGTCTGCGCCAGCGGATTGTGCTGTATGTAGCCGGGCTCCACCCAGGTCTCGAACGCCGCGCGCGCCTGCTTCTGCAGGTAGAGCTCGTTCGTGAAGCGGGTAGCCACCTCCTTCGGCGTGAGGCGGCACTCGTCCGCCCGGGCCAGCGTGGCCGCGAAGGTCAGCACCGCGATGAGCGGGATGAGAGGTGAGCGCATGCAGGTCTCCTTTGTTGTGATCATTTGTTGTGATCATCGTTCGTGGTCAGTGCAGTCGTGCCGCGGCGATGTCCGCCCCTGCCCGCAGCGCCTGCAGCTTCTTCCAGGTGACGGCGGGGTCGATCTTGCCGTAGCCGGCAAACGTGCCGAAGCCACAATCGGTGCTGGCGATGACGCGCTCGATACCGACGATGTCGATGAAGCGCGCGAGGCGCTGGGCGATGAGCTCGGGATGCTCGACGCAGTTGTTGCGGGTGTCGATCAGACCCGGCGCGAGCACCTTGTCCTCGGGTATCTTCGCCGCGGCCCATACCTGCCACTCATGCTCGTGGCGCGGGTTCGCCGCCTCGAACAGGATCGTGGTCGGGCGGGCCCTGAGGATGATCCCGAGCACCCGCTCGAGCGGGATGTCGTGGTCGTGAGGCCCCTCGTAGTTGCCCCAGCACACGTGCATGCGCAGCCTCTCGGGCGGGATGCCGGCGGTCGCGGCATTCAGCGCCTCCACGTTGGCGGCGGCAGTCAGCAGAAACTCCTGCTCGCTCATATCCTGGTAGCCGGTGTGGCGCGACATGGCGAGGTCCGGGCAGTCGAGCTGCAGCTGCACGCCGCTCGCCGCGATGGCGGTGTACTCCGGTCGCATCGCGCTTACGAGATCAGCGAGGTAGGCCTCGTGCGTTGCGTACCAGGCGTTGGGCTGAAACGCCGTGATCAGCCCCGGGGAGGCGGCGTTGAGGAAGCCGCCCGCACTCCGGCCGGCGAGAGCACGCCGGAACCGGCGAATATCCGCGCGACAGGGCTCCAGATCCTTCAGCTGCACCGGCCCCACGCAGGTCGTGCGCACGAACTCCTGCTCGCCCATGAGCGCCGCGAGCTTACGGCGCAGCTCCGGGAGTGGCGCCAGGTCGAAGGCGGGCTTGCGGGGTGCATGGCCGCCGAATCCCGACAGCCGCTCGGTAACGTACGTCGAGTAGCCCACCTTGCCCTGCTCGCCGTCGCTGACGATCGACACGCCGGCCGCCACCTGCTTCGCCACGGCATCCTCGACGGCTGCCTGCACCAGGCGCTCGAGCGCCGCCGCGTCGTACGGCTGGCCATGGTCGCGGGCGAGCAGCAGCGGCACCAGCTCAGCGCCGCGCGGCAGGCTGCCGACGTGCGTCGTCAGGATATGCGGCATGAGCGCGGCATCAATGTGCGGCCTCGGGCACCTGTTGCCTTTTGTAGGCAGTACATACAAATATGTCGCAACAGGAGCCAGACTTCCAGCTCCCGCGGAGACCAACATGGCCGACCCCTCAGCGAGCGGACTCGCCGCACTCACCGCCCGAATCGAAAAGCTCGAGCACGAGCTCGCGATTCAGCAGGACATTCACCAGGTGCGGCGCCTGCAGTACACCTACGGCTACTTCATCGACAAGTCACAGTACAACGAGGTCGTGGACCTCTTCGCCGAGGACGGCGAGGTATGGTTCCTCGGCGGCATCTACAAGAGCAAGGCGGGGGTGCGGCGGCTCTACATCGGACGCTTCCAGAGCAACTTCACCCAGGGGCACAACGGCCCGCGCTACGGCTGGCTGCTCGATCACCCGCAGATGCAGATGGTCATCGACGTCGCTGCCGACCGGCGCACCGCGCAGGCACGCGGCCGCTCGATGATGCAGGCGGGTCTGCACCATACGGCTTCCGGCCAGCAGCGCGCCTGGTGGGAGGGCGGCATCTACGAAAACAGTTACGTGCGCGACGGCGGCCTCTGGAAGATCAAGGCGCTGCGCTATTACCCTTTCTGGCATGGCAGCTTCGCGGAAGGCTGGGCGAAGACGCCAGTCGATTTCATCCCCATGGCGAAGACCTGTTACCCGCAAGACCCGCTCGGACCCGATGAGCTCATGAACCCCCAGCCGCGGCTCTGGCCAGCGACCGACACCGTCCCGTTTCACTACCCCCACCCGGTGAGCGGCGCAGCCATCGCGCTCGACAACAGCCGGGCGCGCGAAGGGTTCAAGGACTAGCGGGCTATACTGCGACGTAACATAGCAATCAGCCGCCCGTGGGAGAAGGCCGATGAGCGCGCGCGCCGAGACCGACACCGTTGCCGTACGCGTCAGCGGACAGATCGCGTGGCTGAAGTTCAATCGCCCGGAGAAGCGCAACTGCATGAGCCCCAGGCTCAACCGGCAGATGCTGCGCGCCATCACCGAGCTCGAGTTTCGCGACGATGTAGGCGTGCTGGTACTCGCCGGCGAGGGCTCGGCGTGGTCGGCCGGCATGGACCTGAAGGAGTACTTCCGCGAGACGGAGTCCCAGGGCCTCGAGGGCGTGCGCCATTCGCAGCGCGAGGCGTACGCCTGGTGGGAGCGGCTGCGCTGGTACCAGAAGGTCACCATCGCGATGGTGAATGGCTGGTGCTTCGGGGGCGCGTACGCGCCACTCTTTGCCTGCGACCTGGCGTTCTGCTCCGAGGAGGCGCAGTTCGGCCTGTCGGAGATCAACTGGGGGATCCTGCCGGGCGGCGGCGCGAGCAAGGTGGCGGTCGAGCTCATGCCGATGCGCAAGGCGATGTATCACGCCCTGCTCGGCGAGAACCTCACCGGCCGGGAGGCCGAGGCTGCGGGGCTCGTCAACGAAGCGGTCCCCGCGGAACGGCTCGAGGCACGCGTCACCGAGGTGGCGCAGCAGCTGCTGAAGAAGAACTGGGAGACGCTCAAGGCCACCAAGGACGCAATCCGCCGCGTGCGCGAGCTGCCCTATGACGCGGCGCAGGATTACCTGATCCGCGCCCAGGAGGCCCTCAACTGGCACGACAAGTCCGACGGGCGGCATCGCGGCATGAAGCAGTTTCTCGACGACAAGAGCTACAAGCCGGGCTTGAGCGAATACGACAAGTCCCGCGACTGACCAGAATGGGCGGCAATCCTCGTTCTTCAGGCCGAGGAGGATGTCAATCAGTCGGCCTCGCGCACCCGCAGCGCCAGCAGCGCCACCGCGGCGAGCACCGAGCCGCAGGCCATCAGCAGCGCCACCGTCTGCAGGGCGAAGCCTGCCTGGAACAGATAGCCTGCAATGACGGGGGCGATCAACGCTCCGCCCCGGCCCACACCAATCGCAAAGCCGGTGCCGGTGGCGCGGACATGCGTCGGGAACACGCGGGCGAAGAGCAGATAAAATCCCGCGATCGCGGCATTGGTGAACAGGCCCGCGAATGTCAGCGTCGTCTTTAGGCTGACAAGATCCCTCGCGCCGCGGCCGAACCAGACGATCATCGCTGCGCCCGCATAAAGCGTGACGAGAGTGAGGCCTTTCAGCTCGACACGCGTAGCGATGAGCCCGAACAGTGCCCCGCCCAATACACCGCCGAGGCTCACCCACATCAGCACGCCGGCCGCCGCCTGCGGCGCGTACCCCATGTCGACGACGATCTTGGGTACCCATTTGACCAGAAAATAGAAACTGGTGATGTGGGCGAAGTAGCCGAAGGTAACCAGCACGGTCGTCGCCAGGAGTCCCGGCTTCAGCACGTCGGCAAGCGAGCGCCGCGCCACCCCGGCCGCGTCGCTCAGTGCCTCCGCCGCCGGATGACCGAGCCGCGCCAGGATGCGATTGATCCGCGGCAGTGCCCCGGGGGCGCGCGCCCGGTCGAGGAACGCGACGGATTCGGGCACCAGCAGCCACACGAGGGGCAGGAATGCGGCCGTCGCCCACCCCCCGGCGATGAACACGGAATGCCAGCTGGCCGCGGTGAGCAGCCGCTGTACGAAAAAGCCGCCGATCACACCGCCGAGCGGATAGCCGATCACCATCAGCCCCAGGGCGAAACTGCGCCAGCGACGATTGGAGATCTCGGCGGCGACGGCGTTGATCGCAGCCAGCGTGCCGCCGATGCCGAGCCCGGTGAGCAGCCGCCACGGAAGGAGCTGCGCGACCCCCTGCGACTGAGCCGCGCCGAACATGCCGGCGGCCATTGCCAGGAGGCAACCGAGAATCGTCGGGCGCCGCCCCACCTTGTCGGCCACGCCGCCGAGAAGCAGTGAGCCGAGTGCCATGCCGACCAGCTCCATGGAGAGCACCCAGCCGAGCGTCCCCCGATCGATGCCCCAGTCGCGGGCGATGCCGGGGGACGCGAAGCTGATCGACAGGACATCGAAACCGTCGAGTGCGTTCAGCCCCACGGTAACGGCTATCGCCAGCCATTGCGCGACCCCCATCGCGCCATCGTCGATGATGGCCTTCGGGGTACGCGGCAGCGCCGTGCTATTGGTGAATACGGGTGAGGAGCTCAATCAGCTTGGCCACTTCTTTTTCGCTGAAACGCGATTTGAGCCACTCCTCGTGGTGCTGGATGGCGCGCTTGGCCGCCGCCAGCGCCCTGCGTCCTGCGTCGGTGAGGTTGAGCGCCTGCTTGCGTCCGTCGCTGCGGGACTTGCGGCGCTCGAGGTAACCCTTCGATTCGAGCCGGTTCACGATCGCCATGGTCGTGGCGCGGTCCATGCGCATGCGCTGGGCGAGGCCGGTCTGGGCGATGTCCGGGTGATCGTGTACCAGCCACAGCGCCGAGACCTGCTTCTGGGTGAGGTCGAGGTCCGCGAAGGTCTCGGTAAAATGCCGGTAAACCGCACCGTGAGCCAGGCGAATGTGAAAGCCGACGATATTGCGGATCTCGCCGATGTCCTCGGCGCCCGCGACGTGCGGCGTCGTGATGGCGACCGTGTCTTTGATGAGTTTCGGCATCGGCTACCCTGCAGAAGATTGTTAGTATAACTTACAAAGGCTGCCGACAAGGGGACGTGCCATGTCTCATTTTCCCCGGACACCTGCTTTTACCGGCTTCAACACCCCCTCGCGCATCGAGGCGGACATTCTGGATCTGGCGCACGAGGGCACGATTCCCCGCGAGCTCAACGGCGCCTACTTCCGCGTGCAGCCCGATCCGCAGTTTCCGCCGCGCCTCGGCGACGACATCGCCTTCAATGGCGACGGCATGATCAGCCGCTTCCACATCCATGACGGCCAGTGCGACTTCCGCCAGCGCTGGGCGCGCACCGACAAATGGCGCCTGGAGCATGCCGCGGGCAAGGCATTGTTCGGCGCCTATCGCAACCCGCTGACGGACGATGAGTCCGTCAAGGGTCGGATCCGCGGCACGGCCAACACCAACGCCTGGATCCATGGCGGCAGGCTGTATGCGCTCAAGGAGGATTCGCCGGCCCTGGTCATGGATGCCGCGACCCTGGAGACGGAGGGCTACACCTCGTTCGACCACAGAATGACCGGCCAGACCTTCACTGCGCATCCGAAGGTCGACCCGCGGACCGGCAATATGCTCGCCTTCGGCTATGCCTCATCGGGACTGTGCACGGATGACTGCACCTTCTATGAGGTCAGCCCGCAGGGCGAGTTGATCCGCGAGCTGTGGTTCAAGGCGCCCTACTACTGCATGATGCATGACTTCGCCATCACCGAAGACTACGCGCTGTTTCACATCGTGCCGTCGATCGGCAGCTGGGATCGCCTCCGGCAGGGCCTGCCGCACTTCGGTTTCGACACGACGCTCCCGGTATACCTCGGGGTGTTGCCGCGCCGCCGTCCGGACGCGAGCGCGCAGGACATCCGCTGGTTCAAGCGCGACAACTGCTTCGCCAGCCACGTGCTGAATGCCTTCCAGGAGGGCACGCGCATTCACTTCGATACGCCGGAAGCGAAGAACAACATGTTCCCGTTCTTCCCCGACGTGCACGGCGCGCCGTTCAACCCCGCGGAAGCGATGAGCCACCTGACGCGCTGGACGGTGGACCTGCGTGCGGCTGCGGACACCTTCACCAGCATCGAGCGCCTCAGCGGTACCGCGGCCGAGTTCCCGCGCATCGATGAGCGCTTCACCGGCCTCCCCTACCGGTACGGCTGGCTGCTGGAGATGGATATGCGCCGACCGGTGGAGCTGCGCGGCGGCAGCGCCGGCGGACTCCTCATGAACTGCCTCTTCCACAAGGATCTGGCGACCGGCGCCGAGCAGCACTGGTGGTGCGGGCCCGTCTCGAGCCTGCAGGAGCCATGTTTCATCCCCCGTCACAGGCGGGCACCGGAGGGCGACGGCTGGATCGTACAGATCTGCAACCGCCTGGATGAGCAGCGCAGCGATCTGCTGCTGTTCGAGGCGCAGGAGATTGCCGCGGGACCCATCGCGACCATCGGGATTCCGCTCCGCATGCGCTTCGGGCTGCACGGCAACTGGGCGGAGGCGGCCGACATCGGGCTTGCCGCTTGAAACAGAGTCGGCGCGAGACTTAGCTCACCCGAGGGGATCCTCGCAATAGCACTCCAGCAACGTGCGCAGCCGCCGGACAGCCAGCTCAGGCCGTGGGCACCGCTGCTGCGGGTGCCGCCGGCGGTGCGGCGAGCACCTCGCCACCACGCCGCGCGCGCTCGATCAGCCCGGCCTCGTCGCGGTTCACCCGCCGCGCGAGCGCGATCAGCATGACCACGATCGCCGGGGCGACCCAGTTGATGGAAAGAATCGCCGCGGCGAGATTCCCGCCGTTGGCATCCGCGATCATGCCCACGACGAACGGGCCGATGCCGATTCCAAACAGCGTATAGACGATGATGTACATGCTGGCGGTGATGCCGCGCATGCGTGGCAGCACCTGCTCGAACATGATCGCGAACAGCGGTGGGTACCAGGCCGTGAGCACGAGACTGTAGAGCACGAAGCGCGCGTAGAACGCCGCCGGCTCCGGCGCGTGGTACACCCAGATCGCAAGCAGCGGCGAGACGCCGAGCGCCACCAGCGTGACGTATGCACGACCCGCGCCCGGGAAGCGCGCGTTGATGCGGTCGGACAGCGGACCGGCAATCATCGGGCCGATCATGCCGAGCACGCCGGCCAGCACGCCGAATTGCAGCCCCGTCGCGGCCGGCGACAGGCCGTAGTGCTTCATCAGAAACGAGGGCGTGAAGCCCATGGTGCCGTAGTTGATCATCATCTGCAGCGCAGCGACACCCATGCACAGCAGCAGCGCCGGCGAGCGAGTGATGACCGCGAAAGTCGGCCGGTCCGCAAGCCGCAACCGCTGCAGGAGGTTCACCACCACCAGGGCGCCAAAGCCCACCACACCCCACTGTAGCGCGTGCGGATTGACGGCGAGCGCGCCGAAGTGCAGTGGCGGCCGCGGCGAGAGGGCTGAAGTGATGCGCGTGAGTACGATGGCGCCGGCAATCACCAGCAGCGTCGCCACGAGGTTGACGCTCCAGTCGCGTGCGCCGGCCCGGCGGCTCGCGAGCGCGAACCAGTTGGCGCCGGGCGTCACCGCGCCGAGGAGCGCGAGACTGTCACGCAAGGGGTGGGGATCGGGCGGCGACTCGATGCCATCCAGCCGGCCGCGCTGCGGCTCGGGCATGCGCCACAGGAACGCCGCGAGAATGAACCCGGGGGCAGCCGCCACGAGAAACGCGAACTGCCAGCCTCTGAGGCCGAGCGGCGCTGCGCTTCCGGCGTACAGGTGGTCCCACCAGTCGGCGGTGACGCCGCCGAGCACCGAGGAGCCCCCGAGGCCGAGCGCGATGGCGGCCGCGATCACCGCCGCAGCGAAGCCACGGCGTGGCTTCGCGTAGTGATCGAACACCAGCGAGAATCCCGCCGGCTGCGCCGCGCCCTCGCCGATACCCACACCGAGCCGGGAGAGCGCGAGCAGCGCAAAGCCGTGCGCGGCGGCCGCGAGCGCCGTGGCCACGGACCAGAACGCCAGCGTGATGCCGAGCAGCCGCGTTCTCACCCAACCGTCCGCGAGCCGCCCGAGGGGCAGCGAGAAGAGCGCATAAAACAGCGCGAACACCGTGCCGTACAGGAGTCCCATCTCGGCATCGCCGACGCCGATGTCATGCTTGATGCGCGGGCTCAGGATCGCGAGGATGTTGCGATCCAGCAGACTCATCGCGTTGGTGAGCGCGACGAGAGTGAGCGCATAGCCTGCGGTCCGAGTGATGCGCGCGCGGCTCACAGCGCGAACCAGCGCTCGGCGTTGGTCTGCATCAGCTTCTTCCTGGTCGCGAGCGGGATGTCGAGATTGTCGTGCGTGCGCACCTCATCGGCGGCGAACTGGTACGGGTAGTCCATCGCATACATCACCCGGTCCTCGCCCACCACCTGCTGCGTGAACAGGATCGCCGGCGCCCACGCCATGCCGCTGGTCGTGATCAGCACATTGCTGCGCAGGTACTCGAGAATGGTCTTCTTGAGCGGCTGCATTTGCGGATAGCGCTGCGAGCGCACGCTCGCCTGGTGCATGTAGTCGAGCCGATAGACCCAGAATGGCAACGCCTCGCCCATGTGACCCACCATGATCTGCAGCTGCGGGTAGCGGTCGAAGATGCCGCTGGTGATGAGACGCAGCAGGTGCAGCCCTGTCTCGACACCGAAGCCAAAGATGGCGCCGTCGAGCCCCGCCTGCAGCATCGGGCGGATCATGGAGTCGGGCGGCGTGGCGGGATGGATGTAGAGCGGATGGCCGGTGTCGGCGAGCGCACGAAAGATCGGCTCGAACTTGGGATGATCGAGGTACTCGCCCTGGGTGTGGCTGTTGATCTGCACCCCTTTGAAACCGAGCCCACGCGCGCCGCGCACGATCTCCTGCGCCGACCACTCCGGGTCCTGCGGAGCGACGGTGGTCATGCCGATGTAACGGTCCGGCCGGCGTGCGACGTGTTCGGCGAGGTAATCGTTGGCGCGCTGCGCGAGCCCGCGGGCTTCGGCCACGTCCTGCAGCGGCTGTGCGCCGGGAGAGGTGAGCGCCAGCACCGCCTTGTCGATCCCCGTCTCGTCCATGTGGCGGATGCGCTGCTCGCCGAGGTCGAGCAGCCGCTCGATGATCTGCGTGGCGCGCTCGCAGGGGCTGCGCGCGTAAAAACCCCACAGCGACACCAGACCCAGGTCGGCTGTGCCGTCCTTCACCATGCGCAGATAGCAGTCGATCTGCTCGCGCGTGGCGAAGGCTTCCTCGGCCGCGATGCGCAGGTAGCCCCGATCGCCACCGGTCTTGAGGGGGTGGCTCATGCTTCAGCCTTCGTGGACCGCCTTGACCACCAGGCACGACATCACCCCTTCGGGCCCGTTCTCCGATCCGTGGCCGGACCACTTGACGCCGCCGAACGGCGCATCGCCGCTGCTGAGCGTGGAGGTGTTGATGCACAGCATGCCGGTCTCCACCTCGCGCGCCAGACGCCGCTGCCGTGCGGCATCGTTGGTCCAGCTGAATGCGGCCAGTCCGTACGGCAGGCGGTTGGCCTCAGCGATCATGTCCGCCTCGGTGCGGAAGGGATTGACGAGGGCGACCGGGCCGAACGGCTCCTCGTTCATGATGGCCGCGCTGCCCGGAATGTCGGACAACACCGTCGGTGCGTAGAAGTAACCCTGCGAGCCGAGACGGCGGCCGCCGGTGTGCAGCCTTGCGCCCGCCCGGACCGCGCCGCCGATCAGGCGGTCCATGGCGTCCGGGCGGCGCGGGTTGGCCATCGGCCCCATCTGCACGCCCTGTTCCAGCCCGTTGCCGACGGCGAGCTGCGCGGCGCGCTCGGTGAAGCCGCTGAGGAAGCGCTGGTACACGCCTTCCTGCACGATGAAGCGCGTCGGAGACACGCACACCTGCCCGGTGTTGCGGAATTTCGCCGCCACCATCGCCTTCAGCGCCTGCTCGATGTCAGCATCGTCGAACACCAGCACGGCTGCGTGTCCGCCGAGCTCCATGGTCGTGCGCTTGCAGTCCTCGGCGGCGAGCTTCATCAGGTGCTTGCCGACCACGGTCGAGCCGGTGAAGCTCAGCTTGCGAATGATGGGCGAGCCAAGGAGATGCCGGGACACCTCATCGGGGACGCCGAACACCGCCTGACCCACTTCCTTTGGCAGGCCGGCATCGAGCAGGCACTGCAGCACCGCGAGCGCGGACGCGGGCGCTTCCTCCGCGGCCTTCATGATCACCGAGCAGCCGGCGGCAATCGGCGCACCGAGCTTGCGGCCGGGATTGCCGATGGGGAAATTCCACGGCGCGAACGCGGCCACGGGCCCGACCGGCTCGAGCATGACGGTCGAGCGCAATCCGGCGGGACGCACGAGCTGGCGGCCGTAGAGACGGTGACACTCGCCGGCGTAGAACTCGAACAGCGAGACGTTCATCATCACTTCGAGGCGCGACTCGGTGAGTGTCTTGCCCTCCTCCAGGGTCGCGATGCGCCCGATCTCCTCCTGGCGCTCGCGCAGCAGCCGCGCGGCGCCTGTGAGCACCGCAGCTCGCTGGGCGGGCGGGGCATCGCGCCACAGGCGAAAGCCGCGCTGTGCGGCTGCGAGCGCGCGCTCGAGATCCGCCGCACCGGCAAGCGGCAGTGCGCCGAGCGCCTCCCCGGTGGCGGGATTGACGACGGTGTGGACGCGGCGGTGCCCGACGGGGATGCTTTCCCCATCGATGATCATGTGCAGCTCGGGATAGCTCACCGGCCTCAAGCCTTCAGGGTCTGCGCTTCGAGCTGCTCGAGCCGCACGACCTCGCGGCCGTAGGGTTTGATAGCGCGCGAGATGGTGAAAGCCGCGAGCGGCAACAGTATCGCGGCCGTCAACACGATGCTCTTCCACAAGTCGGCATCGTTGCGGAAGACGCGTTGCGTTACGCTGCCGATCAACTGTCCCCCGATGGCTCCAAAGGCGATGAACATGAACAGATAGATGGCCGTCACACGGCCGCGCATCTCGTTCGGCGTGATGCGCTGAATGGCCGCATTCTGCGGCACGGCCGAGGCGAGCCCGCATACCCCGCTCGCGAACACGAACAGGAGCGCCAGCTCTCCCGTGGGCATGAGTGGAGCCGCGACCTCGAACGGTACAATGAGGGCAAACAGTATGGCGGCGGCGCGTACGTTGGCGTCCTTGTAGCGCTTGGCGAGCCATTCCGTGAACACGGTGCCGACGAAGGCTCCCAGCAGCCAGGCCACCGCAATCACGATGCCCAGCGCACTGCCGATGCGCTGTGAACTCCAGCCGTAGGTACGGGCGAGGAAGGTCGGGCGCCAGACGCCGAGTCCCTGAAACTCGGTAGCGCTGAAAGCGAGGCCGATGAAGAGCGGCAGGTAGACCGCCTTGCGCGCCCAGATCTCACGCAGTACGGCCATCATCGGCACGGCCTGCCCCACTGTCACCCCGCGCCGTGCGGGCTCCTGTGCAAGCAGCAACAGTGCCGCGACAGCCAGGCCGGGAACGCCAACCATCATGAGCACCCACTGCCAGCTGTGGATCGTGAGTCCCAGCCAGTGCGTGACGGGCCATGCCGCCACCATGGTGAGCAACAGTCCGCCGAGCGAAAAACCGAGCACGTTGCCGCTGATGAAGCCGAGCTGCAGGAAGCCGATGGCACGCGGCAGTCGCGCCGGCGGGAAATAATCCGCGAGCATCGAATATGAGCCCGGGGCGTGCGCCGAGCCGCCCGCACCGACCAGCATGCGGCTCATGAACAGCTGCACGAAGCTCTGCGCGAGGCCGCCGAGCGAGGTGATGCCGCCGATCAGGGTGATGCCGCCTGCGAGCACGTACTTACGCGGGTACATGTCCACGAGGCGGGCGAGGGGGATCCCGACCAGCACGTAGAAGATGACGTTGGCCGGCCCGAGGAGAAAGCCCAGCTGCTCGTCGGTGAGCTGAAAATCGCGCTTGATGGCCGGCGCCATCATGCTGAAGATCGTCGCGTCGAGGAAATTCAGCGCCGTCGCGAGGATGATTACGAACAGCCCGTAGTACGCGGCGCGGCGTGCCGGCCACCCCTGCGCCTGTGCCAGCTGGGCCTGTGCTTTCGCATCCGCGTCCGCCACCGGGCTCACCCCTGCGGGTACCTCAGCGACCATGGGCTCCCCCTCTCGCGCTCGCTTTGCCAGCGCCAGACTGTATGTGTTAGATACAATATTGACTTGCGGCGGTTTGTCCAGCGCTTTGTGGCCGCGCCCTGCCGGGGCGTCGGCGGCCGGCGCCGCCGCTGAAACGAGAGGGGGCCGCAGTATGCAGAACCTGCCTGGCAAGACCGCATTCGTGACCGGAGGCGCCAGCGGCATTGGCCTCGGCATTGCCAAGGCCCTGCTCGGTGCCGGCATGAACGTCGTCATCGCCGATGTCCGCAAGGACCACCTCGGGCAGGCGGTGGCAGAGCTCGGCTCACCTGCGCGGGTGCTGGCGCTCGAGCTCGACGTGACCGACCGTGCCGCCTACGCGCGTGCCGCGGACGCCGCCGAGGCGCGCTTCGGCAACATCCACATTCTCTGCAACAACGCCGGTGTCGGGGTGGTCGGCCCCACGGAGCTCGCGACCTTTGCCGACTGGGACTGGGTGATGGGCGTCAATCTCGGCGGGACCATCAACGGCATCGTCACCGTGCTGCCGCGCATGAAAAAGCATGGCGAGGGTGGACACATCGTCAACACCGCCTCGATGTCCGGCCTCGTGCCCCACGGGGGCGCGACCATCTACGGCACCTCGAAGGGAGCCGCGGTCGCCATGATCGAGTGCATGCGTCCCGAGCTCGAGCCGCACGGCATCATCTGCTCGGCCTTCTGCCCGGGAGCGGTGCAATCGAACATTGCGGAAGCGGGCAAGACGCGGCCTGCATCCCTTGCCGACACGGGTTATGCCGAGAGCGACAAGCGCCGCCAGCAGGCCGGCAAGCTCTTGCATCTGTTCCGCACCAAGGAAGAGGTCGGCCAGCGCGTGCTCCAGGGGATCCTGAACGATGAGCTCTACATCCTGACCCACAGCGAATTCCGTCAGGGAGTCGAGGATCGCGCTGCAGCCATGTGCGCGGCCGTGCCCGATCTGCCGGAGAACGAGGAATACAAGCACACCTTCGGCTTCCTGTTCCGCAACCCGATCCACGCGGCCGAAACTCTGCGCCACAAGCGGGGCAGGACATGAAAGACTTTGCAGGGCGCACGGCCTTCGTCACCGGCGGCGCGAACGGTCTGGGGCTGGGTCTGGTGCGGGCGCTGCTCGCCGAAGGCTGCAACGTCGCCATCGCCGACATCCGCCGGGGTTCCATCGACGCTGCGCTCCAGGCGCTCGCCAACCCCCGGTCGCTGGGCATCGAGGTGGACGTGTCCTCGCGGGCCGACCTGGCACGCGCCGCCGATGCCGTGGAAGCAAAGTTCGGCGTGGTCACGCTGCTGTTCAACAACGCCGGCGTCAACCTGTTCCAGAGCATCGAGGAGTCGAGCTACGACGACTGGGACTGGATCATGGGGGTGAATCTGCACGGCCCGATCAACGGCGTCATGACCTTCGTGCCGCGCATGATCCGTGCGGGGCAGCGCGGCTACGTGGTCAACACGGCCTCGATGGCGGGCTTGCTCGCCGCCGGCACCTGCGGCATCTACAACACCACCAAGTTCGCCGTGCGCGGCCTGTCCGGATCCCTGCGGGCGAGCCTCGCGCCGCACGGCATCGGCGTCTCGGTGCTGTGCCCCGGGCTGGTCAAGTCCTACATCTACGCGAGCGACGAGATCCGGCCGGCGGCGCTGCAGGCGGGAGCCAAGCCCGTGAACACCGAGTTCGTGAAGCGCCTGGCGGAGGTGCACGAGTTCGGCATGGAGCCGGACGTGATCGCGGCGCGCGTGCTGGAGGCAATGCGCGAGGATCGCTTCCACATCTTCCCGCATCCCGAGTTCAAGGACGAGCTCAACGAGCTCTTCGGTGAGATCCTCGGCGACTTCCGCGACTACCCGGTCGATCCCGGCCATGCGCAGCGCATCGATTTCGAGAAGACGCGCCGCGAGAGCTACCGCAAACAGCGCCGCGGACTCAAGGGAGCCTGAGCCGTGCGCGTGGACGCACTCGATCACGTGAACATCATTACCCCGGACCTCGAGGGCACCGCGCGCTTCTACGCCGAGCTGCTCGATCTCGAGCCGCGCGACGGCCCGCCGCCCCTGACCCACGACAACGCGCGCTGGCTGTACGACCCGGCGGGCCGCGCCATCGTGCACCTCAACAGTCTCGATTGCCCGCGCGCTTATGACCGCGAGGTCAGCCGCGGGCCGACCGGCTCGCTGCACCACGTGGCGCTGCGCTGTCAGGGGTACGAGGAGCTGCGGGCGCGGCTCGTGAAGCGCGGCCTCGATCACAAGACCAACGAGGTCGCCGCGATCGGTCTGCAGCAGATCTTCGTCCTCGACCCGAACGGCGTGCTGCTCGAGCTGAATTTCTTCGGCGGCTGAGGGGCGGTGGCTCTTGTTACTCGAATACCGCAACCCGCCCGATGACCCGTCGGCGCTCTATGCCGCGCTCTACGGCGGCGAGGTCGTGCGCTTTTCCGGTCTGCGGTCCATGGCGGCCATCGTGGCCTTCACGCGCGCCTTCCTCGAGGAGCGGCTGGCTCCGCACGTGCCGGTGGAGATCCACCGTCATCTCGGCGCGCACGCTCTCGCGGGACGGCTGAGTGAACTGCAGGCGGAGTACGCCCGCTCCGGCGAGGTCAAGAGGCTGTGGCGCAGCCTGTTCGAGGCCGTCGGTCTCGATCCCGGGGACACGGCGCGCGACAGGCTGAGGCTGCGCTTCCAGGTTCACAGCGAGCCCGGGTCGACGGCGGCCTGGTCGCGCAGCACCGCGACCGTGGGCTTTCACCGCGATACCTGGGGCACCAATCTGTCCGCGCAGGTCAACTGGTGGGCGCCCGTATGGCCGATCACCGCGGAACGCACTTTCGCCATTCACCCGCGCCTGTGGAACGTGCCCATTCCCAACGACAGCGTGCATTTCGACCTGGCAGATGTCATGGAACGGCTGCGCACGGCGCCCGAGACCGTGGGCTCAGGTCAGCTTGCCCCGCGCCCGACCCAGCCGGTGGACTCCGCGGGCGGCGTGCCGGTGGTGCTGGATCCCGGCGAGATCATCGCCTTCTCCAGCGCGCAGGCCCATGTTGGCGTGCCCAATCACACCGATCTCACGCGCATCTCGCTGGAGACACGCACCGTGTCGATCAGCGACGTGCGCGCGCAGCGCGGTGCGCCCGACGTGGACGGTGAGGCACGCTGGGCCGCTCCCGGCCTGTTCCGCCGTCTGAGCGATGCCGTGCCTCTCAACACGATCCTCGGCTGCGCGCAGCTGGTTCCGCGGACGCCGCCGATCAGCAGTGCCGGGCCATGAAGTGCCGGACTTCCTCACCGATCTCGTCGTTCTCCGGTACGGAGCCGAAGCCAAATCCCCCGTGCGGCATGGCTTCCCAGACGTGCAGTTGCGCCTCGATCCCGGCGCGTCGCAGTTTCCTGTGCAGCAGCACGGAGTTGGACAGAAAGAGGTCACGCGTCCCGGACTGAATGAGAGTCGGCGGAAAGCCTCCGGCAAAGTCGGCGAACAGAGGAGACACGTAGGGGTCGGTCAATTCGTGTCCGGCCGCGTAGAGAGCGTTGCACTCGGGTAGGCCTGCCTTGAGAGTGACGTCGAGCAGCTCGTTGGTGCGGAACGTGTCGCCCGCCTCGGTCAAGTCCACTTCCGGTGTCAGCAGGACTACGGCCGCCGGCGGCGGCAGCCCCCGCTCGCGAATCAGCAGCGTTACGGCCGCTGCCAGATTCCCGCCGGCCGAGACGCCACCGACGACGATCCCTCGCCCCCCGGCGCCTGCGAGCAGCTCGCGGTAGACAGCAAAGCCATCCTCCAGGGCTGCGGGAAACGGGTCGCTTGGGGGCGTGCGGTAGTCGACCGACAACGTCGTCGTCCCGAGCTCATCGGCGGCCTTGGCGCCGAACGCCATCGCAAATCTTCCCGCGCCGAATACGAAGGCACCGCCATGGAAATAGAGATACAAGGGCTGCGCGGCGTTGCCCGGCTCCGCCGGCGTGCAGCGGTAGGTCGTCACACCTGAGAGGTGCTGCGTCTCTACGCGGCAGCGGCAGGCAGCGAGCATCTGCGCCGCGAGCGGCTCCCAGAACGACTCGCTCGCTTCTTTGGCGAGCCGCCACCCCTCGAGGTCGCCCCGCGCCGGACGAGACAGGGCGGGCGTGCTGGCGGCGGCCGACAGGGCAGCGCGTGCCTCGACGCTGATCGTGGCCGGAGGCCCGATCGCGCGCGCCGGCAGCACGACCGGCACGAGTTCCGGCACTGTCTTCAGGCCCCGCCGCGCGTGCGCCAGCCCTGCTTGTAGGTCTCGCGCGCCGCGCGGCTGTAGGGCACGGGGCTCACGATGGCGCGCACCTCGAGCTGCTGGTGCGGCTCGACCGTTGGTTTGCGCGTGCCGCCGTTCTCCTCGCCCCACACCACCTTCACCTCGGTGCCGACCGCAATATCGGGTCGCACCGTGGCGAGGCTCAGCGCCTGCTTCTCGTTGTAGCTGTAGCCGCTGAACATCGAGAGTCCCACGGTGTTCCCGCGGGCGTCGATGACCCGGTCATAGTTGGCCGAGGCGTAGTTGGCGAGCGGCAGGTCGAAGAATTTGTATTGCTGGCCTTCCGGTTGCAGGAGCGAGGCCATGATTTTCGCCATGTCTTCGGCATTCCAGGCGAGCGTCACTTTCTTGCGCTGCGTGTCGGCCTTCACCTGCTGCAGCGCCTCGCGGCCATGGAATTCGTGATCGAAACGGATGAACGAGCCGTAGCCGAGCTCGAAGGGGCTCAGGTAGTAATCCTCGATGTTGGCGGAGACGAAGCTGCCGCCGATCGAGCCGGTGGCCTCGTAGCTGTCGGGACCGAGCCATTGGCGATAGGGCTTGAGCTTCTCGCCGCTGTAGATTGCCGGTAGCGGCGAGGGAATCCAGCCCGACTCGAGCGTGTTCGCCGGGTAGGCGCGGCCGCCGCACGGCACCAGGCCGAACTCGCGCCCGGCCGCGAGAATCGCCGCGCGGATCTCCTCCTGCTCCGCATACGCGCCCCAGATCTCGAGTCCCGGCGCGCCGGACATGCCGTGCCGGAGCGTACGCACCTGCCGGCCGGCAATGGTCATGGTCGACATGCTGAAGAACTTGAGCTGCTCGAGCGGGCCGCCGTTCAGCTTCTCGATGACCGCCCAGGCCTTCGGACCCTGGATCTGGAAGCGCCACACCGAGCGGGTCACCGGCTTGCCCATCGGGCGCATCGGTGAGCGGTCATCCAGCTCGACCTCGACGTCGTAACCGCCGGTCGCCGCGTGGAAGCGCAGCCAGCTGGCAGCCGGCGCCCGGCCGACGTACAGGAGCTCCTCAGCGTCGAGATAGAAGAGGATGCCGTCGCCGATCACGTGACCATAGGGCGTCGTCGGCACGTACTGCTTCGCCTTGTTGACGGTAAAGCCCTGCATGGAGTTGATCGCGGTGTCGCTGAAGAGCTTCAGCGCATCGCGGCCGCGCACGTAGAGATTCACCATGTGGTGCGTCTGGTCGAACAGCACGGCGCTGTGCTGCCACGCCCACTGCTCGCTGCGCCAGTTGCTGAATTCTGCCGCGACCACCGGGTAGACGTACGCGCCGAGCTGCGAATTCCGCAGCATCTGCACGGGATTGCCCGCTGCCGCCAGGATCTCTTCGAGATTGCGCGCCGCCATGACTCAACCCCCTCGGGCCGGAACCCACTGCTTCCGTGGGTTCCGGATGATATCGCAGTTTGTAAGTAAGACAAACGATTTGCCCCGGCCCGCTGAGGCATGCGCCTGGCCGCACCGCCCCCTCAGGCGGGATTGGCGATCACCACTTTCCCGAACAGATCGCCCGAGGACTGGTAGGCGTACGCGGCCCGGGCGTCGGCGAACGCGAACACGCGGTCGACGACCGGCTTGAGCGCCTGGCTGTCGACGAAGGCGTTGAGAGAGCGCGCCATGGCGGCCGAGCCCACGAAAATTCCGCGCAGCGTCGCGCCCTTGACCATGAGCGGCATGGGGTTCGCGTCGCCCTGCATGGTCAGCACGCCGATGAGGGCGATCTCACCCCCGAAGCCCACGGCCTGGATGGACTGCGCGAGCGTACCGAGTCCGCCGACCTCGACCACGTGATCGATGCCGCCACCGGCGAGCTCCGCAGCCCGGGCCCCCCACTGCGGTTCCGAGCGGTAGTTGACGGTGGCATCGGCGCCCAGTTGCCTGGCGCGGGTGAGCTTGGCGTCATTCGAGGACGTGGCGATGACGCGCGCGCCGACGGCCTTGGCGACCTTCAGCGCGAGCAGCGAAACACCGCCAGTGCCGATCAACAGCACGCTCTGGCCGCGCTCGAGCGGACGCTGCCCCATCATGAGGGCGTTCCATGCGGTGACTCCGGCACAGGGCAGCGTCGCGGCCTCCTCGAAACTGAGCGACGTCGCGAGCTTCACGACGCCCGTCTCGGGAAGCGTCACATAGTCCGCGAGCGTCCCCCTGGCGGGGGGGCAGCCAAGCGCGTCTCCCTTGTGCGCAGGGGGCGGGCCATCCAGCCAGCCCTGGAAAAACGTCCCGGCCACCCGGTCTCCGGGAACGAGAGTCCGGACTCCGGCGCCCACAGCCTCGACGACTCCCGCGCCGTCGGACAACGGCACGCCGGCCACGGGGATAGCGCGGCCGAAGTAGACGCCGCGGGCAATCGCCTGATCACGGAAGTTGAGGGAAGTCGCCCGCACGCGCACCAACACCTCGCCTGCGGCAGGCTCGGGACGCGGCAGCTCCATGAGCTCGGCCTGATCGATCGAGGTGCACCCCGCCGGCAGCTGCCAGGCGCGCATTCTGGTTGTCGTGCTCATCGGGCCCCCGACCAGGTCCGTAGTCCCGGCGCCGTGCGGTCCTCACCGGCGAGTGCCCGCGCCACCGCCGGCCGCGCGCGCATCCGCTCTCCCCAGGCGACGAGCCGCGGACAGCGCTTGCCGATGTCCATCTCCGGAAACATGCGCGCGACCGCCACGCCGCAATACGCGAAGAAGTTGATGTCAGCGAGCGTGTAGTCGTTGCCCGCGATCCACTCGGTCTCGCCCAGCTGCTTCTCCACCTTGTCGACCGCGTAGCGGATCTTCTCGGTCGCATACGCGAGGTCCTGCTCGCTGAAGCCCGAGCGCGCCGTGCGCCACTTGGTGCGCTGGTCAGGCAGCGGGATGCGCTCCATCAGGCGCTCGAACTCGCCGCTCGCGACGCTGCGCGCAATGATGCCCACCATGCGGTGCCAGCCGTGCATCGATACGTAGTTCATCACCTGCTCGTCGCAGAATTTGTTCCAGTAACGCATGCGCGCCGCGCCCACCGGATCGCGCGGCCGCAGCCGCACGTCGGGAAAGACGTCTTCCAGATACTCGTTGATGACGCTCGTGTGGGTGATGATCGTGCCGTCGTGATCGAGCACCGGTACCTGCCCCTCCGGGTTGATCGCGACGAACCACGGCTCGTGCTGCTCGAACTTGTGCAGGTCGACGTAGATGCTCTGCCACGGCAGCCCCTTCTCGATGAGCGGAATCATCGACTTCAGTGAGTTCGCCAGCGGCTCAGCGTGATAGTACTTGAGTGTCATGAGCGCCTCTGCTGTTGGCTCCCGCTGCTCAGCTGGGCCCCGCCTCAGGTGAGCCCGAGGAGCCGCGCCGCGTTGCCCTTTAAGATTCCCGGCAGCACCTCGGCCTTGAAGCCGACCTGCTGCGCCGCCTCCAGCCACTTGTCGGGACGGATCAGCGGAAAGTCCGAGCCGAACATCATCTTGTGGCGCAGCGGGCCGTTGGCGTACTGGATGATCTGCGGCTGGAAATATTTCGGGCTCCAGCCTGAGAGGTCGAGGTAGACGTTGTCCTTGTGCAGCGCCATCGACAGGCTCTCGTCGACCCACGGCCAGCTCGGGTGCGCGAGCACGATCTTCATGCCGGGAAAATCGACGGCGACGTCATCGATCAGCATCGGCTGCCCCCACTTGAGGCGCACACCACCGCCGCCGGGAAGTCCGGTGCCCATGCCCGAATGGCCGGTATGAAAGATCGCCGGCAGCCTGTGGGCCGCGATCACCTCGTAGAGCGGGTAGGCGCTGCGGTCGGCGGGGTGGATGTCCTGCATGATCGGGTGGAACTTGAAGCCCCGCACCCCGTGCTTGTCGATGAGATCAAGCGCCTCGCGCGCACCCTTCCGACCCTTGCGCGGATCGATCGAGGCGAACGGGATGACGATGTCGGCGTTGTGCGCGGCGAAGTCGGCGATCTCGTAGTTGCTGACGCGCTGCGCGCCGATACTGCTCTCGCAGTCGACCGTGAACAGGCAGAACGCGATCTGCAGCTCGCGATAGAGTGCGATGATCTCGGGGATCTTCGGCCGCTCGCGCGGCGCCTTGAAGTACGCCGACGCCGCATCGTAGAAGCGGCCCATGAGGGGATCCTCGGGATCGTGACAGGAGACATCCGCGTGTACGTGCACGTCGATCGCGCGGACTCTGGCGAGATCAATCATGCCGCGCGCTCAGGCCAGCATCCCGGGCACGGCCTTCCTCGCCTGCTCGATCTCCGCCGCCCGGTCGCGCTTGATCGGCACGTCGCGCCCCGCCTGCACGGCGGGCCGCGCACCGACCAGCGCCAGCCAGCGCTGCAGGCTTTTGAACTCGTCAACACTGACACCCGACCAGTCGTGGCCCGAGACCCACGGCCACAGCGCCATGTCGGCAATGGAATAGTCGCCGGCGATGTACTCGTGGCCGGCGAGCTGCCGGTCGAGCACGCCGAACAGGCGCGTGACCTCGCGCTGGTAGCGGTCGATGGCCGGTTGGATCTTCTCCGGGAAGTAGCGGAAGAAAACGTTCGCCTGCCCCATCATGGGACCGATCCCCGCCATCTGGAACATGAGCCACTGCAACACCCGGCTGCGCCCCTGTGCGTCCCGTGGCAGGAACCTGCCGGTTCTTTCCGCAAGATGAATCAGGATGGCGCC
>Ga0123356_10002134_pt1 | contig 21339 bp, 11 predicted proteins | sample TergutEmb28metaG_2_FD_92546 | JGI IMG/M metagenome (GOLD analysis project Ga0123356, IMG submission 92546) | Embiratermes neotenicus P3 segment gut microbial communities from Petit-Saut dam, French Guiana - Emb289 P3 | ecosystem: Host-associated > Arthropoda: Insects > Digestive system > Gut ... | reverse complement strand
CGAGGCGGAGCAGCGAGTATCCGGCGTAAGCGGGCAGCGCCCAGGGGCTGCGGGAGATTTCGACTTCGGGAGTAAATGGGCCGAGCCAGGTCTTGCCGACCATGATGATCGCGTACAAGAGCACTATGGCAGCGCCAAACATCAGAACATCGGGCAGATGCGAAATCTCGATGCTGGGCAGCTGCGTCCAGATGCGATACGCCGAGAATCCCCGAAAAGTGATGCTCTTCCTCATGCGGTCAACACTGTGAAGTTAGCTGGATTTGGGAATTTCGTCCGCAGTCCCGGTCGCGGGCGGAGCGGCGGCCTCGGCGGGCGGTTCGGCCTGTACCAGCAGCCCAGTGGCGCGGTCATAGTCGAAAATTTCCGCGTAGCGACCCCAGTTCAAGGCGGTTTCGAACTGGCGCTGCACTTCGTCCTCGGAAAAGTGCTCGTCGAGGATGTCGTGAAAAAATTCGTCTGACATGGAGTGGTCCGACTTGCGCTTCAGGATGCTGTCGATCTGCTTCAGGATGGTGACGTGTTCGAGCGAAGCCTGCCGGAACAGCACTTTGCGGCTCTGAATGTCGGCGTTGGCGAAGGCAATTCCCTGCTCGGTGATTTGCACATCGCCTTCCTTGAGCCAGGCAAAGCCCATCAGAACGCAGGCTTCGAGAATCGGCAGAAGATCTTCGACGTCCATCACGAGTTCTTCGGAGAGACGGAACAAATCCTCGCGTCCGCCGCGGTCGCGGAGCAATTCGACCAGGCCGGCAATGCCGCCCACGCGCGCATGCGGCAGCATCTGGTATTTTGCGGTGCGGATCGGTGCTCCCTGCTTTTTGAATGTATCTTTGGTCAGGCCGCCAGTAGGCAGAATGACTTCCGCTGTGGTCTCGGCGTCGGGCAACGTGTGTTCAATATCGGGCTCGGTCATGACTTTGTAGACGTAGTCGACCAACTCCACGAAGCGCGCCGACTTGCGGTCGCGGGGATGTTTCAACCGGATATTAAAATCGGACCGGACGCCCGCCGGATGTCTGCCCAAGACCATGACGCGGTCGGCAAGCATGACGGCTTCTTCAATGTTGTGCGTCACGATGAAGATGGCGCTGGTGGGCATCTTCTTGTTCAACCAGAGTTCCAGGAGTTCATTGCGCAGGTTCTCCGCGGTCAGAACGTCGAGTGCGGAAAAGGGCTCGTCCATGAACAAGACTTCGGGCTCAACCACCAGAGCGCGGGCGAATCCGACGCGTTGCTTCATGCCCCCGGAAAGTTCCTTGGGATAGGCGGTTTCGAATCCATCGAGGCCGACGGTGTCGAGCACGCGCAATGCGCGCTTGTGGCGTTCCACGGCAGGAATGCCTTTGGCTTCGAGCGGCGCTTCGACGTTGTCGATCACGGTCAGCCAGGGGAAGAGCGCGAAGCTCTGGAACACGATGGCGACGTTGGGCGTCTGACCGTTGAGCGGCTGCCCATGCCATAAAATAGTGCCCGCCGACGGCTGCGAGAGGCCGGTGAGGATCCGTAGCAGGGTTGACTTGCCGCATCCGGAGGGGCCCAGCAGGGCCACGATCTTGCCCGGTTCGATGACCAGGTTGGTCGATCCAATCACTTGAATGCGCGTGCCGTCGGGCTGCAGATAAGACTTCTCCACGTCGACCGCTTCGATGATAGCGTCGCTCACGCTGAGACTCCCCTACCTTCTATACACGATCTGTTCGGAATGTGCGCTCGCTGTACACTTTATTCACAATCGATAACAGTGCAAGGATTCTAGGCGAAAAAGGCTTCGGCCGTCTGCGGCGGCGACAGCTTCGGCAGCCGATCGCTTAATTCGGCGAGCAGCCCCAGCCTTTGGGCCAGTTCACGGTTGAGCTGACCCTCATCGACGCGCCAGCGCCAGTTGCCGCCATGCAGGCTGGGAGTGTTCATGCGAGCCTCGCTGCCCAATCCCAGGACATCCTGTAAGGGAACGATGCTGAGGGTCGCTGGAGAACACTGGACCGCGCGAACGAACTCCCAGTGAATGCCCTCGTCACAGTGGCCGAGATAGGCTTCGGCGTTGCGGCGTTCGTTCTGGGAAGCACCCGAATGCCACCAGCCCACGACAGTGTCGTTGTCGTGTGTCCCGGTGTAGATGATCTTGCCTTGCGCGCGATGAGGAAGATAGATGTGCGCGCCCTCGTCGCTGAATCCGAATTGCAAAACCGCCATGCCGGGAATCTGTAAGCGGTCGCGCAACGCGTGCACTTCGGGAGTGATGTAGCCCAGATCCTCGGCAAAGAACGGCAACCCGCCGAGCGCCTCGCGCAGTTTCAGGAACAGGTCGTCGCGCGGTCCGTCGACCCAGTGTCCGTTCACCGCCGTAGCTTCGGTAGCGGGGATCTCCCAGAACTGATCGAAACCGCGGAAGTGGTCGAGACGGATGTAGTCGCAATTCTCTGTCGCCCAGCGCATGCGCTGAATCCACCACTGATAGCCGTGCTCTTTCATGACGTCCCAGCGGTAGAGCGGATTTCCCCAGCGCTGGCCGGTTTTGCTGAAGAAATCCGGAGGGACTCCGGCGACGACCTCCGGGTCGAGCTTGTCGTTGAGGCGGAACAGTTGGCGATGGGTCCAGACGTCGGCGCTGTCTTGATTTACGAATATGGCGACATCGCCCACGATGCGGATGGCCCGTTCGGCACAATAGCGTCGAAGTGCGCGCCATTGCTGGTAGAACGCAAACTGCAACGCACTTCTGATACGGATGTCGTCGGCGAGTTCTTGGCGCGCTTTCTCGATGGCGTCAGGATCGCGTCGCGGAAGGCCGTCGGGCCATTGGGTCCAGGTTTCGAGTTTGTGGCGGGCGCGAAGGGCGTCAAACAAAACGAAGTCTTCGAGCCACCAGGCATTCTGACAGGAGAAGGATTTAAAGCTGGCGAGCGCTTCCGGCGGGGCTGATTTCAGAAAATTCCGGGCGGCTTCGAACAACAGCGGCATTTTCTGCCTGAATACTTTGCCATATTCGACGGGTTCGGATCCGGCCAGCAGGGAGTCGATTTGGGCACGATCGACCCAACCATGATCGGCGAGGCGTTCGAGGCTAATCAGCAGGGGATTGCCGGCGAACGCCGAGGTCGACGAATAGGGCGAGTTGCCGTAACCGACGGGACCAAGGGGCAGGACCTGCCAGACGCCCTGGCGCGCAGAGGCGAGAAAATCTACGAAGCGGTAGGCGGCTGGTCCAAAGTCGCCAACGCCGCCGCGGGAAGGCAACGACGTGGGATGCAGCAGGATGCCAGCGGCGCGTTCAAAGGGCATGTCCCCGCCGTTACATGCCGGACTCAGTGCCGGTGCGAGCCAGGTTCTTCAGTTCCTCGTCGTTTCTCTTGATCTTGCCCGCCTTGGTCATCTCATCGACCAGGTTCGAAACGAAGAGTCCGAAGCGTTCCTGTTGCTTGGATTGGATCAGAGAATCACGGATCTGGTCGCGCTTGGCGGCAAAGTCGGCGTCGGAGGGCGGCTGGCTCCCGATCAACGAAAGCACGACCGCAGCCGATCCGCTGCTGATGGGAGCACTGATCTCTCCGGGTTTCATGGTGAAGGCGACCCCAGCCTGGCCGGACATGGAACCCACGTCGGGGACCTGGCCGTCGGGGGCGACCCAATCGCTGGTCTTCATGGTCGCGCCCAGTTCTTGGGCGACGCGTTTCAGATCGTGCCCGGCCTTGGCGCGGTCGGAGAGTTCCTGGGCCTTCTGAGCGAGCAGCGTTCTGGATTGCTCGTTCTTGAATTCCTCCTCCACCCGGCTGTGGATTTCTTCAAAGGTTGGCGTGGCAGCGGGTTTGACCGCGAGCAACTGGTAGACGACCGTCCCCAAAGAAGCGGGAGCCATACTGGGCAGCGAATTTTCTTTTTCGGTGAAGACGGCGTCCATGAACTGCGGCGCCGGCCCCAGACCGGGCAGCGAATCCTGGCGGGAGAAAAAGTCGGAGGTGATGACGGGAATTCCCAGTCTGGCTGCGGTAGCGTCCAAACCGAGGGTCTGGGCGTCTTTGAGCAGCGCTTCCGCCTGCTTCTGAACCGCCTGCTCCGCCATTTGACGCTTCAGGAGGGGCTCAATCTGCGCCTTCACCTCGTCGAGCGATTTCACGTGGGCTTCCTGCTTGTCGTCGACGCGAATGATATGGAAGCCGTAGCTGCTCTTCACCAGGTCGCTGATCTGACCCTTAGGAAGCGAGAACGCGGCTTTCTCGAACTCGGGGACGGTCTGGCTTCTGCCAATCCAGCCGAGGGATCCACCCTGCTTGGCGCTGCCAGGATCTTCGGAGTACTTTTTGGCCAGCTCTTCGAAGTTGCCGCCGCTCTTCACCTGCTTGAGAAGATCTTCGGCGCGGCGCTGGGCTTCGGCCGCACCCTTCTCGTCGACTTTGCCGTCCTGACCGGGAAGCGGGGTCTTGATCAGAATGTGGCTGACCTTCACCTGCTCCGGCACGCGGTAGGAGTCGCGGTGGTCGCGGTAGTAGCTGCCAAGCTGGTCTGGCGTAACCTGTATGCTGGCTTCGGCCTTGCTTGCGTCGATGACCGCGTACTTGACCTTGCGCTTTTCTGGAATCGAGTTGGCGTAACTCGCTTTGTGGCTCTCGTAGAAGGCCTTGAGCTCGGCGTCGGTTGGGTGCAGGCCTTTCTTGATGTCGTCCTGCTTCAGGACCGCGTAGTCGAACTTGACCTTGGTATTCTGCTTCACGAAAGTGTCGTGAATTTCACTATCGCTCACGTTGGCCGTGCTTGAAATCAGGCCCTGAAGCTTGGTGAGCAGGATATCTTTGCTGACCGCGTCTTCGAATTTGAGCGGCGTCAGGTTCGCGCCGCGTAGCATGTCCTCATATTGCTGTTCGCCAATGAAATTGCCGCCCGGGAAGAATGTGGCGGCATAGCGGCCGTGCTGCAGCTCTTCTTTCACTTCGTCGGGAGTGACGCGCAGGCCCATGCGGCTGGCTTCGGCGATCAGCGCCTGGCGGGTGATCAACTGCTCGGCTGCGCGCTGCGTGAAGAAAGGCAGCAGCATGCTGGCATTGGGCCCGCCATTGGGCATCTGCTGGCGCAGCATCTGTTGGGCAGTATCGCGGACTTCCTCGACGCTGATATCCTGGCCGTTGACCTGGGCCACCACGCCCGCTTTGGGTCCACCGAAAGTGTACGCCGAGTTGTTGCTGCTCGGCACCAGATACCACACCATCGACACGGTCATGAGCAGCAGGAGCCCGCCGAGCAGATACTTCTTCAGCGGGCCAGGTGTTTGCAGAAAACGAATCATGTTCTGATCACTCCAGAATAGAAGGACGAATTCTTAATTATAAACTACCGGACGAGGCCCGGCTGGAGCAGGAATGGGTGCGCGACATGAGAGTGGCGGATTGACCGATTTCTTTTTTTTGACCTCCATTACCGAGCGTATTATATACGCTCGGGTGAAATGCTCGAAAATGGAGGTCCTGGTATGCCCGATTCGCTCGATGATTTGGAACAACAACGCGCCAACATCCTTCGTCAGATCGCAGAACTGGAAGATTTTCGCGCCGGGTCGATCACCGGCACGGGAGGCCGGTGCGGGAGTCCGAGTTGCCACTGCCACCGCCCCAACGATCCCGGTCATCCTCCCCATCCCCGGTTGACCTACAAAGTGGATGGAAAGACCGTCACCGAGAGCTTTGCGACGCCTGCCGAGCAACGCAAGGCCGAGCGTGAAATTGAGACGTTCCGCCGTTATCGGGACCTGGAGCGATCCTACGTGGAGGTCAACGCCAAGATCTGCCATGTACGGCCGGTGGAGGACAGTATCGCCACTGCGGAGAAAAAAAAACGGCAGAAGCCGTCGAGGCCGAGATCGGGCGCGAAGTAACCAATCTGCTGAGCCTGATCTTTGCCGAGCGCAAGCGCGCCGGCGGCATCGATCTGGAGTCCGTAGAGATGGCCCTTCGCGCTGCCGTGCATCAGGCCGGGGCAGCAGCTCTCAGCCACCTGTTACAGTTCCCCGAGCCGGTCGCCGAACAGCGCACCATTCCCTGCCCGTGTGGTCACCAGGCGCACTACCGGGAACTGCGCCCGCGGCACATTCTCACCGTCCTCGGTAAAGTTGAGTTTCTGCGCCCCTGGTATCTTTGCCAAAGTTGTCACCATGGCCAGTTCCCTGTCGATTTTCAGCTGGACATTGAAAAGAGCGACAGTTCTCCAGGAGTGCGCCGCATGCAGGCTCTGCTCGGCCAGGATGCCTCCTTTGATCATGGCCGGGAACAGATGAAGCTGCTGGCCGGGTTGCAGGTAACCGCCAAGTCGGTCGAACGCACCGCAGAGGCGATTGGCGCCGACATCGGCCAGCGCGATCAGGCTGAAATCGGCAAGATTCTTCAGATGAATCTACCCATCATGGTGGGCGAGCCGATTCCTGTCATGTATGTGGAGATGGATGGCACCGGCATACCCGTGGTGAGGAAAGAGACCGAAGCACGCAAAGGCAAGACCGACGGAGAACCCTCTCGTACACGCGAAGCCAAGCTCGGATGCGTATTCACCCAGACCACCTGGGATAAGGAGGGATTTCCCATCCGCGAACCGGATTCGACCACCTACGTTGCGGCCATCGAAACTGCGGAAGAGTTCGGCCGCAGGATCTACCTGGAGGCAGTTAATCGCGGCTGGAACCGTGCCAAGCAGAAGGTGGTCCTCGGCGATGGCGCCGAGTGGATCCGCAATGTGGCTGCCATGCACTTCTCCGACGCGATTCACATCGTGGATGTCTACCACGCCCGCCAGCACCTGTGGGAGGTGGCCAGGGTGCTATATCCGAATGATGCGGACCAGCAAAAGAGCTGGATGATTGTCCACCAGAAACACCTGCTGGACGAGGGAAAAATCGAAGAACTGGTGGCCGCGCTTCGCGCCCTGGATCACTCCAATCCCAAAGTCCTCGAGAAGGTTTGCGAAGAAGCCGACTATTTCGAAAAGAATGCCGAGCGCATGCGTTACCCCAAATTCCGCCTGATGCATCTGTTTGTGGGTTCAGGGGTCATTGAAGCTGGCTGCAAAACCGTAATCGGCTCCAGGTTCAAGCAATCAGGCATGTTCTGGACCGTGCGCGGGGCAAACGCCGTCCTGGCACTGCGCTGCTGCCACCTCAACAGTCGTTTCGAAGATTATTGGGCGGACCGTCGTGCCGCCTGACCTCCACTTCTATGTCGCGCACCCAGCAGGAATCACGAAGCTGGTCCGTCTCCCGCTTCACGTCGGCTTGAAGCGGGGACCAAATCCCGACAGTTCCCGGCGTCAAAAAAAAGCGCTATTGAAACGAATTAATAGAAATGTTATGCATTCTGCGGAGACTTTCCCGGAAAATTCCTACCGATCCACGACGCGTCTCTAAAGGAGCATCATGAATTCATCGAAGCGGCTGGCTGTAACCGTTCTTTTCGTGGCGCAATTCCAGGTGGCGTCATGGCTGGTTGCTCAAGACAAAAGCCCGTCCACAGCGGCGACCAGAGCGGCGACGGAAGCGAGGATCGGCCTGCGCGAGGGATGGTCTCTCGAAACCTCGGCCAAAGTGGAGGCCAAGGGAGAAGTCATCTCGACGCCGCAGTTCTCGCCCACCGGCTGGCAGGAGGCCTCGGTGCCAACGACCGTGGTAGCGGCCCAGGTAAAGAATAAGACTCTGCCCGATCCTTTCCCTGGCATGAATCTGCGGAGCTTTCCGGGGATGAATTATCCCATCGGCCAGAACTTCTCGAATATTCCCATGGCGCCTGACAGCCCGTATGCGGTCTCGTGGTGGTATCGCAAGGCGTTTGAGATACCGGACTCGTACAAGGGTCGGGCCATCTGGCTGAATTTCAAGGGGATCAACTATCGCGCCAACATCTGGCTGAATGGGACCCAGATCGCGAATTCCGATGAGGTAGCGGGAGCGTGGCGAACTTACGAATTCAACATCACGGCCGCGGCCAAGCCGGGAGCGGAGAATGTGCTGGCGGTCCAGGTGTGGGCGCCGACCGAGCACGATCTGGCCATTACCTTTGTCGACTGGAATCCCGCGCCCCCCGACAAGAACATGGGACTGTGGCGCGAAGCGTATGTAACCTCGAGCGGGCCGGTGGCGTTGCGGTATCCGACGGTAGTCTCGAAAGTGAGTTCACCGGCGAATGACAGTGCGCAGCTCACGGTGACGGCGCAGGTGAAGAACGGCACCGATCAGCCGGTGAAGGGCAGGCTCAAAGGCCAGATCGAGAACGTGAGCTTCGAGCAGGAAGTCGAACTGGGCCCGAACGAAGCCAAAGATGTCACGTTCACTCCCGACAAGTTTTCGCAGCTGATGTTTACGAATCCGCGGCTGTGGTGGCCGGCGCAGATGGGGACGCCGAATCTTTATAAACTGGCGATGGAGTTTGAGGTGAGCGGGAACGGAGTAGTCAGCGATCACTCGAGCACTGAGTTCGGCATCCGTGAGATCACTTCTGACTTCAATTCCGTGGGCGGACGCGCCTTCCACATCAACGGCAAGAACATTCTGATCCGCGGCGGCGGCTGGTCTCCCGACATGATGATGCGCGAGAACTCCCAGCGCCTCGAGGATGAATTCCGCTATGTCAAGGACATGGGGCTGAACACAATCCGGCTGGAAGGCAAGCTAGAGACACCGGAGTTCTTCGATCTCGCCGACCGCCAGGGAGTCCTAGTCATGGCGGGATGGTGCTGCTGCGATTTCTGGGAGCGGTGGCCGCGCTGGCAGCCGAAGGATTTCGATATTGCCAAGGCATCGCTGCGCGACCAGATTTACCGGCTGCGCAGTCATCCCAGCCTGGTGATGTGGCTGAACGGCAGTGACAACCCGCCTCCGCCGGACGTGGAGCAGATGTACCTCGATGTCGAGAAGGACCTGTTCTGGCCAAATCCGATTGTCTCATCGGCCACGGGAAAGAAAACCAGCGTGACGGGCGCGAGCGGCGTGAAGATGACCGGGCCGTACGAATACATCGCGCCGAGCTATTGGCAACTCGACACGCCCGAAGGCCAGTCCGGGCGCAAGCAGTGCAATGCCGGAGGCTGCGGTGGGGCTTACGGTTTCAACAGCGAAACCAGCATGGGGCCGGCCGTTCCGCCGGTTGAGGGTATTCGCGAGATGGTCGGCAAGGACCACATGTGGCCGATCGACGAGGTCTGGAACTATCACGCTGGCGGCGGCGAGTTCAAGACGATTGGCGTGTTCAGCGAGGCGCTCGCCAACCGTTATGGCAAGTCTGACAACGTGGAAGACTTTGCCATAAAGTCGCAGATGCAGACCTACGAAGGCGTGCGGGCCATGTACGAAGCCTACAGCCGCAACAAGTATCAGTCCACGGGCGTCATCCAGTGGATGTTGAACAATGCCTGGCCATCGATGATCTGGCACTTGTATGACTACTACCTGCGCCCCGGAGGCGGATACTTCGGCGCCAAGCGGGCCATGCAAGCGCTGCACCCCCTTTACGGGTACGACGATCACTCGATCTGGGTGGTTAGCAGCCAGTACACCGATGCCAAGGGGCTGAAGCTCATCACGAAGATCTACAACCTCGACGCGTCGGAGAAGTTCACGCAGGAAAATACCGTGGACGCAGGCCCTGACAGCACGCAGAAGATTTTCACGCTGCCCGACGTCTCCGGCCTGAGCAACACGTATTTCCTCGTCCTGCGGCTGGAAGACGCTGCGGGCAAGCAGGTCGGGTCGAATTTCTACTGGCTGTCGACCAAGCCGGAGACGCTCGACTGGGCCAAGACGACTTGGTGGATGACGCCAACTGCGTCGTTTGCCGACTACACCGCGTTGTCGCAACTTCCGAAGGTAAAGCTGAAAGTCACCGATCACTCCGAACACCGGGGCGAAGATGCGGCCACGCATGTGACGCTGGAGAATCCGAGCAAGAGCCTCGCGTTCTTCGTGCGCCTTAAGGTCAACAAGGGCGCCAAGGGAGAAGAGATTTTGCCGGTCATCTGGCAAGATAACTACATTTCTCTGCTGCCTGGCGAGAAGCGTGAGATTACCGCGACTTATCGTGCCAGTGAGTTGGGAACCGCCAAGCCCTCAGTCGAAGTCAGCGGCTGGAACGTTGAGTGAGCTTCTCGGAAATTGCGTGCCCCACTTCTCGCAGAATGCGCGAGAAATGGGGCATCCAGGCGGGAGGTCGCAATGTGTCACACGAGCTCGGACACCGAGAGGACGTTTCCGTCGGGATCCTTGAACCAGGCGATTTTATCTCCTGTGGGCGCAGTCCAGATGCCCAATTCATCCTGCTTGAAGAATCCGAAGATTTCGAGGTGCACACCTTTCTTCATGAGAGCGCGCACCACGTGCTCGATGTTGGAGACTTGCCAGCCGAGGACCGTAAACTGCGCCGGAGTGAATTCCTTCAGCTTCGCCGCCCGAATCATAATTCCATTCGCTTCCAGTACGAGCGCGAAGCCGTCGTCCTTCACGAACTTCAATCCCAGCACGCCTTCGTAAAACGCGCGGGCCTTGTCTGAGTCTTTGATGGGGACGAAAGCAACGATGTTTGATGACCCCAGCATGGCGAGCCTCCTGATCGTGATTGCGCTGGTACAGCCAGGAAAAGCCTACGCCAGTGGCGGGGTGTCCGCATTCGGTGTTGTGTCAATGAATATCGAGAATGCGACAGATCGCTGGCTACTTGCTGGAGACGTCCCTGAAACCCACCAGCTTAGTTGTCCCTGAAATCGATCATCACCGGCGCGGAGCGGAACCAGTTCGTCTTGTAACCCACGTAGAGAATTCCGATGGCAAACCAGATTCCGCCAACGGTTTTGGCGAGAATGTTCAAATTCCACCAAATATAGGCACACACCACGAACCCAATCAGCGGCAGCACGGCGTCTTGCAGCAGGCGCCATTTGATTCCTTTTCTCTGCGCTTGCACCGTGAACTGCCAGAAGCAGGCTAGATTGACACCCGTGAATGCCAGAAACGCGCCGAAGTTTAACAGCTCGCCAGCATGCTCGTAGGCGTTACCGATGTGGTAGAGCAGCTCAGCGCCGGCAAAGGCCAGAGCTCCGATCAGCAGAATGTTGTTGGTGGGAGTGCTGCTGCCTGGTTTGAGATGGGCGAAGAACTTCCTGGGCAACACGCCATCGCGCCCCATGCCGAACAGCAGGCGTGCGGCACCGAGCGTGCCGGTTAACCCGCTGCCAAACGCAGCCACAATCAGAATTACGCCCATCGCGTTAAACAGAAACGCGCCGCCGACGCGATAGCAGATATCCATAAATGCCGTTTCGAGGTTCGGAAACGAACGCCAGTCGGGCCATACACGCGCGCCCAAATATGCTTCAAACGCGCTGCACGCACCGGCAAAGATGCAAGTCAGGACCACCGCAAGCAGGACATTCCGCTTGGGGTTCTCTACGTCTTCGGCGAGTGTAGTCACACCGTCGAAACCAATATAGGTCAGAGCAGCGAAGGACGTCGCAACCTTGATCTTCCCCCAATTGAACGTCTTCGGATCATACAGCGGTTGCATGGAAAACAAACCCGCCCATCCCTGGCCGGTGTAAAGGTACCTGATTGCCAGGACCACGAAGAACACCACGACCACTGACATGACGGCGAGCAAAACCTTGTTGGCATTGGAGGACGACTTTACTCCAGCGAGGTTCAACACCGTCATGATTCCGGCAATGATCGCTGCCCATACCCAGAACGGAACCTGTTGCACATACCTTTCGTGTAGCGCGGTCGAGATCCACACTGTGTTGATCAGCGGCTGCAGCAGGTAGTCGAGAATCATCGCCCAGCCGGCCAGGAAACCGAGATGCGGATTCAGGCCTTTACCGACGTACGTGTAGGCCGAGCCGGCGGTCGGATAGAGCGCTCCCATGCGTCCATAGCTCACGGCGGTGATCAGCATGGCAAACAGTGCGATCAGAATGATGGTGACGAAGTGACCGTCGGAAAGCTTCTGGGCCACGCCATAAAGCGGAACTGGGGCGATGGGCTGGATGAGAACGATTCCATAAAAGATCAGATCCCAGAGGGTCAGGGTGCGCCGGAGTCTTGGGACAGAAGCAGGTGCGGCGGCGGTGGAGGTTTCCATCAGAACGGCTATTGGATTATGGGGCAGGCAGAAATGTCAATATTAAAACGTTTCTGTGGCGCTTAGTCGGGAAAGCCCATGCGTTTCATCAGGTCGGCGAAACGCGGTTCCGAGTGCAAAGATGGATGGGTTAAGCATGCCGCGCCAAAAAAGCCTTGGCCGAGGATGTTAGCCTGCGCGGAAAGTTCGGTCAATTTTTGCGAGTGTGCGTGAGATCGAGACCGACTCGCCCTACTGCTGCCTCGCTTGGCCGCTTTCGCCGTAGTCGAACCAGTAGCCGCGCTGCTCCTTCCCCGACATGTAACGCGTGTTGTATTCGAGCAGATAGTTCAAATGGGCGTCGTCGAGCGGGAACGACTTTTTCGCCCCATACGGATACTCACCCATGCCGAGGAAAGGCAGCGGAGCAACATAATTGCCTTCCGCAGCATAGAAGTCCATGTCTTTTTCATAGCCGTTGGCGGCGAAGAAGTAATCGCGCACCCAGCCGCTCGGCAGAGCGGGCAGGTTGGAGGGGTCAAAGTCGAGACGGACTTCGTCGCCGGAGCCGAAGACGGCAAGCTTGTCGTCGGTTGCCGTGAGCAGAGGCAGCACGTCGCCATAACGCGTGTATGTACCCATCGGGCGCGTATAAGGACCGGTAGCGCTTGCTTTCTCGTAGATGTAATTCACGTTGCCGGGCGGCGTGCCTTCGATCTTGAGCGGATATCCGTGGAACTCGAGATCGGCGCGGACTAGTGGAACTTCCGTCATACAGTAGGGCCGGCATCCTGCCGGCTGTCCCGAGGGCGCCTTGCCCTCGGCGCCGGTGCCGGTACGAACCGCTGCGATTTCATTCGATGCGGGGGCGAGACGCCTCTCGAGCCGCTGGGACGGCGGTGTTACTTGTTCGGTGCGGCTAATGAGGATGCTGTCCCAATAGAGTTCGAGGTTGGTGGTGATTCGAATCTTGAGCGTTCCCCGTGGTAGCTTGCTGGTCAGGTCGGCAGTCATTGTTCGTGGGCCGCCGGCGGGGAAACCCATGTCGTCGATCACGCGCTTCCAGGCGCCACTCGTGTCTTGTACTTCGACGTAAGGCGCGATCGCTTCGATGCCGGCTTGCGATGCGGCATACATGCTGTTGGCAGAGAAATATTCCACTTCGCCATGCATTAAAAGCCACAGCGGCCCCCCATCATACGGCCCACCGAGATCGAGCGTTAACGCGTGCAGCTTGGCGAAGCCAAGGAACTGTGTCAGCGCGAAATCGCCGAAGTAGCGATGCGCAAGCAGATCGGGGAGCACATCATGGCCGTGCTCGTCCCAGGCCCCAGCGGGTGGCCGCGCGTTTCGGCTGACCACTACTTTGAATTCCGGATACGGTGGGTTGGAGGCGAAATATTCGTTGGGATAGACGTCGAGATCGGCGGGGTGATCAACCGCCAGCAGCCGCACCCGATCGAGGTAGACGGCCTCCTCGAGAGGCTCCATGAAACGAAAACTCATAAAACCGGCTTCCGGCTGCGGGCTGCGGGCTGCGGCCAAACCTGGTTGCCCTCTATCTCGGCGGTTTTGCGAGACGCTATCTTCCTTCTCTCGAACCATGCCGTTCGGAATCTTGATCCACTCGACGGGTCGCGGAATGTCGCGCTGGTTAGGTCCGACCCAGTGACCGACAACACCAGCTCCAAGCATGTCGGCCACGAATTCGTAACGCTCGCCATTCCAGGCGAAAAGAGTGGGACAGGAGCTGCCGCGGCGGTCAATCTCGATAAGATTCTGCTGCTTGTCGCCGGCAACCTGAATTTCATCCTGCAGCACACCGGTGGGCCAGAGCATGCGCACGATGTCGGCTTCTTTCGCCTCGCCGAGCCCGACGATGATGTCGGTCGAGTTCTGGCCGAGATAACCGTTCGATCCGTAGATTTCGAATTTCTGGCGGTTGCCGCCCGAGAAGACCTCGACTTTCGTTCCGATGGCAGACTTATTGTCGGCCAACCCCTTGAGCGAAAGCTTCAACCAGTGATTCTCGGTCGCACCTTCGTTACGCAAGAGAACGGCTGGGCCGTGATTCTGTGTAATGAGCAAGTCGGTCGCACCATCATTGTCGTAGTCGCCGGTAATGATGGCGCGCGGGTTTTCCAGATGAATCTTGTCGAGGCCGACATCCATAGTGACATCTTTGAATCCGTCGGGGCCGAGATTGCGGAAGAGTCGGATTTCGCCCTTGCCATCTTTGGTCTCGCCGACGGCGACCAGGTCGACCCAGCCATCATTGTCATAATCGAAGGCAGCGACGCCGTAGGCGCGGACCCAGTTGGTCTCGGGAAGCTTGACTTGGTCGAAGGATTTTCCGCGACGGTTGCGCCAGAGCGTGATGCTGGGAGCGCCCACTTGTGTAAACGCGAAGTCCATCCAACCGTCGTGATCGAAGTCGAGGACTGCAACGCCGACCGTTGGCGGAGTCAACCGAATCAGATCCCGCCGGGCGAATCGCCCTTCTCGGGGGTTTTCATAAATGATCGGCGATTGCGAAGAGCCTCCGCCGATCGTCTCGCCCGCAATCACAATGTCGACCGCTCGGTCATTGTTATAATCTGTGCCGACCGCACCGTCGCCCGCACCGGCCCCAGTCCCTGTCTCGCTCGTAACTTCTGTGAAGGTGCCGTTTCCATTATTCCGCCACATTTCATTCACGGGCCAATCGCTGGGTGCATTTGGCGGGCCCGAAAAAGGTGACCCAAATGTGGTGTAAAGGTCCAAATCACCGTCGTGATCGTAGTCTATGAAGGTCAGGCTGCTGGCAGCTTTTGCATTCGCAAGGCCTGCGGCCTCTGTTACATCCTTAAACGTACCGTTCTTTTCATTGTGCAAGAGTCTCGCGTGTCCTTTGACCGTGACCGCGATATCAGTAAACCCGTCATTGTCGTAATCTCCCGCTGTGCAGCCTGCCCCTTGCATCGTGGGATCCAACCCTGCCTGCTTTGTCACATCCTCGAACTTACCGTTTCCCAGATTGTGATACAGGGACATCCCTCCTTGCACTCCGTTGTTGGGCAAGAACAGATCGATTTTGCCGTCGTTGTCGTAGTCGAGGAAGCACGCACCCGAATCCGAACTTTTGGTGGAATCCGAGACAGGCTTGGAAGCTAAACCAGCCTTTTCCATCACCTCCACAAACTGCACCTTGATTTCGGGCGGAGCCTTCACCTGCTGCTGCGGTGATTCCACAGCGCGCGAGTACTGACCCTGTTCGCCGTAGGCGAGGCTCATGGGTTCCGCAATCTTGTTCTCGCGAATGTACTGGAACCTCTTGAGTTGCTCGCGGGCATGTGCGCTGTCGCCGGATTGCTGGTAGGCACGGGACAACCCGAACACGGCCGAGGCGTGAACCGGATTGAGCTTCAGTGCGTGCTCAAAAGCTTCGATCGCCTGCGGAAACTGCCTGGCCTGCGCGTAAACCGTGCCGAGAAAATACCAGGTGTCGGCATCGTTCGGATCGATTTCGGTGACGCGCTTGAAGGCGTCGATCGACGCCTGAGAGTCGCCGGTATTCTTTGCGAGTAGACCGAGGCTGTACCACGCATTCGGATTCTTCGGATCCTGTTTCAACGCCTCTTCCAGCGCGGCCTTAGCCTCATTTATTTTCTGCAGGCTCAGATATGCGATGCCTTGGTTCAGCCGCGCCATCGCAAATTTGGGATCAGCTTCGGCAGCGAACTGAAATTCTTGCAATCCCTTTTCGAAGAGCTGCTGATTCATGTAGGCACAGCCGAGATTGTTGTGGCGGGCGGCTTCGACTGGATTCGGTTGAGACGCGGGCGCAAGAAGGCCAACAGCCGCCACGAGGGCGCCGACGAATACGATCATGATTTTCAGCTTCATTCCGCTAAAGATTTAACCACAGACGGCACAGGGGAACACAGCAGGAACACTTCTCGCCTCCGAGGCCGCAGGTGGAGATAGAACCATGGGAACCTTCGACAGCCTCCACGTCGTCCGCTTTCGGGAGATGGACTCCGCTCCCGATCACAAGCGGTTGAGCTATTTGGCCGCCGTCAGTCGGCGCTCGGAGTGCGCGCGCGGAGCCGAATAGGGGCGATTGCTTGTGATTCCCTTCCCTTCTTGCACGTTCACGGTCTGACCTGAGCTCACATTCGAGAGCTTGTCGATCTGGCCGCTCGGCCACTGGATCTCAACCTCATCAGCTCTCGTTTGCGATCCCAAACCAAACGTCAGGACGAGTTCGCTTTGCGCCAGATAACTGGATCCGGAGCGCAGCATCTTCGATTGCTTCCCGCCACCTGCTTTCACGTGCACAACTGCGCCGATTCCATCGCGGTTTGATCTCGAGCCAGCCAGCTTGATGCGCAGGCTGTGGTTCGTTCCGCCCTCGTTGTGAAACAGATAGGCTGGCCCGGCGTTGGTGGTCAGGAGAACGTCGAGGAAGCCGTCGTCGTCGATGTCGGCATAAGCCGCGGCCCGCGCCACTTTCGGGGTGGAGAAGGACTTCCCCATTTGCACGGTTACTTCGGTGAACTTCCCGCCGCCGAGGTTGCGGAACAGATGCGGAGGCTCGGCGTAGCTCACGCGCTTTTGCACGCGCTCGATTTCATTCTCGATGTGGCCGTCGGCCACAAAGATGTCGGGCCAGCCGTCGTTGTCGTAGTCGAAGAAGAAGCAGCCGAAACCGAGCGTGACCAGCGTCGCGCGGCCTACCTCCGATTGCGGAGCTTCGTCGACAAAAAGACCGTTGCCCTCGTTGTGGTAAAGCGAGACCATCTGATTGGCAAAGTTGCTGATCAGCACGCTGGGATGGCCACTGTGGTCGTAGTCGGCGGCATCGACTCCCATGCCCGCGCGGGCGACGCCGTCTTCACTGAATGCAATTCCGGCAGCCACGCCACCCTCGCGAAACGTACCATTCTTCTCGTTGATGTAAAGCTTGTTGGGCTGCGTGTCGTTGGCAATGAGAATGTCAGGCCAGCCGTCGCCGTTGGCATCGAGAATCGCAATGCCGAGGCTCTTTGAGGTGGGATCGGCGAGTCCGGCTTTCGCGGTGACATCTTCAAAGCGGCCGCCGCCCAGGTTGTGCCACAGCCGTACCGCTGTGCCTTTGTAGGACTCCGGAGTGCAGTAGGACTTGTGGGCGCCGTCGATGGTGCAGTAGAGATCCCCCTTTTCGCTCCATTGCACATAGTTGGCAACCACCAGGTCGAGTTTGCCGTCGCGGTCGTAGTCGACCCAAGCGGCGCTGGTGGAGAATTCGTTCGGGCCCCACATCCCGGCGGTCCTGGTTACGTCGGTGAAGGTGCCGTTGCCGTTGTTGTGGAAGAGATGGCTCTGTCCAAGCGCCGAGATGAAAAGGTCGTCGAAGCCGTCGTTGTCGTAATCACCCACGGCAACACCGAGTCCGAACATGGGTACGGCGAGGCCCGACTGGCGGGTGACGTCGGTGAAAGTTCCGTTGTGATTGTTGTGATAGAGCTTTAGCGTAGTCACCCCAGCGTGCGGATGGCCGGGAAAATCATCTCCGTTGATCAGGACGATGTCGGGATATCCATCGTTGTCGTAGTCGATGAACGCGCAGCCGGGGCCCATGGTTTCGGGAAGCCACTTTTTTCCGAAGGCTCCGTTGTTATGGGTGAAGTGGATGCCGGCCTGGGCAGTGATGTCGCGGAAAGTCACGCTCTGGGCGTTCGAGGTGGTCGACAAAAGAATTACGAACCAAAAAAGAAGAGAGGAACAGAGGAACGGAGAAAACAATGCCCTATCTTCTCTGTGAGTCCGGGTCTCAGTGGTGGATTGGTTGTCACAAGGAAACATTTATCGGGAGGCTCCAGCAGAAATCGCTGCCGGGACTTGCCCGGCCGGACGGCCGAGGGCGGCCGTCCCCACATGGGATCTGGTGGTGGTCAATGGCAACGGTACCGAGACATGCTCGTGAATCTGCTGCCGCTCGTTGTTGTCTTCAGGATGCCGTTGACGGTAAGAGCCCGTGATCGCCTGTGCGGATTCATCGGCCTTGAAGCGCATGTAGCGTTCCTGATGTTCTTTGGCCAGCTTCTGGTTTCCGAGGCCGTTGTAACAGAGCATGAGATTGTAGTGCGCCTGGAGATCCTCGGGATCGATAGCCAGCACCGACTCAAGCACTTTCACGGCTTCGTCGTATTTGCGCTCGAGAAAGAGGATGCGACCCAGATCGTTCAGTGCGACGCGATCCCGGGGATACTGCGCCAGAACGATCTGCAAGCGGGCGACAGCAGCATCGTAGTTCCCGTCGGAGCGCAAGACTCGCGCGTAGAAATAATTCGCGCGTGCCAGGCTGGGAGACAGAGCCAGGGCCTTCTCCAAGACAACCCGGGCTCGGGCCATATCGCCTTCCTGCACGGCGCAGCGGCCGATATTCACCCAGCCATCGGGATTTTTCGGATCGGCCTCCGTCACCTTTTCGAACGCGGCGGCGGCGTTCTTCAAGTCTCCTTGCAGGAACAAACCGATGCCATAGTCGTTCCAGCGTTGCCATTCTTCCTTGCGCACAATGATCTTCGGCTCGGCCGCGGGCGCGCTATGGGCAACGACCGGCAAGGTCACTTCATTCTGCGCAACCGCCACCACCGGCAAATCGGGAATCTTTTCTTCTTTCGCCGAAACCCCGCTCAGCGACGCCGTGAACAATGTTGGACGGTCGTCGTAGTCGGGTGCAACCGAGTTCGGCTTGGTGGGGTCGGGCACGCCTGCAAAAGAAAACTGGGTGCCCCACCAGGAGAACTTGCGGTAACACAGCCGCGCCTGCAGGGTGATTTTGTTACCGGCGTTTTCCGGGATATGCATGCGGTAGTGGACCGTGTCGGCCGCACCGGGCGGAATCAGCCGGACATATACAACGGCGCGCGTCGCCCAGGCGTTGCGCTTGTTGATGGGATTGCCGTGGGCGTCGATCTGCAGTGAGCGGTAGAAGTGCGCTCCTTTTTCTACGGGGCCGTGGCCGTTGTCTTCGACCATGCCACTCCAGAAAATCGTTTGGCCCTTGTCGTCGATGCCCTTGAGTTCAAGCCAGGTGTCGTAGGCATCGACGGTGCCACCGGGGAAAAAGTGACCGACTTTCTTGGTGCGCACGACTACATCGACGCGGACGGTGTCGCCGCGGCGCAAAGGCGGTTGCACTTCGTTGAGCGGCGCCGCAAGCGGAGCAGCTTCCACACCCTCGGCCGTCACTTTGTTCTCGGCTTCCTCGCCCACAGCAAACGTCGTCGAGAGATCCGACTGACTGGCAGCGCCAGCCTTCAGGGGGGCTTGGGCCGGCGACACGGCGAAGATATCGACCGACAGTTGCCCATTCTTCAGGAAGTCTTCGGTCAGGTTGAGCTGCGCCGCGTCGTCATTCGCGGTCGGTACGGCGGTGTTGGCGCCTGGGAAGCGGTGCGAGTGCACGAAACCGTTGATGTTTCCCGCGTCCTTCGACGATTCCATCGGCATGTGGCAGTCGGCGCACTGTTGCGCCTTCGCCGGATAGTAGAACGACCGTGCGCCCTGCCCGGAAACCCCGCTGGCCTGCCAGTTGTCGTATTCGTTGAAGCCGCGGAACCAGCGGTAGGAATTCACGGGAACGTCGAGATGCACTTTGTGGCACGACGAGCAGAACTCCGCGGTCTGGCTGCGCATGAAGGGCTTGAGAAACACGCGGCGATGCGGTTCGGGATTCAGGTTGATCACGAAGTCATGGAGGGCGCGAGCAACGGGATTCTTGGTCGCCGCCAGTTCGTGGAGCTTGGGATATTCGAGATAAAAGTCTGCCTGCCCCATGGTGCTTTTCACTTTGGCGATGGAGTGGCACATCATGCAGCCCAGGCCGGCCTGCGCCTCGGGACGGTGCACGATTTGTTTGATCGGTGTATCCATCAAGCCCGCATAGAGCACCGCCGGATCATGGCAGCCGCCGCACCACTTCGACGGCCTGGTGCCGATCGTGTCCTGCATGTACTCGATGGACTTGCGGTACCACTGATTGTTGAACGACGAAAAATGGTGTGCCGAACTATTCCATTGGTTGTAGATGTCTTCGTGGCAGCGCTTGCAGGAGTCCGACTCCATGAAGAACTTGCTGGGGATTTTTTGGTTGCCGTTCACCTGCGCCGAGCTTGGGAAAAACGCGCCCTCAGGTCCGTCGCCTTCGCCATTCATGTTGTCGGGCGCCATCCGAGGATTCTGGATGGGATTGCGCGTCTGCCAGCTTCTGCGCAGGTAGCTTGCGCCAAAACCAATGGCAGCCAGCACCGCCAGACAAAGCCCTGCTCGTAGAGCGCTGGCGGTGAGCCGCGACGCCATCGGCCCCGGATCGGCGGCCGAGCGACGGCCCAGCCAATCGGCGAACAGCAGGCTAACGCCGGCCAGAGATATCAGAATATGAAGGTAGAGCTTGTTCCACTCGCTGCGGGGTGTTCCGGTTTTGATGAGAATCAATCCCACCACGGCACCGGCCGCGATCAGCAGCCATCCGGCACGTGCAAAGATGCTTCCCGCGCGCAGCAGGCGAATGAGGGTGGGCACAAGCAGCACCGCAGCCAGCACACCTGCGGCGGCATGCAGCAAAACCAGTCCTGCATAAAAGAGGTTCGCCTGCGGAAGGGCATAGAGATACGCGGCCGAGATGGCCAGCAAGACTACGAGCCACGACAAAACCCGACCTGCGATTCCCCCAGATGTTGACATGGATTGGCGAAAGACTTGAGAGAGAACTCACGACTCCAGCCCACAGTCGCTGGAATTCGGTGCTAACAAAGGTATACAGGCTCACTTACGCGCGGAATAACCTAAAAATATTACCAGCGACGAGGACCCTGTTTTCAATGAATCGGGGGCCGGTTCAGGGCATTCGATTCTTTTTCGAGCACGGCGGCGATGGCGAGAACCTGCTCTTCCTCCCAGGGCCGGCCAACGATCTGCACGCCGATCGGCAATCCTGTTGCAGTTTGGCTCACCGGCACAACCGCCGCTGGATTCCCCAGCAGATTGAACCACTCGGTGTAGCTCCAGGCGTCGAGATATTGCACCGTTTTTCCGTCGATCGTCCAGCTTCGCTCCCCGTGCCGAAACGCCGGGATCGCCGCGGGGGGACACAACAGGATCGGATATTTCCGCATCTGCTCCAAAACCTCGGAGCGCACAACGTCGCGGCGCATCCAAGCATCGAGCACCGCCGGGCCCGATAGACTGGGTTCCGCCGCGGACCACTCGAGAAATTCCTTCAGCATCGGGTTGG
>Ga0123356_10002133_pt1 | contig 21340 bp, 21 predicted proteins | sample TergutEmb28metaG_2_FD_92546 | JGI IMG/M metagenome (GOLD analysis project Ga0123356, IMG submission 92546) | Embiratermes neotenicus P3 segment gut microbial communities from Petit-Saut dam, French Guiana - Emb289 P3 | ecosystem: Host-associated > Arthropoda: Insects > Digestive system > Gut ... | reverse complement strand
GTATACTTTTAAAAACATCTAGTGCGTCTTTATCAGACATTTTACCAAGTTCTAAAAAGTTCATTTAAACTTCCTTTAGTTTAGCTATCAGTTATTATAACACTATAAATTCATCTTATCAAGATAAGCTTGACACTCCTAACCATTTCTTAACCAAAACCACCCAATTTCCCCTTGCCACAATCGTACGATTTTGTTATATTAATATCATACGATATTAAGGAGATAAAAATGGTCGTTACAGCAACCCAATTTAAGTCCAAAATAGGGCACTATTTGGACACAGTGGCAGAAAAGAAAAATGTGTACATTACCAAAAACGGAAAATGCATCGCAAAATTGTCGGATCCAACAGAAGATAAAATGTCAATTTTAAACGCTCTTTCTGGAATCATTAAAGGTAATACTATAAGCCTTGATGAAATAAAAAGAGAAAGGCTTGCAAGACATGCACCCTGGATCATGGATCCTAAGTACGACACCCCTCCGAAAAAAAGTGATAATTAAGGTAAGGTAATGAAAGTATTAATAGACACAAATGTTGTTATTGATTTTTTAGAAGAAAGAGAACCGTTTTATCTTAATTCTCGCAAAGTTATACAGCTTGGGTTGGAAGGCGAAATTGAAACAATAATGAGCGCTGGAGCAGTTAAAGATGTTTATTATTTAATCAGAAAATTCTTTGGAGATGACGTAAAAGCAAGAGAAAATATCTTTCTTCTTAGCAATTACATAAAAATTTGCAATACTACATCAGAAGATATAACAAGTGCTATAATATTATTTATGCCGGATTTTGAAGACGCGTTAATCGGCGCTGCCGCAAGGCGAGAAAAAGCGGATTATATTATAACAAGAAATGTAAAAGACTTTACAAACTCACCTGTACCTGCACAAACCCCGGAAGAATTCTTACAGCAGATTTATAACAAGGATTAAAATATGAAAGTACTATTTATCGGCGGAACAGGAACAATTTCCAGCGCAATTACAAGACAGGCGGCTCAATTGGGCTGGCAGCTTTTTTTGCTTAACCGCGGAAACCGTAAAAGCGAGTTTAAAGGAGCCGAGTTTAATCATATAGAATGTGATATTTTCAGCGAAGACGCGCCCGAGATTAAAGAAAAACTGGAAAAAGTCATTGGCAAAGGAAACAAATTCGATGTTGTCGCCGATTTTATCGCTTTTGTGCCTGAACATGTAAAAAAAGATTTTGAAATTTTTAACGGTCTTTGCAAACAATATATTTTTATTTCTTCGGCATCGGCGTACCAAAAGCCGCTTTCTTCTTATCTGATTACAGAAGGAACGCCTGTATCAAATCCGCTTTGGAAATATTCAAGAGATAAAATTGCCTGCGAAGAATTTTTAACGCAAAAATACCGCGAATGCGGCTTTCCGATTACGATTATCCGTCCAAGCCACACCTACGACGAACGTAACGTGCCGCTTGGAGTGCACGGCAAAAACGGAAGCTGGCAGGTTTTAAAAAGAATGTTAGACGGCAAACCTGTCATCATTCATGGAGATGGCACTAGTTTATGGACATTAACTCATAACAGCGATTTTGCAAACGCGTTTGTAAGATTAATGGGAAATATCCATGCAATCGGTGAAACCCTGCATATCACGTCCGACGAAAGTGTAACATGGAATCAAATTTATCAAATAATCGCTGACGCTTTAAATGTAGAGTTAAAAGCGGTACATGTATCAAGCGGTTTTCTTGAAAGCTGTTCACAGGGAAAATATGATTTTAAAGGCAGTCTTTTAGGCGACAAGGCAAATTCTGTCGTTTTTGACAACACCAAGTTAAAACGACTCGCCCCGGACTTCAACGCAAAGACGCGTGTAGACGAAGGCATCAAAATGACAGTAAACAATGTATTAAATAACAGCGAATTACAGCGTGAAGACATCGAATTTGATCAATGGTGCGACAAGGTGATATTAACACTGGAAAACGCGAAAAAAAGCTTTATTTCCTGATATGCTTTTTTTGCTCTTTCATGGCAAGAACCGCGACTACCACAAATAACGCTAAAAAGAATAAAACTGAAAAAATTATAGCGAATACATTTGTTTCTTCTACAATTTCTGTAGGTTCTCCAACAATATAGGTAGACATATCTACAGCAAATGTACGGCCAGTGGAAAGAGCGACAATAATACAAATTATTACAGTAAGAACCATAATGCCAAGAGCGGCAAGACTTGCCAAACGAATGTGGAAAGTTGATTTTTTATCAAGCGCCAGGTAACTTACGGCTCCCATAATTGCCAAGCCAAGTACTATACCAAAGAAAATCATACTTGATTTTCGGCAGATTTTGTGTTATTTTGTAGATATTCTAAATAAGCGAGGTTCAATATGGCTCATAAAATTGGTGATGCTTGTGTTAGCTGCGGAGCGTGCGTTTCTGACTGTCCACTGGAAGCGATTTCAGAAAATGATGGTCAGTATGTTATCGACGCCGATAAATGCACAGATTGCGGCGCGTGTGTAGCATCATGCCCAACAGACGCGATTTCGGCAGCGTAAATTTGTTCATAAAAAAGGCTGGCAAGGGAGTTACCCTTGCCTTTTTTTTAATTTTAACAGCCTTACCGGTTTGCCAAGCTCAACAAACAAGCGCTTTTCCGGAAATACAAAGGTTCACTCCTTCAGATACAGTTTTCAGGCAGCTAGCCAGTGATATCGAAGCCAACAGAATGAGGCTTGCGAGAATAAGAAATAACCTCGCGACATCATCGTCGCAGAATATCGCGGAACATTTAACAATTTACCAGTACACAACAAGACCCGGCGAAGATATTTTTTTCCTGGCAGCCCGTACAAATATTCCATATTCAACTCTCGCAAGCCTTAACAGAATTAGTAATCCAACATCATTGGAAACAGGAAGTGTATTATTAATCCCATCATGCCCTGGGATTTTTATTCCTTTGGATATTGAAACTGACCTTGAAAAAATAATAGGAGCCGCGAGGCAAAACTCTCAGGATTTTATCAGGTTAACAGTCAGAAAAAGCGGATCACCTGTAGTTTATCATTTTTTTCCCGGAGCGGAATTTTCGCCAACAGAAAGAGCGTTTTTTTTAAACTCCGGGTTTCGCTTCCCGCTTCGTAATTACCGGGTATCCAGTTCTTTTGGCATGCGGAATGACCCATTTTTTGGTCATCTTACAATGCACAATGGTATAGACCTTGCCGCGCCGGAAGGAACAGAGGTTTTCGCCGCCGCGGACGGAATTGTTACAGCTTCAGGTTTTGATCCTGTATACGGAAATTATATAATTATCACCCACAGTAACAGATGGACAAGTCTTTACGGGCATTTGCAAGTAATACTTGTAGCCTTGCGGACAGAGGTAAAATCAGGTAATCTGATAGGGAGGGTGGGATCGACAGGTCAGTCCACAGGACCGCATTTACATTTTGAATTGCGGCAGGATGGAAGGGCGTTTGATCCGGCAGGAAGACTCCGTCCCTGACATTGGCGGAGAAAAAGGATGTGGTATGCTAGGAGCAGGTTTTTTTCTCATAATTTTCCTGCTGTTTCCCGGTATCTTATTACACGCGCAGATAGAATCATTCCGCACATTTGTTGACGCCATTATCGAAGTTACCCCAGAAAAAATGACAGGAACCGCTGTCAACATTGGCATAAATAATTCCGTATTAATCAATCTTGGTCCGGAAGCCCGGTTTTTAAGAGGCATAGAGCTTGAAATTACAGCTCCGCAAAGCTGGCTGCAATACCGAGGCGCGCTTGTTATGGCAATATATAATAATATCAACCCCCAAACAGGAACCGGTATAACAGATTTTTCCGGCAACCGTATAGCGTTTGAAGCCTTACCCAACAGATTAAGGATCATCTATCATATCCCAATCAGAGCGCAGCATGGATTAAGAACAACAACAACCGTTTCAGTTCCTTCGGGTATCGCGCAACCCGGAACATTTCCAATAATGTTCAGATTATCTCAGGTTATGAAAGGGCTGCCGGATGAATTTGAAAGGACAACATTCAATTTGGTCGCGAGACCTATTTTAAGCGACGAAGGCGCCGTGAGGTTTGTTACGCGTTTTCCGCCTCAATTAAGGAACAGACCTTTTACAGTTTTAATAAACGACAATGTTATCAGCAATTTAAATGAACAGGTTTTATTGCGCGAAGGCGAACATCATCTTGTTGTCCTTTCTGATGATTACCGCAACGAAAGCCGCCGTTTTATCGTAGAACGAGGACGTGTTATTGATTTGATAATCGAATTGCAAGACCCAACCCCAATCATCATATTCGAGGCGCCTCAAAACGCGCGAATTTTCCTTAATAACGCTTTAATCCGCAATACCACAGACCCTGTAACTGTAGAACCCGGCACCCACGAAGTCAGATTCCAGGTTGGAGACTACACTGTTACACGAACATTAAATATCCAGCGAGGCAGAACCTATCGCATCGCTTTAGCCGTGGATTTAACAATTCAAGAGGACGAATAAAAAAAGCTTCAGTTATTTCCACTACCCTACCGATACTCAAAGTGTCGGGATTATAGTTCCCCTCCCAAATCACTATATTTCCGATATGCCTCAAGGGCATGGAGCTGTTCGATACAAACTCGGGCAGCTCTTTTTTTATGCCGCCGCTTCTATTGTTATATTGAATCAATTTTAATATAATTCATCATGCGGGAAAAACAGCCAGAAAACGAAGATCAGGTAAAATTAAAACACTACTTTGGAATACGTCCGGGTGTTTACCTTACTGTAATTTATTCGATAGTTTTACTAATCATAATCTTTTTCTTTTTAATTTTTCCGGGTATAAAAAACCCTGGTTCCGTAATTATTGTAAAAACTGATCCGGCAGGCGCCGCTATCAGGGTAAACAATGTTTACATGGGGCTTTCTGGCAGTAAAATATTTGTTCCCAAGGGCACACAAACAATAACAGTTGTAATGCCCGGTTTTGAAAGTCAAAGCGCTGTCCATCAAATTCCTTCCCGCGTTTTTGGCTCCCTTTTCTTCCCCCGCCGCGTAAAAATGGAATTTACGCTTAAAACTGATAATCCCGCCGCGGCGTTTGCTTATTACGCGGCAGATTTCGCTTCCTGGACATTCGCGGGAGAACCTTCTTCTACCTGGCAAATACCTCTTAGCCTTTCCGAAGGAGCGTACCGAGTCGGTTCATACGCGAATACACATTCAGTAAAAAAAGAGCTTCAGGGAATTTTAAAAGCCGCGTCCCGTTTTACCGTAACACAGGCTTCTATGCGGGATTTAATCCGCGCGAAAATACTCATAGATAATAATGGCAGCGCTCCCACTCCACTTTCGATTTTTAATTCAATATCTGATACCATAAACTTTCTTTCAGAAAATCCCGGCAGCGCGTATTGGTTAAGCGAATTAATGTCATCTAATTCCGCTGTCGCCGCCGCGATTGAATCTTCTAATTGGTATTCATCTTCGTCTGCCGAACCACTTTCATCGGGAAACCTGGAAAGAAGAAATTTAAGACAGCAATTTATAGGCGGACTTAATTTTATTGGAATCCCCGGAAATAACTACATGATAAGCGATACACCGGTAAATACAGCTATTTTTGAAACCTTTTTAAATGAAAATCCACAGTGGAGAGATCATAAAACCGATTATTTCCCGGAAGAAATTACTTTAGATCCGATGGAACTTTTAAACAGAGACGCTGTCAGCGGAATAACATGGTACGCGGCACAGGCGTTTTGCGAATGGTTTACAACACGTCTTCCTTTATCAATGGCAAATATGGAAGTCAGATTACCGACAGAAGATGAATGGATCCTGGCATCATTTTATATCGAAAATATGAGGGATGTTACCTGGGAATGGTGCGCCGATTATTACGCTCCGCTTCGTTTTATCAACGCTCCTTCCGACGCGATAAAACTAGTCGGTTCTCGCGAACGATCGATACGAGGCAGAGCGCTGCCACCGTCAACAGAAACCAGAGCGTTCCTGCCGCCGGATTTATCATCGCCTTTTGTTACTTTCCGTATTGTTTACGCGGAAAAAGAATGAGCGATTACAGGTAACTATTATGGGTGAAGGAACAAAATTAATAGCGCAAAACCGCAAAGCTCGCCATGACTACACAATAGACGAAAGTTATGAATGTGGTATTGAACTTATGGGAACAGAAGTAAAATCATTCAGAGATGGAAAAATCTCCTTTCCTGACGCTTGGGCGGAAGTTGTTAACGGCGAAGTTTGGCTGCGTTCGCTTGTAGTAGCGGAAAACCCTTTTTCGTCAATTTTTAACCATGAACCTGACCGGCGAAAGCGGCTACTTCTTCACAAAGAAGAAATTAAAAGAATACACCGAAAAGTCGAAGAAAAAGGTTATACCCTCATTCCATTGTCGTTTTATTTTAAAAAAGGCAGGGTAAAAGTGGAATTGGGACTATGTAAGGGTAAAAAAGCCTACGATAAGCGCGCGGGCATCCGCGAAAAAGACCTAAAACGCGACATCGCCCGCGAATTCCGCCACGGACTAAAGTAACTCTATTTGGAGCGGGTTTCGATGAACTCCAGCATAAATAAAAAGGCGAATACCAAAAATCCTATACATAAAGCCGCTATTTTTATATGTTTATCTAAAATAAAGTCGGGTTTTTGAGCGATATATACATTTCCGGTTGCCGAAGGAACGGAATTTATATTACTTAAACCAACAATTCGAATAAAACGCTCATTTTCAAACCCATATCCCATTTGACGAGCGTGAATTAAAATTGTTTCCTGATCATAAATTAAATTATTTCTGGTTTTTTCCAATTCTTCGTTTAAAACCCCCAGAGTTTTTATGTTTTCCCATTGAAGCTCTCTCTCTGACAACAGGTAATTATACGCCGGCATACTTCTTGGCCCGCCTAAAAATGAAAAAATAGTGTATATGGCAATAGCTACCCAAATCCCGATGAGGTATTTAAGGATTCTCATGGTTCGATTAACGGTAATTTTAACAGGTTTCTTTATTGAAATGCGCCATTGACAACAGGAATATCATACTTTATTATATATAATAGAGATAAACTATTGAAAATAGGAAAATCTATTGAAAATAGATAAATCTATTGAAGATAGATTAGAATACCGATAATTAGCGATATGTGTTAATTTAGGGAGCGGTCAATGGCAAGTAAAAAAAAACCTTCAATATACTCAGATCGCGGCAGCATTGGCTCCGTAGACGACCTGGATGAATATGGTGTATGGGTAAAAAGTGAACCCCAGGTTCTTTCCGAAAATGAAAAAAACAAAATACCTTCAGATCTGAAAACTGACTTTATACCGGCCGATTCAACAAATGATGACGAGTCATTAACATTTGACGACGCTGTCCTTGATGTAAACACAGGTTCGGATTTTACGCAATTTACCGACATGGAATTCCCGGATGATGATATTAACATAGACACTGTTGAAAGTTCAGGAAGTATCGATTCCGATTTAGACGATTTTGATTTAACAGACACTTCAAGCGAAATCGAAGAAAGTTCCGACGATGTTAACTTTGACGATTTATCAATAGATAGTGACGATCTGTCAATGGATAATATGGATAATGACGATTTTTCAATTGGAAACGATGATATTGATATTGACGGCATAGACCTTGAAAGCGATGACTTACCAATCAACAGTGATGATATAAACGATAATTTCTTAAATGATGATGATCAGGATTTTGAAATTCCCACAGTAAAATCAATCGAAAATAATGTAGATAGTTTACAGGGAGATATTGATTCGATTAAATCAAACGAAAAAGAATTATCTTCAAATCTATTGCAAAAAATAGCGAACGAACTTTCATCCATCAGAAATGAACTGACAGATCTAAAAAAAGAATTCGCTAATGTACGCCCTTCCGCGAAAGAAGAAGAAAAAAAAGATGATCGCGGCGGATTTTTCGCGGAAGAAGATGACGAAACAATCGCGCTTACCGGTGATGAACTGGATGATATACTCGGAACAGGCACAGATGAAGAAAAAACAGAAGAAAGCGCTGATCCTTTTACATCATCTGTAATTGATGATGACGACGATGAAGCGATCGCTCTTACCGGCGACGAGCTTGACAATATTTTAAATTCGGCAGACTTTACGGAAGAATCCGGAACCGAAGAAAACCCGGAAAGCGATTTTTCTCTTGACGATGAATCTATGGATATTCCGATGGATTCAGCAGACAGTATGTCTGAAGACAGTATGTCCACAGATGACATAACTGATGATCTAGGTGTAGATATTGACGATTCAATAAGTTTTGATGAAGACAGCGAAGAAACCGCGGATTCAAACATGGATTCGATTGACTTCGGAGATGATTTAACGATGGACGATTCATCCGCTGAAGATATATCGATGGATAGCGATTCTATCGATAATATCGCGGAAGATGATTTTATTGATATTAACACGGATGATTTAGATATTGATCTTAGCCCGGACGCGAGTTTTGAAGAACAGGATTTAACTGAAGATGACGCTTTTGATGTTGGAAGTTTTGGCGCTGATGAAACAGATGACCAGCCTGATGAAATTTCTATGGATCTGCCTGATACTGAAGTTTCAGATGACATTTTCGATAATTTTACAGAAGATGGTTCTGACGAATTAGAAGTGCTTAGAGAAGAAGGAGCCACTCCTGTTTCAGATCTTCCGGAAAATAGTTCATACCTTGAAGATGACAGCGCGGATTCAGATAAAATTGAATCCGATGATTTTACAAATGACGATTTTGATCTTTCAAACGCGGTTATTGATGAACCGGATTTATCCCTGGACAATATAAATGATAATATAGACGAACCTTCTATAGAAGATTCTGATTTAGATTTAAACTCTCTTGATGATCTTTCGATCGATAATAACGACGATTTAACATCTGACGATATATCATTGGATGACACAGATGACTTGGCGGCTGACGATTTTTCAATGGATAGCGGCGACGATTTAACGGCTGACAATATATCATTAGATGACACAGATGACTTAACTTCTGACGATATTTCATTCGACGACACAGATGACTTAGCGGCTGACAGTATATCATTAGATGATACAGACGACTTGACTTCTGACGATATTTCTTTCGATGAAACAGACGACTTGGCGGCTGACGACTTTTCAATGGATAGCGGCGATGATTTGGCAGCTGACGATTTTGGCATCGATGATACAGCCGATACCGCGGCTGCCGCCGATGATGGAGACGACGAAATTACATTTGACGATTCACAATGGGCAGATGAAGAAGAAACACCGCCATCACCCGAACCTTCGTTAGACTTGGACGATGATGATTCAATAGTGTCTTTTGATGACCCAATGATGGACGATTTTAATACAAATGACGCGTTTGATGATTTTGATACAGGTTTTGATGATACTCCTGCCGCTCCGCGCAGCAAGTAGCGGCTCCGCAAGCACCGGCGCCTGCGAAACAAACGGCTCCGCAACAAGCGCCTCAACAGCAAATGGCAGCACCCGCTCCTCAGCAACAGGCAGGTTTTGCCGCTCCACAACAAGCGCAAGCGGCGGCACCGCAACAACAAGCCCCTCAACAACAAATGACCGCTCCCGCTCCACAACAGGCGCCTCAACAGCAAATGTCATCACCAGCTCCTCAGCAACAAGCAGGATTTGCCGCTCCACAGCAAGCGGCGCAGCAAGCAGCAGCGCAGCAAGCAGCGGCACCACAACAGGCTCCTCAAGGCGGTGGACAGGGTGGGCAAGATGGCTTCCAGATTCCAATGGAGTTGAAATCAGAACTTAGAAATATATTAAGTTACATGGATCAGCTTCTTGAATCCCTTCCTGATCAAAAGATCGAAGAATTCGCTAAATCTGATTACTTTGATTCTTACAAAAAGCTATTTAAAGAATTAGGGTTGGTATAATTACCGGAACAAGCGCGCGATTTATAGACAGCCTTCACTCAAGATACAATCCACAGGCAGAAGCCGCTCGTTATATAGATTCTTTAAATTTAAAAGAAAATATAAAATGTTTTATTCTAATTGAACCTGGGCTTGGTTTTCTAATTCCTGTTTTACAGGAAAAGTTTATAACAAGCGTTATAATCGCCTTACATGTTGAACCTCTGCCATTTAATGAATCGCGTGAAAAACAGGAATCCGGGATTCCGGTTTTATACAGTACCGAAGCCGCCGAAATTAATAAATTCCTTGATGAAAATGTACCGGAAACAAACATAGAATACATTCGAATAATCGAATGGAGACCTTCTTTAAATTATTACAAAGATTCCTATTTAAAATTGTTATCACATGTTGTTGAATATTTAAAACGTACAGACGCTGGGAACAGAACTACAGCGGCTTTCGGAAAAAGATGGGTTAAAAACTTTTTAAAAAATCTGGAAAATATCAATAAAACACTTTTATATAAACAAACAGAAATCCCGGTAATTATAACAGGATCTGGTCCAAATCTTGAAAAAGCCATACCTGTTATTCAAAAAGCGCGGGAAAATTGTTTAATTATCGCTTCATCTTCTTCTGTAATGGCGCTTTCACATAACGGTATTAAAGCCGATTTGGTAATTTCTACTGACGGCGGAAATTGGGCGCTGCGTCACATTTACGCGGCGTACAGAAACAAACAAACAGATATTCTCGCGGTAAACCTTAACGCCGCTTTGCCATCGCAGTTAAATAATACGCGTTTTTTAATTATAAACGACGGCAGTATTTGGCAGAATATAATTCTTCATGAACTTTCATTGCCATCGGTAATAATTCCTCAAAGAGGAACTGTTACGGCAACAGCGGTTGATCTCGCGATGATTCTATCGAGCGGTAATATATACCTCGCGGGTATGGATTTATCTGTAAATGATATAAGAACACATGTAAAACCATACGGCTTTGATAGTTTATTTTTTTCGCGCGCGAATCGTTTTTCGCCTGTTTATTCACAATTATTTACACGTTCAGGATTACTTCAAAGAGGAAAAAGCCTTGATATATACGCGGCATGGTTTAAAGACCAAATAAAATCATGGCAAAAACGAATTTACTCGATAGAACCTGATAATAAAAAACAAAATATTTTTAAACAAGGAAATCCATTAGAGCAATCAAATTTAAAAATAAAAAAAGATTATAATATTTTTAAAACAAGCGATACTACAATCAATTCTTCCTTTTCTTCGCAAAGAGGCGCAGGAATTTTGATTAAAGCGTTAAAAGAAAATAAATACAGCGAAGATATAAAAAAAGAACTAAGCGCGTTTTTTTTTCCCGGTGAAAAAGAAGTATCAAAAGAAATACTGGAAACAGCATTAATGAAAATCGCGGCAAAATCGAGGACAAAAGCCTTAAATGAATAAAACTTTTTATACATTTGAAAAATCCCGGAATGGCGAAACTGTTCCATTAATTAATTTGCCTGACGGAAAAACACAGGTTGTCCATTCATTAATCGATCCAAAACGCGAAGCACAAAGGTTAATTTCAACTATTACAGAAGAAACAGGTTTTATAATATTTTTGGGATTAGGCGGAGGTTTTTATCCTGAAGCCGCGTTGGAACTTACAAACGCGCGGGTAATAGTAATTGATTTTAATAAAAATGGTATCGAAGAATTATTAAAATCAAAGGATTATTCAAAGTTACTGGAAAACAGCCGTTTCAATCTTCTTGTAGACCCTTCCTTTGAAGAAATAAAGAATTTTATTATAGAACAATATAAACCCGCTTTACATGACGGAATAAAAACAATTCCATTAAGAACCAGGGTAGATTACGACAAGGATTTGTTTGAAAAAACAGCCGAAATTATACAGGAAGCCATTGAAATTGTATCCGGCGATTATTCCGCGCAAGCTTTTTTTGGAATTCGATGGTTTTCCAATATTATCCGCAATGTAAAAAATATCGATCTTGTAAAAAACCAGGAAAAAAACTCTATTTTATTATCTTCCAGCCCTGAAGAAGCGGCTATTGTAGCCGCGGGTCCTTCACTTGATCAGCAGTTACCGTTACTTAAAAAAGCAAAAGAAAAAGGTGTTTTTATTATTTGCTGCGATACCGCGCTTGGAGTTCTTTTACATAACGGAATTGAACCTGATATAATTGTATCTATAGATTGTCAGTTTATAAGTTACTATCATTTTATTGGCTGTGATTTTAATAATAAACAGCGCGGTATTCCGCTTTTACTTGATATCGCGAGCCCTCCGCTTCTTTTTGGATTATCACAATCACCTGTCTTTTTTTCCAGCGCGCATCCATTGGCGCTTTACATTAGCGGCAATTTTAAATCTTTGATGCGATTGGATACATCAGGCGCGAATGTAACATACACCTGCCTTTCTCTGGCAAAATTAATGGGAATAAATAATATAACCCTTTACGGCGCGGATTTTTCTTATGTCGGCAGCCGCTCATACGCTAGAGGCACATATATAAATCCGTATTTCTCAAAAAAACAAAATAGATTATCGCCTTTGGAAGCGCAAATGTCGGTTTTTTTATATCGAAGTCCATTTCTTCTTTCTGAAAATGGAAAAAATAAAAATTATTACGAAACACATTCACTTAGGTTCTATCGCAAAAAATTGGAAGAAAAAGCTTCTATAATGATTACAATGAAACAAAATACAAAAATAACCTGCGCTCCAGGACAAGGCGCTCCAATAAATATACAGAGAATTATAAATAACGCGCGATATACAGAGATAGAAAAAAAAGAACAGATAATTAACAAAAAATATTCAAATGGAAGGGATTTTCTTGAACAATACAAGAAAGACATAGCTATAATGCCTGCGGTTCAAAATCAATCCTCGTTTACAGAAAAAGAAAAATTAATTTATACTACCCTGCTTCCGCTTGCCGCGGCTATAAAAAAAAGAAATATTAAATTAAAGCAAAATGAATTAATGGAAGAAGTAAAAAACTTTAGTATTTCTAAAATAGAAAAAATATTAAATTGTTAAACACCAAACGCCATTGCCGCGTATCCGACAAATGAATCGGGAATAATTGAGCTGTCATCTTTATCAGCGCTGGTTGAATATTCCAAAAGTTTCGCGTTATCAAGACCTTGTTCAAAAGCAAAACCCAAAACTCCCAATACAGCTCCCGCGGAACATGTAGAAGAATTTTCTTCCGCGTGAAGTAATGTTTTTTTATAATCACCTGATTCCACAGCTTTAATAAAACCCGCGTCATTTTCATTTCTAACCCAGTCTAACGCTTGTTTGCCGCTTCCTTTGGGTGAAAAACCGTAGTTCCTGCCGTAATGGGTTAAATCCGCGGAAGCGACTACATTGATTTTCTTTTTTAATTTTGCCGCTGTTTTTGAAATAATCTTTCCATATTCAAATGATTCAGTATTCGCGGGAAGGCGCAGCCATAAAACACGCGAATCCGGGAAGAAAAAACGCGCCATGGGAAGTAAAACTTCGATTGTATTATCACGGTATCGATCTTCCTTGCCATTTAATTTATCCATTAAAACGCCGCGCAATTCATTATCAATTGGCATTATACCAAAGGGAGTTCTAACAGCGTCTTCCATAGCGAATAAAGGTTGAATATCGGCTGGCAAATGCCCGCCCAATATAACAATGGTATCAATTTGAGGTTTTAAGGAAGCGAAGCCAAGCGCGGCTATTTTACCGCTATAATACCAGCCCGCGTGTGGACAAATAGCCGCCTGGCAGGAAAATAACCCTTTTTTGCCGGGTTTATAGTCCGAAAGAAACCCCCGGACAGAGTCAGAATCATGGGGAAACCAGCCTGCGGGCAGTGAATATTCTCTTATTTGCATGATAAATCTACCGATAATTATAACAGAGATATGAATAATATGGAAATACAAAGAAACAAAACCAGGAATTTATCAACTGTTGGTTCGATAATCGCGGCATTTTGCATCATTATCTACCTTTTTGCGTTGGTTCAGGGTGCGGTACGCATCTATTTAAATATTGAACAACGCAAAGAAGTTATTAAAATCGAATTTTCTCAAATGGCGAATCTCGCTCAATCCCAGTCAGTTAATGGCTTTTTAAACGAAAGATATATACAAGCCATAAACAATTCTTTAATAACAACCAAAAGCATCGAAGCTTTGATTATAACAGGATCAGACAATGTTTACGCGTTTGAAAAACAAAGAGATTTCGCGATAGAGTGGGTGAATAATACAACTCCCAGATTTAAAAATAAATTCAGTTTTTCAAATGAAACTCTTTATCAGCCATTGGATATTTTTGATATACGAAACGCCAATATTAAAGCTGTCGCCAGCGCTTATGATTTTAACGCGTTTTCAAAAATATTAAAAGAAACACTCATTATTATAGCGGTTGGTTTCGCTATCGCGTTTATTACCATGTTGTTACAGCTATTATTCGCTAAACCTGTAAGAGGAGAAATGGTTTTAGTTCCAACTCCCGAAGCAAAAAAGAAAAAAATGTCCGTTTACGAAAAGGAATCTGTAACTATCCTTCCTCCGCAAAAAGTATTTTCAGAATCAAAATCAACTCCAAAAGGTTTATATTCACCAAGAAGTAACATAGGATGGGAAGAATATATAAAAGATCGCCTGGATTCAGAATTACACCGCTGTTCATCAACAGAAAAAGATCTTTCGCTTGTATTGATGGATTTTATTAATATTCCAAACGACGATATGTATGTAATAACAGCGGATGAAGCCGTGTCTTTTTATACATCAAGGGATTTATTATTTGAATTCGGTAAACATGGCATCGCCGTTATTTTACCGGGAACAGGTCTTGAAAACGCGATTGAAAAGTCAGAAAAGTTTTATCAGCGTATAATGGAAAAATTCCAGCATAATGAAGATTCAATTTTTAATATGAAGATTGGATTATCATCGCGGTCAGGAAGGCTTTTAAACGCTGAAAGAATAATGCTGGAAACAAAGGAAGCTCTTAAAAAAGCGAAAAACGATCCCGCGACAACCATTATAGCGTTTAAAAGCGATCCGGAAAAATACAGGGATTATATACGCACGTTTAATTAAATGTAAAAGTTTTTTTACAGTTCAAAAAAATCAGCGTCTCTAAAAAGCCTAAAAGAAACCCATAAAGGAATTACAAAAGTATGATTACTGTTACTGACTCTGGCGTAACGCTTGTGGACTTCATCAAAATCGCTTATACGAATTGTAATAATATTGCCGTTTCCAAACTCAATTACAATACGGCTGTAATCAAACGAAATATCTTCAGCTAATGCGGGATCAAGAAAATCTTCGCCTTCCGCGTTTAAAATAAAATCTATATAACTTTCGATACTGGAAGTATCGGGTGATGTAACAGAAATACCGGAAATATCCCATCTTCTGTTAGCGCGCGTGAAACGCTGTACAACATCAGGATCATCACCGTTAATGACAGTAAGCCTTTGTACATTGTTTACATCCGCGAAGCCGCCGTCGCTTTCAGGAATAATACGCAGATTATACCAGCTTGTAATTAAACCGGATAAATACGCTCTTATACTGACATCACCTGAACGAACCTCATTTTGACCGGCTTTGCGAAAAAACGATTCACGCCCCATGATATCATCGTCACCTATTAATAAATCAAGTATTACAGAATAATCTCCAAACACTGTTACTCTACACGCTCCATCTCCTAGCCCTAAAGGTTCATGAGAAGAACTGCTCGAAGCGCGGACAGGCCAGGGAGAACGTGTTGTAAATATTCTTAAAAAATCGTCGATTCGCGATTGACGCGCGGGATATTCAACACCATCATACATTATAAACCAATTGGAATTTCTCTTTGTTATTTCAAATTCCTGCCCAAATGAACTAACAGAAATTTTTGTTGTTCTTTCCGCGGCTTTTGAATCCAGCCAAACATAAGACGCGGACCTTTCATTACTCCAATCGTAATTAAAAATAAAACTTCCAATATATGCCAGTAATAAAACACCAATCAAGGAAAGAAGGCAAATAAGCCGGTTTTTATATGTCATTTATTGTCTCCTTATTTTTAGCGAGTGATTTTCGCCTAAACGCGATAATAATTCCCGCGGCAATTACAAGTAAAGGAATTAATCCTACATTAACAATTTGTACAAAGTTCATAACATTAGCCCGCCGCGCTTCATCAAGAATTTTGTCAAAACGTCCGACAGTTGGCAGCCTGTTTCTTATTTCAATTACATCGTCATCATTTAAAAGCCAATCCGCTACGCGCAAAACAAAATCAAGGTTTTGCCGTTCGCCGCGTTGTACATTTTGTGTAGCTGTCATCATATCAGTTATAAAATCAGTATCACCGATAACAATAACGCGCGAATTCCTGGAAACCGCCGGCATATCAGGAAGCTGTTCATCCAAACCTTCGCGTACAGGTTTTTCAACTCCGCTAAAAAAACTTGGGAATAAACCTGTTAAAGCGGCGCCAAGAATTTTTTCTCCTCTTGTATCAATCGCTTCAATTTCCAGTAAATAAGACGGAGCGCCGGGAACAGTATTCATCTCTTCTCTTACAGTCCAGGCTTCAGGAGTACTGGTAAACAGTGGAACCGCTTCTACATTCGCGGGAGGATATAATCCAAGCGGACTTGCCCAATATAAATCAATTCCGTTAAAACCCGCGCTTACAGGATGCTCCGAATTTCCATTGGAACCCAATACATTTATCCAAAATGGATAACGCGCGGTACGTAATACGCTGCTGCCTGTCGCTGTCATTGAATGATATTGAATAGCCAAAGCTGTTCTGTCCAAAACAAGTTCCGATCTAATAACCGCGCCATAAGATTGAATCATATCAAGCAGTCCAAAATCAATTAAATGCCTTGCTTCTATCGAACCTCGAATTGTATCTACATATACGCCTTTAACCGCGAAAAAAACTTTTCCGCCAAGTTGAATATATCTGTCGATTCTGTATAAAGCAAAATTGTCAAAATCTTCTACACCGCCAAGTACAAATAAAACAGGCAGATTATCAGGTATTTCTTCGCCATTTTGAATTAAGCGTATTTTATAACCGGCATTAGTCAAATACATATCAATTAAATTAAAATCACTTCTCCATTGTCTGAAGTAATCTCCAACAATAATTCCTATCAGCCTTTCGCTGTTATTAACCATCGAACGTATTCTTGTTGTAAGATCGTATTCCAGGGTTTCTGTAGATTCAATCCACGGAAGCACTTCTACTCTATCCAGATATTCAATAACAATTCCGGAATAAATTGTAATAAAACTGGCTTGATCCTGTTCAACATTTTGTATTTGCCTTGGTACTAGCCCCAGCTCTTCTATCATTCTGGAAACTCCGGTTCTAACAGGATCTTTTACTGTTAGGCGAATTTTTCCTCTGGAGTACGCGGTATATTCAACCAATGTATCTTCGATATCTCCGACTGTCGGGAAAATACCTCTGAGCCTGTCTGAAACATAATATGTAATATTTACTGTTTCAGGGATTTCTCTGTGAAGGTTACGGGAAACCTGCGATATTGTGTACGCTTTATTTTTTGTAAGATCCAGGCGAAACCAAAAACGATCGCTTACCATTAAAGCAAGAATAAACGCGACAACGGATAAAACTGTTATAATTGTTGTTTGTCTTTTGTTCATATCATACTTCCCTATTTCCACTTCCTGAACAGAATAACCCTTGTGTTAATAAATAAAAATAACGCTGTAGTTAAAATAAAAAACGCAAGGTGCCTTGAATCCGCTAAACCTTTTGTAAAACTTTCAAAATGATACGCCAGTGAAACAAAATTAATAATTCCGGCAAGCCAGCCGGAAAGACCAAAAATAAATACAATTTGTTCAATCAACATTACCACCATTAAAACCACAGTCGTACCTAAAAACGCGCTTGCCTGATTTTTGGAAAAACACGACATTAATAAACCAAGAGCGATTGCGCAAGCGCCAAGTAAAAACGCTCCAAGGTATTCACAAAAGATCATACCCGCGTCAAAACTTCCAAGACTTAAAAGAGTTAAAGGAAGCGGAACAGTTAATAATAACATTACGGTTAACGCGCCAAGACAGGCGAAAAATTTTCCAAGGACTAGATCCCATTCTGTAAAAGGCATTGTTAATAATATTTCTACAGTGCCTGTTTTTCGTTCTTCCGCCCAGCTTTTCATTGTTATAACGGGAATTACCAAAATAAAAACAATTGGAAAAATGTCAAAATACGGACGTAATGTCGCCTGACCGCTGGCGAAAAGCTGCCTGAAAAAAAACAGCCACACGGAAGTAAAAATTAAAAAGAAAACAGCGGCTCCGTAAAACGCTGGTGAGTTTAAATACTGTAAAAATTCTTTTTTCGCGAGTGTAAAAGCGCGGTATGGAATAATATTTTTCATTTAGACTCCTGTTCATCTTTTGTAAGTTTTACAAAGATATCTTCGATACTTAATTTTTTTCTGTTCATTTCAAGTATTTTTAAACCGTTATTTACAGCCCAGTCAAAAATTCTTTCTCCAGTATTTGAATCGTCATCGCGCGCCGGAATAAAAAAAGCGGCTCCGGTTAACTGATTGCCTAAAGCATTAACAGATATATTGGTTAGGCTGCCAAGAGCTGATAATTTTTCTTTTACATCGTTTGATGCGTCTTTCGCGCTCGTATGTTTTAAAATAAGCTCCCAGGTATCGCCGCCTTTTATGGAACCGGCAATTTCTTCCGGTTTCCCCTGCGCGGCTATTTTTCCGTCATTAATAATTAAAACCTGCGAACAGATTGCTTCTACTTCCTGTAAAATATGAGTGGAAAGAATAACTGTTTTTCTTTTACCAAGTTCTTTTATTAAAGAACGTATTTCTATAATCTGGTTTGGATCAAGACCTGTAGTAGGTTCGTCCAAAATTAAAATAGGAGGATCATGAAGTATCGCCTGCGCGAGACCTGTTCTTTGGCGATAGCCTTTGGAAAGAGTTTCAATTCTTCTGCTTCTATATGATGTAAGAGCGCAAGCTTCAAGACTTACATTAATGGCTGTTTCTTTATTTTGTTTTGGAATGTTATGAGATTCAGCGGCAAAGTTTAAATATTCATCGACAGTAAGATCGCCGTAAAGAGGGACATTTTCCGGCAAATAACCGATTCTTTTTTTTACTTCCAGCGGTTTTTCATCAACAGGGATGCCGTCAATTAAAGCTGTTCCGTCCGACGGAAAATGAAAACCTGTAAGAATTTTCATAATTGTGGTTTTACCGGCGCCATTTGGACCGAGAAAACCAAGTACTTCTTTATCTCCAACAGAAAAAGAAACATCATTAACCGCCTTTACATTCCCGTAATGTTTAGACAGATTTTTAACTTCTATTTTTGTTTGCGCGTTCATAGAATAATAATATATAAATTACTTAATATATTCAATCGGGATATTCAATCGGGAATATCATACGGTCGCGGGTAAGAACTGTATCCGGAAAAACTTCCTGAGCTTCTTTTAATAAATTTTTTAATTCATATTCTGTATAACGCGGGCTGTAATGAATTAAAGCGAGTTTTTTTACACCCGGCGAAGAAGCGGCGATTTTGGCGGCTTCATACGCTGTCATATGTTTTTTGGCATGTGCGTCTTGTATCAAATCTTTACTGAACATCCCTTCGCAGATAAAAAGATCGGAACCCATAACATGTGTAGAAATTTCCGGCGACGCGAGCGAATCTGTAACAAAAGAAAATTTTCTGCCCATACGGGGATTACCCATTACATCTTCCGGTTTTATTGTTCTTCCGTCTTCTGTTTGAACTGTTTCGCCTTTTTGCAATTTACCCCATAATTTTCCGACAGGAATATTTAGTTCCTGAGCTTTTTGCGGAAAAAATTCTCCGGGTCTGGCTTCCTCTTCCAGTGTATAACCGTAACATGGCTTTGTATGCGACAAAGGAAAACATCGTACATGAAATCCGTCTCCTTTATAAATAATGCCGGGAGAAGTAATCTCTTTTACAATTATTTCATAATTTATATACATGTCCAAAACACGGCGGCTGGATTCGATATATTCAGCTATTTTAGGCGGTCCAATAATATAAAGAGGATCGTCCCTGTCTACCTGAGACGAAAGCATTAAAAGCCCGGGAATCCCGGTAACATGATCGGCATGGGTATGACTGATAAAAATAACAGATATTTTTTTCCAGCGCAGATTAAGCCGCCGCAAAGAAACTTGAGTTCCTTCACCGCAGTCAAAAAGAAATAATTCTCCTTCCCGCCTTAAAAGAACCGATGTTAAATGTCTATTGGGAAGCGGCATCATTCCGCCGCAGCCAAGTACAAAAGCTTCAAGATTCATTTTTAAATTTTAATCGCCCTTTGGCATTATCTTATATTGTTTAATTTCGTCACCAAGAATAACCGCGCAATTACGCCCCGAGCTTTTAGCGGTATAAAGAGCCTTGTCCGCGAGGTCGTAAAGTTCATGTGTATCGTGGCGAGAGCCGCATCTTACTACATAAACACCGATACTCATCGTAACATATTTTGATACCTTCGATTTATCATGCAGTATTTTTAAATCTCTGATTGTTTCTGTCCAATGATTAATAACTTTATCAACATTGGCAGGATCTTTTTCAAACCATAAAAGAGCGAATTCCTCACCGCCGACCCTTGCCGCGTATACGCCTAATGTATTCAACGCATTCAACGCGCCGCCGATACCTCGCAAACATTCATCCCCCTGCGGATGTCCATAATGATCGTTATAGAATTTAAAAAAGTCGATGTCGGCAAGAGCGATACATAACCAATCGTCAGACGCTCTGTAATTTGATAAAAACCTCTGAAAAGTCTGATTAAAATCACGGCGGTTTCTAAGTTGAGTTAATTCGTCTGTAATACTTTGATCAACATATTTATTACGCTCTTCTTCAAGATTATTCGCGCTTATTTCCAGCCCAAGGCGTAATTTTGTAATATGCCAGCAGAAAAACACACTTAAAGCTCCCGCCACCAAGGAATTCGCGATGTCATAAATCCACATATCAGGAGTCTTAATTGTAATTGTAGATATTAAAAAAACAGACAACGCGGAAATCGTAAGAGCTAAATTAAAATGAGGCGGATTTATATACAGTAATAATGAACATAATAAAAAACACGTAAAAATTGAAGCGACTTTATCCGGGTTTGACCAAACGCTTAAATATACACCGAATGTCATAACGTTTACATAAAATAACGCGATTAAAAAATATACGCGGCGGTTACTAATATTAATTTGCTGCATTATAAAATTCGCGTAGTAAGACATAAAAGCCGCCAAAGCCGC
>Ga0123356_10002132_pt1 | contig 21340 bp, 16 predicted proteins | sample TergutEmb28metaG_2_FD_92546 | JGI IMG/M metagenome (GOLD analysis project Ga0123356, IMG submission 92546) | Embiratermes neotenicus P3 segment gut microbial communities from Petit-Saut dam, French Guiana - Emb289 P3 | ecosystem: Host-associated > Arthropoda: Insects > Digestive system > Gut ... | reverse complement strand
GATGCAGGCCGAACCATACGGGGCGGCGCTGACCGCGCCTTGCCCACGATTGGGGCGTTGGCGGCTCAGTGCGTCCTCCGGCATGAAGACATGGTCGGGGGCGAAGGGCGCAAGGTGCGCGGCTAGGCCGATCGGCCCCATGCCCGGCCCTCCGCCTCCATGCGGGATGGCGAAGGTCTTGTGCAGGTTCATGTGCGTGACATCTGCGCCGATGAAGGCAGGGGAGGTGAGGCCGACTAGGGCATTGAGGTTTGCGCCATCCATATAGACCTGTCCGCCGTGATCGTGGACGATCTGGCAGATTTCGCGGATGTTCTGCTCAAAAACGCCGTGCGTGGAGGGGTAGGTGATCATCAGCGCCGCGAGTTCGTGCGTGTGCAAGGCGGCCTTGGCTTTCAGGTCGCCGATGTCGACGTCGCCATCGCTGTCGCAGTCTACGATGACCACTTTCATGCCTGCCATCTGGGCGGTGGCCGGGTTGGTCCCGTGTGCAGACTGGGGGATCAGGCATACGCGGCGGTACGCTTGCTCACGGCTGGCGTGGTAGCGTGCGATGACGGCTAGCCCGGCGTATTCGCCCTGTGCGCCGGAATTCGGCTGCATGCAGACGGCGGGAAAGCCGGTGATTTCACATAACCAGGTGGCCAGCCCGCGAATCATTTCCATCGTGCCGACGGCTTCGGAGGCCGGGGCGAACGGGTGGAGCGAGGCGAATTCCGGCCAGGTGATCGGCATCATGGCGGCTGTCGAGTTGAGTTTCATCGTGCAGGAGCCGAGCGGGATCATCGAGTGGTCGAGCGCGAGGTCGCGGTTTTGCAGGCGCTTGAGGTAGCGCAACATGGCGTGCTCGGTGTGGTGGGAACTGAACACGGGGCGGGTGAGAATGGGGTCGTTGCGTTGCAGCGACGCAGGGAGGAATTCGAGGGTTTCGGCGCGGCGGTCGAGCGCATCGAGTTTGGCTTCGTCGATGAAGGTTCCGAAGGCGCGAACCAGTGCGATGAGGTCGGCGCGAGTCGTGGTCTCGTCCAGCGTGATGCCAAGGGTGATGTCGTCGAAGCGGCGTAGGTCGTAACCCGCCTCGGCAGCGGCGGTGAAGGCGTTGCCCGCCATGCTGGCGGTGGGGAAGGTGACGGCAACGGTGTCGAAGAACGCCTGTTCGCGCACCTGGCGCCCCGAGGCGCGTAGCGCCAGGGTCAGGATGGCAGCCAGCCTGTGGATGCGGCTGGCGATGGCGCGAAGGCCGTGAGGGCCATGCCAGACGGCGTAGAACGCGGACATGTTGGCAAGGAGGGCCTGCGAGGTGCAGATGTTTGAGTTGGCTTTTTCGCGCCGTATGTGCTGTTCGCGTGTTTGCAGGGTCATCCGGTAGGCACGTTTGCCGCGCGAGTCTTTCGATATACCGATGATGCGGCCCGGCATTGCCCGGACGTGGGCGGTGCGGGTGGCGAAATAGGCTGCGTGTGGGCCACCGAACCCCATCGGGATGCCGAAACGCTGCATCGAACCCAATGCAATATCGGCTCCAAGTGCGCCGGGGCTTTTGAGCAATACGAGGGCCATCGGGTCGGCAGCTACGGCAACGATTGCGCCAAGCGCCTTGAGTTCGGAGATGACCTGGCTCGGGTCTTTTACTTCGCCGTTCATGCCTGGGTATTGCAGCAGCGCGCCGAAGACTTCGCGCCGGGTGGCGTCTTCTGCCTTGCCGGTAATGATCTCGAAGCCGAAACCCTGTGCGCGGGTACGCAGTACGTCGAGCGTCTGCGGTAGGCAGGCGGCGTCGACAAAGAACATATTCGAGGCGGATTTCGATATGCGGCGAGCCATCGTCATCGCCTCGGCGGCGGCGGTTGCTTCGTCGAGGAGTGAAGCATTGGCGATGTCCAGTCCGGTGAGGTCGACAACCATTTGCTGGAAGGTGAGCAGGGCTTCGAGCCGCCCCTGGGCGATTTCGGCCTGATAGGGCGTGTAGGAGGTGTACCAGCCGGGATTTTCCAGCACGTTTCGCAGGATGACTGCGGGCGTGAACGTGCCGTGGTAGCCGAGGCCGATCATTGATTTTCTCGGGGCGTTCTTCGTAGCGATCTCGCGCAGACGGGCAAGCGCCTGTTGTTCGTCCAGGGGCGGGTCGAGTTCCAGCGCCCTGGTCAGGCGGATGGTCTGCGGTACGGTTTGCTTGACGAGTTCGTCGATGTCAGCAACGTCAATAGCGTCGCAGAGGCGGGCGATTTCATCCGGGGAGGAACCCAGGTGGCGGGATGCGAAATCGTCGTGGCGAATGAGTTCGGCCAGGGTGGTCATGGGCTTATTCTTCGGCAAGCGCAGATTGGTAGGCGGCGGCGTCCAGCAGGGCCGCCATGTTGGCATCGGCGGCAGGGCGCAGCCTGAAAAGCCAGGTGGCGTAAGCATCGGCGTTGACGCTTTCGGGGGCGTCGATCGCGGCCTGGTTGAAGGCGGTCACTTCGCCCGCGAACGGGGCGTAAACGTCGGAAGCGGCTTTGACCGATTCGACAATCGCGCAATTTTCCTTGGTCGCCAGTTTACGTCCCGTTTCGGGCAGTTCGAGGAAAACGATGTCGCCCAGGGCTGCCTGGGCATGATCGGTGATGCCGATCGTCACGGAACCGTCGTCTTCAAAACGTATCCACTCATGGGTGTCGGTGTACTTCAGTTCGGCGGGAATATTGCTCATGAAAAATCTCCGGAAGGGATAAGGAAAAAAGCGATGTGTGAGGGAGGGCGGCGCGGTTCAGACGAGAGCCTTGCCGTTGCGGACGAAAGGTAGTTTGACCGTGTGCGCGAGCAAGCGTTTGCCTCGGACTTCAACTTCGACTTTTTCGTCCGCGTTGGTAGAAAGCGGCAACCTGGCGAAGGCGATGGATTTTTCCAGCGTGGGCGAAAAGCTGCCGCTGGTGGTTTCTCCCACGCCCATAGCGGTAAACACCGGCATGTGGGCACGCAGTATGCCGCGCTCTTCGAGCACTAATCCAAGTAGTTTGCGGGTGGCGGGGCGAGCTTCGAGGGCGGCGCGCCCGCTGAAGTCGCGGGCCGGGTCGCTAAAATCGACCGTCCAGGCAAGCCCCGAGTCGAGGGGCGAGACGGTTTCGTCCATATCTTGTCCGTAGAGATTCATCCCGGCTTCGAGGCGCAAGGTATCGCGTGCGCCCAGGCCGCAGGGTCGCACCCCGGCGTCGAGCAGCGCCTGCCAGAGCGCGGCAGCGCGTGCGGCAGGCAGGGCAAGCTCAAATCCGTCCTCGCCGGTGTAGCCGGTACGGCCAACGAAGATGTCGCCGATTTGTGCGCCGGAGAACGGGGGCAGCGTTTCGCTGCCGGTTTTCAACTCGGGGAGCGCCAGCCAGGATTTCTCCCGTGCGTTGGGTCCCTGCACGGCGATCATGGCAAGGTCGCGCCGTTCGGTGAGGCTCACGTTGAAGCTGCGGCTGGCGATGTGCTGTCGCATCCACGCCACGTCTTTTGCGGCAGTGCCAGCGTTGACTACGATGCGGTAGTGTCCGTCGTCGAACCGGTAGACGATGAGGTCGTCGATCACGCCGCCATCCTTGTTCAGCATGCAGGAGTAAATCGCCTTGCCAGGGACGTTCGCGCGGGCGACCCGGGCAACGTCGTTGGCGAGCAGGACGCGCAGCCAGGTGGTCGAGTCGAATCCTTCGAGGTCAAGCGAGAGCATGTGCGAGACATCGAACATGCCGGCGTCGCGCCGCACGGCATGGTGCTCGTCGATCTGCGAGCCGTAATGGATTGGCATGTGCCAACCGGCGAAATCGACCATGCGCGCACCGGCGGCGAGGTGGGCATTGTGGAACGGGGTTTGGAGGGAAGGGCCGGAAACGGGGATGGAAGCTGTGTCACTCATGTCGGTTTCTCTCCTGTGCACCGACAAACGATAGACCGCTTTGAAGAAAGCCGCAAGCATGGGTGGGCCGGATGCGTTAAACTCACCCCCGCCTGACAGGGCGGTTGTTCCTGTCAGCGATTTCATTTCAGAGTACACATAAGAGAAGCGCGAAAAATGTTCGAGGCTATTCGCAACAACAAACGAATCGCTCAGGTCATCCTGGGGGTGCTCATCATTCCTTTTGCTGCTTTCGGCCTCGACTCTTACTTCAGAGATGGGCCGGGGAGCAGGGAAATCGCAACAGTGGGAGGTACTCCCATTTCACAGCACGAGTTTGACCGCGCCCTGGAAGAACACAAGGGCTTTTTGCGGGATCGGCTTGGCGAGGGTGCAAACTCAGCCGTGCTCAACTCCGCAGAAGTGCGGCAGACGGTGCTGGATCAACTCATCTTCCGGCGGGCGCTGGCGCTTTACGCCAGGGATATGCGCCTGTCGATCTCTGGCGGGCAATTGCAGCATGCCCTGGGTGGGATCGAAATTTTTCAGGAGAACGGCCAGTTTTCGCTGAAGCGTTACCAGATGTGGGTTGCTCAGCAAAGGAACATGACCCCGTCGGCCTTCGAGGCGCAATTTTCGCTGGATTTGCTGATTCAGCAATTGGAAAACTCGATCGGCAGTTCGTCGCTGGTTGCGCGTGATTCGGCGCTTCGCTTGCTCATTGCCGAAGGCGAGGAACGGGTGGTGCGCGAGATGCGCTTTCCGGTTGCGCCCCATCTGGCAAGCATCAATATCGACGATGCCGCAATCCAGAAGTTCTACGACGACAATCCGAGCCGTTTCGAGCTTCCGGAGCGGGTCAAGGCTGAGTATCTCGTCTTCAACGAAGAGGCTTTGCAGAGCGAGGTCAAGATTGACGAGGCGCAAATCCAGCAGGCTTACCAGGACATGCCGGAAGAACGGCAGGTGCGTCATATATTGATTGACCTGGCTCCCGATGCCGACGCGGCTGCCGTGGAAACGATCAGTAAACAGGCCGAGGAAATCACAACAGCCCTACGCAAGGAACCCGGCAATTTCCCGGCAGTTGCCAGGGAGAAATCGCAAGACCCGGGTTCGAGCGAGGCGGGGGGCGACCTTGGCTATATCGCGCGTGATGGTTCGATGGAGCCGACCTTCGAGGAAGCAGTGTTCGCATTGAAACAGGGCGAAATCAGCGACCCGGTACGCACCGGCTATGGCCTGCACATCATTCAGGTGACAGCCGTTCGGAAACCGCCTTTCGACGAAGTGCGCGATGAAATCGCCACCCGTTTGCGTAGGCAGGCGCTCGGGGAGGGATTCAACGAGAAGGCCGATAAGTTCTCCGAAATGGTTTTCAATGAATCGCCGGACAGCCTGCAACCGATTGCCGAGGCTTTCGGGCTGGAAATCCGGCGTACCGACTGGATCGACCGGGGAGCGGATGCCCTGGGCGAATTCCGCAATGAGCGCCTGACGACGAGCCTGTTTGAAGATGACGCGCTTGTCCGGCGCAACAACACGCGGGCGACAGAAGTTGGAGCCAATACGTTGGTGGCGGCACGCGTACTCGAACACGAAGCGGCACGGCGTGTGCCGCTCGATGAGATGCGTGGGCAGATCGAGGCGCAACTGCGCCGCGATGAAGCGATGCGCTTGGCGCGGGAAGAGGGCAACGCAGTGCTGGTGGCGCTCGATAAGGGCGAGACGGTTGATAACGCCTGGAGCATCCCGCGCTCTTTCCAGCGTTTCAGGGCAAATTTGCCGCCCCTGGCAGAACGTGCCGTGTTCTCTGCTCCGTTGACAAACCTGCCGGTACGGGTAGCGGCAGAATTGCCCGACGATGCTTACGTGATTTACCAAGTCGACTCGGTCGTGCATCCGACCATCGACGATGACGACCCGCGTATTGCTGCCCTCGCGGGGCAGTACGGGCTGATGCTTGGTCAGAGCGATTTTGATGCTTTCCTCGTATCTCTGCGCGATCGGTACAAGGTCGTGGCCAAGCCGCTGGTGGATCGGTCAGTGGAATAGCCCTGCAATCCCCGGAACGGGTTTCGGGGATTGCATTCACCAGGCGCGTTTACGCGCTCCCGAGCATGCGGCTACCGCCGCTCGGGCGGGCATGCCCACCTGCGTCGTAAAGCTGCTGATGGTTGCCTGCTTCGGTCAGGATGGAGAGGGCGGCCTGGTTGTGCTGCATGTGTTTGGCGATGAGTTGGCCGTTGACGTGGTTGCGTTCCTTTGCATACGCGGCAAGCGAAAGGACTTCATCCCAACGCTCGATTGCCTTGGGCAGTTTGGCGCAAAGCTGGCGTATCGCGGAGTCGCCTTTGCCTCGGCCAAAACGCGATACCAGCATGGAGCGGTCGTCATGCAGGTGCTGCAACTGGCGGTAGCGCTCGTTTTTTTCCTTCGTGATCGGCAGCAGTTCTTCCGTGTTCCCGGAGATGAGCACGGCTTCTTCGCGTTCGAGTAGGTCGAGGAATTTCCTGAGTTGGCTGGATTCGGCTTCGAGCAGAAGGGAGATGCGCTGGAGTTCCTGGGGGTTTGGGGTGTGCATGGCTGTACCGGAAAAGGTGTTGAGACAAACCCTTCCATGCATTTTTTGTGCCAATGGTTCTGTTGCCGGTAGACGTTAAAAGGCGGAGATTGCGTTATTGGCTCGCAATCCCCGCCGACGGGCGTGGTAAGCAATCTAAAGTATCAACCTCGCCCGACTTTTGCTTCAAACATTTGCCGAACTTCAGCGATGAGTCCGTCTGCGATGCGGCTGGCATCTATTTTGAAGCGGCCGTCCCGGATGGCCTGCGTGATTTCTTCGATGCGGGCAGTATCCATCCCAGGCGTTTTTGCCAGGGCGGCTTCGGCCTTTTGCAGGGTTGATGCCAGCGTTGAGAGCTGTACTTGCTCCCCGCTGTTTGATATGGGCGCGGAATTTTGGCGCGGCCGCGCTTCGCCGACAGGAGTCGGGCCGACGGATTTGGCAAGGCTTTCAACTTTCATGGTGGAGACTCCGGGATAGGATGGCTTGTAGTCAGGAAGCGTCTTGCTGTTTGCTACGGCATATAGCTGCGGAACTTTAGGTAGTTTCATAAAAATACCGAAAGCATGTTTTGCTGCAACTCGCCGCACGGTGTTGATAGGATGTCATGGGCCGATCTCAATCGTGCCGTCGTGGAGCGCCGTGCCGGTGACGACTTGATTGTTTGGCAGACGCACCCGGACTGTTTCTCCCGGCGCGGCGGAATTGAGGGCGCGCCCGGTGTTTGAAACCCGGAAGGCTTTGCCCTGGCTGAAAACGGTGACTTTGCTGCCTTGCCGCACGGCTTCCGGGATACGCAGCATGCGGGTCTGAAGGGGCGTACCTTGGGCGATCGCCTGCCGCATGGGGCGTCCCGTGGCTTGGCTGGCATCGGTGAGCACATCGCCGGGTAGGGCGGCAATATCGCCCCGCCGCCGTTCGAGGTCGGCAGGCCCGAGGATTTTTCCGGCAGGCAGGGGGCGGGCGGCAACAAAGTAATCATCCACGACCTTGACGCGCGCCTGAAGGTAAACCGTCCAGGGAGCCGGGGATTCGCAACGCACGCCAACGCTGAATGCGCCCCATGCACGGGTTGAATTGGGAAGGAATGCAGTTGGTGCGGCACAGGGCGGCAAACGGTTGCCGGGGCCGAGCGGGCTGATTTCAATAGTGACTTCGCCGGGAAGCCCTTGTGTTTTTTCTTCAATAAGCGTACGGGCCGCCGCTTCGACCGGAGCAGATTCCTGCTGTGCAATGGCATTGGTTGCCACAAAGAGCAGGGCGGAAATCACGGCGAGGTAAACGGGCGGGTGGCCAATCATTTTGCTTTGTCCTGCATGGGCTAAAGTTTCACGGCACGAATATATTATGGCACGTCTGAATGAAATTGTCCTCTGAATTGTTTCGAGAAATCCACAGTCTATAGTTCAGGGTGGCTCAATTGTATTCTTCTTTTCTTCAAATTATAAAAACAATAAAAAAGTCACAGTTTGTGGTGTGAAAAATATCACTATTATTTGTAAGGGGAGAGGTTTTCAGATTTGCTTTGATGGCGGTGCATATAAAACTTCATTGAATACACTGTGTTGTGTATTTGCGTATACGGCAATAATGTTGTTTCAAGTGGAAATTTCTGCCGCGTTGCCGTGAGGTTTATTTATTTCATATTTTAATAATTTGACACAAATTTACCTTTCTTATCTTCGTAATACTGCAAAAAAAGAAGAGGTAACATCGTTGTTAAAGTGGCTGGAAACGTCCTTACATAAGATGGCACGAAAAATGCGGCGTAAGCTCAGGCCAAAGGAGAGACAATGAAAAACCTGCTCGAAAAAAGTTTGATGGTTCATCAGACGGCGCTGAATCTTCAAGCGTACCGGCAGCAGTTGTTGGCCTCGAACATCGCCAATTCCGACACGCCGAATTTCAAGGCGCGCGATATTGTGTTCCGCGATGCGCTGGACGCAGCCTTAGGCCGGGGGCGCGTGGGGAAGCCATTGTCGTTGATGAAAACCCATGCCCGGCATTTGGGCGACAAAGCAGGGTTTTCGCCGGGAGATTTTGTGCGTTATCGCACGGAATGGCAGTCGGCGGTGGACGGCAATACCGTGGATATGGATATGGAACGCGCCGCATTTGCTGAAAACACGGTGCATTACGAAGCCAGTATTACTTTCATCAACGGCCTGCTGCGTTCGATGCAGACGGCCATCGTCGGCCAGTAACGGGCTGCGCCTGCCGCGCGCCGTCCGCTGTTTAAAGCCACATCCGGGAGACGGCAATGGACGGCAACATGTTCAACGTATTCAATATCGCCGGCTCGGCGCTGACGGCGCAGTCGATGCGCCTGAACACGACAGCCTCCAACCTGGCAAACGCCGATAGCGTGACTTCCGAAAACGGCGAACCTTACCGGGCAAAACAGGTTGTTTTTGCCGCCCGGCAATTGCCGGGGGCAGGCCCTGCCTCTGCCGGTGTGGTGGTGACGCAAATCGTCAAGAGCGCCGCACCGATGCGGCTCGTCTATGAGCCGAACAGCCCCGCCGCCAATGCCGAAGGCTATGTTGAGATGCCCAATGTCAACGTGGTTGAGGAGATGGTCAACATGATTTCTACCTCGCGTTCGTACCAAAACAACGCCGAGGTAATGAACACGGCACGAACCTTGCTCCAGCGTACCTTGCAGATAGGTCAATGAATGACCTGACCGGCAAAACTGCCGGTTTAAGCAGGAGTACGAAAAATGAGCGTCAATACCGATAGCACGGTATCCAATGTCTTGTCACAGATGGCTCGCAAGGAGCCTGTCAAGAACACGGCGATGCAGGACGAGCAGAACCGTTTTCTTTTGCTGCTCACCACGCAGTTGCGAAACCAGGACCCAATGAATCCGTTGGACAACGCTGATCTGACCATGCAGTTGGCGCAGATGAGCACGGTCGATGGCATCGAACGCCTCAATAAGATGGTGCAGTCGCTGATGGAATCCAGGGAACTTGCGGACAGCACGGCGCTGATCGGGCGTGGTGTGCTGGTCGACGGCAAGGGTCTTGGGTTGACTGAGGCTGGCGCGATCGGCGGTTTCGACCTGAACGGGCATGCCGATACAGTTGTTGTCACGGTCTATGACTCAAGTGGGCTGGTGGTGACGACACTCGAATTCACCAATGTGGATGCAGGCAGCCACAACTATGTGTGGGACGGCATGGCAGGTGACGGCAGCGAGGCCGCGCAGGGCATGTACACGGTAAGCGTGGCTGCCAGCCAGAACGGCAAGCCAGTAGTAGTGAAACCATTGCAGTTTGGCCCGGTGACGAGCGTGGTTCGTGGTCCGCATGGTTCAGATTTACAGGTTGGCGGGCTTGGTATTTTCAGGCTCGACGACGTTAAACAGATTCTTTAAGCAGGAGATATACATCATGGGATTCACACAAGGCTTAAGCGGGCTGAACACTTCTTCACGCGCACTCGATGTCATCTCCAACAATATCGCCAATACCAGCACCGTGGGTTTTAAATCTTCCAACGCCATTTTTGCCGATGTGTATGCCGGGGCGCTTACCGGGGTGAGTTCGGCGATTCAGATCGGCTACGGCAGCAAGATCACGGCGGTCTACCAGAGTTTCGTCGATGGGATGCCGACTACGACCAACAACCCGCTGGACATGGCGATCATCGGCAACGGATTTTTTGTCGTCCAGCGCTTCGATGGTTCGATTGCCTACACCCGCAACGGGCAGTTCGACATCGACAAGGACGGTTTCCTCGTCACGCCGCTTGGCGAGAAAGTGATGGGGATCAGGTCGGATGGAAACGGCTTTATCCCGCCTTCCGGGGGAGTGTCTGAACCGCTTTTCGTGCCAAAGGGCGACATCGACCCGAAGGCGACCTCGTCGGTGGAAATCCGTGCCGGGAACCTGAATGCGGATGACCCTTCGGTGACTGCGCCTGTCAGCGCCGCAGTGAGTTCGATTCCGAGAGGCAACCTGACCGTTAACACGACCGCACCGACGACCGTAGCTGGCAACTGGTTTGCGGAACTGACCTATGACTCGGCAACCGGAACGCTGACTGCGCCACCCGGTTATACCATCGTCCCGGCCACTTTTAATCCTTTGTTGAATCAAGGCGATACGTACACCCTGAGCGATGGGACGGATACGGTCAGTATCGTGATCAGTAGCGGGGCTTCGGTGAAAGACGGGTCGATTACCGTGAATGTTGGCACCTTTCAGCCGAACAACCTCGATACCTACAGCTTCATGCACAGCATTCCCGTGTTTGACAGCCTTGGTGGCCAGCATTCGATGGCGTTCTATTTCGTGAAGACCAGCCCAGGCAACTGGGATGTGTACACGATGGTCGACAACGACGTCAGGACGTTGAATGGGCCGCAGCCCTTGGTGTATGACGAGTACGGCAAGCTCAATCCACCCGTTGGGCCATACAACTACTCCGCTCCGCTTTCCAACAGCGCCGCGCAGTTGAACGTCACGATCGACATCGGCAAGTTGACCCAATTCGGCTCGAAGTCCTCGGTCACGGATCACTGGCAGGACGGTTTCACAACCGGGCAGATTGCGGGGATCGTGGTCAGCCCGGACGGTGTCATCCAGGGGCGCTACACCAATGGGCAGTACAAAGACTTGGGGCAGGTGGTGCTGGCAACCTTCCGCAGCAACCAGGGCTTGACCCGTATAGGGGACAACATGTGGTCTGAATCGCCCGAGTCCGGCCCCCCGATCGTCGGGCGGCCACGGTCAGGGTTGAACGGCCTGGTTTCCGGTGGGCAGGTTGAGGAGTCGAATGTCGACCTGACGCAGGAACTGGTGAACATGATCATTCAGCAGCGCAATTACCAGGCCAATGCACAGACGATCCGCACCCAGGATCAGATTTTGCAGACGTTGGTGAACCTGCGCTGATTGGTGATCTGACAAGAGCGACTTAAATGACGCTATTTATGGATTGCTTCGTCGCTTCGTTCCTCGCAATGACGTGAAGAAAATGGGCGTCATTGCAAGCGAAGCAATCCAGTCGAACAAAGGTGAGTCTCCCTGACAGGGCGGCTCGCCTGGAGGCAACGATATGGATCGCGTGATCTATACAGCGATGACTGGCGCGATAAGCACCCTCGGGCAGCAGGCGGCAGTTGCCCACAACCTCGCCAATGTCGATTCCACCGGCTTTCGTACCGAGATGCACAAGATGCGTGCGGTGGAAATACAGACCCAGGCCATGCGCTCGCGCTCCTTTGTGGTCGACGCGAGCATTGCCACGGACTTTTCGCCGGGGGCGCTGAAGTATTCCGGCAACCCGTTCGACGTGGCGGTGAAAGGCAAGGGCTGGCTGGCCGTCCAGACGGCAAGCGGCGAGGCTTATACCCGTGATGGGGCATTGGAGGTTTCCGCCAACGGTGTGCTGCAAACCCGTACCGGTTTGCCGGTGATTGGCGACGGTGGCCCGGTCACGATCCCGCCCGAGAGCGTGATTGCCATTGGCGCGGACGGGACTATTTCCGCAATCCAGAACGGCATTACCAACGAAGTCGGGCGGCTGAAACTGGTAAACCCGCCCGAGGCCGGACTGGTGCGCGGCGAAGACGGTTTCTTCCGCCAGCAAAACGGGCAACCGGCTCCGGTAGATGAGGCAGTACAGGTTGCCGGCGGTTATCTGGAGAGCAGCAATGTCAATGTTGCAGATCAGATGGTGCAGATGATTTCGCTCGCACGCCAGTTTGAAATGCAGATGCGGATGATTACCAACGCACAGGAAAACGACCGCTCCGCGACGCAGGTACTGACGCCGCGCTGAACACAACGATAAGAGAAAGGACACCCCATCATGATCCGCTCAATCTGGACAGCCCGTACCGGGTTGGATGCCCAACAAACCTCGCTGGATGTGATTGCCAACAATCTCGCCAACGTATCGACGAACGGTTTCAAGCGCCAACGCGCGGTTTTCGAGGATTTGCTCTATCAGGTCATCCGCCAGCCCGGTGCACAATCGACTCAACAGACGCAGATTTCAAGCGGTCTGCAACTTGGCGCGGGCGTGAGGACGGTGGCGACCGAGCGCGTGTTCACCCAGGGCGCACCGCAGCAGACCGGAAACGACCTCGACCTGATGATCCAGGGCGACGGCTTTTTCATGATCACGATGCCGGACGGCACGACCGCCTATACGCGCGATGGCGCGTTCCAGCGCGACAACCAGGGCAACATGGTGACGGCCAGCGGCTACCTGCTTGCCGACAACATCAACATTCCCGCCGACGCGGTTTCGATCACCGTGGGCAAGGATGGCACGGTCTCTGTCGTGCAGGCTGGCAACATCACACCGGTGCAGATCGGGACGATCCAGATTGCCATGTTCATCAATTCGGGCGGTTTGCAGGCCGTTTCCGAGAACCTCTTCCTGGAAACCGCATCAAGCGGCGTGGCCACGCCGCAGCAGGCTGGCTCGAACGCTGCGGGGGTCATCAACCAGCGTTACGTCGAATCCTCCAATATCAACGTGGCCGAAGAACTGGTGAGCATGATCGTCACGCAGCGTGCCTACGAAATGAATTCGCGTGTCATCAGCACTTCCGACCAGATGCTTGGTCGCCTGACGCAGATTTGAGAGGGGACAGACATGGACACCATCGCACGCGCCGCTTCTTTTCTTGCCGTTACCTTCATGGCAGTCGTGCTTGTTACGCTCGTCTCGTCCTGCGCCCAGATTCAGCCGACGCCGCCTACCTCCGTGCATCAGCCGATGTCTGCACGCCCCGTGACAGCATTGGAACCGCGTGCCGCCAATGGCGCGATCTGGCAACCGGGGCTGGAGTCCTCGCTGCTGGAAGACCGCCGCGCACGCCGGGTCGGCGACATCATCACCGTCAATCTCGTCGAGCGCACTTCCGCGCAAAAGAACGCCAACGCCAGCACGAACCGTGCATCCAGTGCGTCTGGAGGGATTGCGGCAGCCAGCAGCAAACTGCCGCTTTCCGGCCTTGCCGGGTTGTCGTTGGAAGCGGGGTCGAAATCCGCGTTCGAGGGTAAAGGCGCGGCGGCGGCCAACAATGCGTTCAACGGAACCATCACCGTGACCGTGATCGACGTGCTCGCCAACGGGAACTTGCTGGTCTCGGGCGAGAAGATGCTGACGATCAACCAGGGCAACGAGTTCATCCGCTTTTCAGGGGTTGTCAACCCGAACAACGTTTCTGCTTCCAACACCGTGCAATCGACGCAGGTCGCCGACGCGCGGATGGAATACCGAGGCAGCGGATTTGTCGAAGAGGCAAACAGCAAGGGATGGCTGCAACGCTTCTTCGACTTCATCAACCCATTCTGAGACAGATCTAACTGGTATCCAGGAGAAAATCATGGCTGCGCGCAAGTTCCCCGCCCCGAAGATGCACCTGCCGGTGCATTTGCCGACGTGCATGTTTTGGCGGCTGGTGATTGTCGTCTTCGTCATGCTGTTTTCTGCCAATGCATGGGCCGAGCGCATCAAGGACATTGCCACCATCGGCGGCGTGCGCGACAACCAGTTGGTCGGTTATGGGCTTGTGACCGGGCTGGACGGTTCGGGCGACCAGACCACCCAGACCCCCTTTACGGTGCAAAGCATCGTCAACATGCTCGGCAACCTGGGCGTGACGCTGCCGCCTGGCAGCAACCTGCAACTCAAGAACGTGGCCGCCGTGATCGTGACGGCGAACCTTCCCGCATACGCGCGTCCCGGTCAACGGATTGATGTCACGGTCTCTTCGCTAGGCAACGCAAAGAGCCTGAGAGGGGGGATGCTGGTCATGACCCCCCTCAAGGGCATTGACGGGCAAGTCTACGCGATAGCGCAGGGCAACGTGGCTGTTGGCGGGGCAGGCGCACAGGCGGGCGGCGCACAGCAGACGGTCAATCATCTGCTGGCCGGACGCATTCCCAGCGGCGCGACGGTGGAGCGCATCGTGCCTGCCCTGGTTGGCGAGGGCGCGAACGTGATCGTTGAACTGAAAGAGACCGATTTCGACACGGCACGCCGGGTAGCCGATGCCATCAACAAGGCAGCGCCGGGTTCGGCGCAGGCGCTCGACGGGCGCAGCATCCAGGTCAATGCCCCGGTTCATCCCCCGGAACGGGTGGCTTTTCTCGGGCGGATCGAAAATCTTGAAGTCACTGCCGCGCGGCCTGGCGCACGGGTGGTCGTGAACGCCCGTACCGGCTCGGTGGTGATGAACCGGAGCGTCACGCTGGAAAATTGCGCCGTCGCGCACGGCAACCTGACGGTGACGATCGACACACGCACCGATGTCAGCCAACCCGCGCCGGCTTCTTTTGGCACCACGGTGGCAACCACCTCGACCCAGATCAATATCGACCAGGAAGGTAGTGCGGTCATGGAAATCAAGAGCAGCGCGAACTTGGCAGATGTGATCAAGGCCCTTAACGCGATCGGGGCCAAACCGCCCGACCTCGTCAGCATTCTCCAGGCGATGAAAGCCTCCGGGGCATTGCGGGCGGAACTCGAAGTCATCTGAGACAGGAGCAAGACCATGATGGCTCAAAATACAAATGCCTTTCTCAATACCCTCGACCCGCGTTCGATGAACGATTTGAGGGTTCTGACGAAAACGGAAGGCAATTCCGATGAGGCTTTGCGGGCGGCTTCCCGGCAGGTCGAATCCCTGTTCCTGCAAATGATGCTGAAATCCATGCGAAATGCTTCGTTTGGCGGAGGCCCTTTCGACAACGAGCAGACGAAGCTCATACAGGATTTGCACGACCAGCAACTGGCGAGCAACCTGGCGCAATCCAAGGGCGTTGGCTTGGCCGACGTGCTTTTTCGCCAGTTGGGCGGCGGGCGGAACGGGGAAGGCGGGGACGTGCTTCTGCAAGGGGCTGCGAATATTCCGCCCCTGCCCATCCCACTTCCGAAACCCTCGGTGGCCGAATCTGCCGCTCAATCGGCAAAAATCAATGAAACCATCGCTGCCGCACGCAAGGCGGACGGACGGGTTCCCGAACATGTGCGCGATTTCGTTACCGAAGTCTGGCCGCATGCACATGCCGCCAGCCGCGCCACCGGTATCCCGGCGCATTTCATGGTGGCGCAGGCGGCGCTGGAAACCGGATGGGGTACAAAGCAACTGAAGAACGCCGACGGGACACCCAGTTACAACCTGTTCAACATCAAGGCAGGGCCGAGTTGGAATGGCCCGACGACCGCGCAGAAGACCGTGGCTGAATTTGAAGGCGGAAGCTGGCAATCCCGGCAAGCGGCGTTCCGCTCCTATGCGTCCTGGGCTGAAGCGTTTGACGATTACGCGAAACTGCTCACCGACAACCCGCGTTATGCCAAGGTGCTTGGCAGGAACGATGCCGCAGGGTTTGCACATGGACTCAAAAATGCGGGCTATGCCACCGATCCATCGTATGCCGACAAGCTCATACGCATTATTGGCGGCAATACCCTGAAAAATGCGTTGGGATTGGTGGCGTAATGAATGAGATAACAGGATCGTGTGACATGGGTCACGGAGAGGGCGGCTTCATTGGCCTCTCACCTGGAATACAATCGTACTCAAAACCTTTCAGGAACAGGATTTGTCCTCAAGGAAGTGACGTGCCAGGCGAAGATAGAACCACGGTATATGAAGTTCTGGATCACGCGGCATCGGGAATCCGGTTGCAGATCGAATTCCAGCGGCGGATCAACGCCTCGTTGCTTGCGAGCCGTTTGCCGTTTATCCGGGCAATTACCGTACATAACGAAACTGGTAGCGATTTACCAGGCATCGAACTCTCTGCTGGGCTGGCCGTGGAGAGCGGTACCCCGCGCTCGTTTGCCTGCCGGGAAGAAAAGGGCGTGCCTTCCGGCGGCGTCATTCGTTTCAACGGGGATGGGCGTTTCCCGGCATTTGACGCATTCGACACCATGATCGGCGAGCGCCATGAATCGGCCCTTGCCACGCTGACCGTTACCGCGCACTTGCTCCAGGCAGAGGGGCAGGCTGAAGAAAAGCAGGGCGAGGAAAGCGGGGAAGTCTCGCTTGCCGCAACGGTCGAAATCGGCGGGTCTGGCGAGTTCCTCAAACTCCCTGGCACCTGGCAATCTATTGCCGTTTTCGTGCAGCCTCGGAGCAGGGCGGTGACGGAAGTTCTCCGCATGGCCTCTGATCTCATGCTTCAGAAAACGGGGCGAGGCGAACTGGACGGATACAAGACCAACCTTGTACGCGCAAAACTCATTGCCGAAGCGATTTACCTGGCGATGCGCGAAGAGCAGATCGTCTGCGCCGGCTCCCCGGCGTCGTTTGAAGCGGTTGGGCAAAAGCTGAGAAGCGCTGGACAGGTAATTGGCCAGCGGTTCGGTGACTGCATCGAACTGTCCGTTACCTACGCCGCATGCTGCGAGGCAGCGGGGCTTTACCCTATCGTTGTTTTCACGACATCCCGAGCCTTTCCTGCCTTTATCGCCGTCTCCGAACTGGAATACTCACTGGCGCTTGGCAGCGGCGAAGGCTTCAACTTTCTGGAAGAAACGGTCATCGACGACGCTTCCGTCATCGCCAATCTCGTGGCGACGAAAGCCATCATCCCGGTTGACCTCGGCGGCATCGGGCTTGGCAAGCGTTCCCTAAGTTTTCGTGGTGCCACAAAAAAGGCCACTGACTACGTCCGCAGCCTTTCCAACGAACTGAAAGCCGCCGTGGTCATTTCGCAATGCCGCCGGGAAAACATCCTTCCTGGGCCTTTGCCTGAAGAAGAACTTCCCTTGCAGACCGAAGAAGCGGTGGCGGGAAGCAAACCTTCAACGGAACCTCAGCCGGACAAAGAATTGCCGCAGGAATTGGTAAAAGCGGACGAGTCCGCTTCCGGGAACGATGGCACATTGGTTGCCGCCCCGGCAGAAATCCCTACGCAGAATGCCGCCGAAGAGCCGGAGGGTGAGGAGGTTGCCGTCGACGTTTCTGCGGGACGCAAGGATGACGTGCCGGCTCGTATCAGGCAGTGGCAACAGTCGCTGTTCGATTTCAGCCTACGCAATCCGTTGCTTGATTTGTCGCGTACCCGCCAGACACTCGAATTGGCCGTACCCGCATTGGGCGAGCTTGCCGAAGCCCTGTACAACGGCAAGGACTTTCCTGCCACGTTCATTGGGCTGGACCCCGACCGGACGGTAGCGAGTTTGCGTGCGCTGAGGCGTGAATCTGAAATGTTGGTACAGGAGACGGGGAGCCATCACCTGTACCTGACACTTGGCTTGCTGGTTCATCCGGGCGTTCGGGGCAAAGAAGTGAAATCGCCCCTGTTCCTGCTTCCTGTGACAGTAGGCAGAGGCAGTTCGGGGGCATCGGAAGGAAATGCTTTCAGTTTTTCCTCTATAGATGACGAGGCAGCACAACCCAATCCTTGTTTGCTTGAATGGCTACGTATCGCCCACAGCCTGACACTAGATGGCCTGGGCAGTCCCGAGCTTGACGGCACGGGCGGTGCGCTCAACGCGGCATTTGAAAAAATACGCATCAGCTTAGCTGCGGCACAACTTCCCTGGCGTGTCGAAGAAAGCGCAAGCCTGGCGATTCTGAAATGCTCTGCGTTCCAGATGTGGAAGGATTTGGACAGAAATTGGCCGATCCTCATGGAAAACCCTGTGGTTCGCCATCTCGTTGAACGTTCGGGGGATGTCTTCGGGGAGGTGACGCTGGATGAAGCGCCCTTTGAAGAAGAAAACCTGGTTTTTCCGCTTGCTGCCGACGGCTCCCAGATAGCCGCCATTGCAGCGGCGATGAACGGAAAATCCTTCGTTCTGGAAGGTGCCCCGGGTTCCGGTAAATCGCAAACCATTGCCAACCTGATTGCACATGGGATGGAAATGGGCAAGCGCGTGCTGTTCGTTTCCGGAAAAGAGGCAGCGCTCGAAGCCGTGAGTCAGCGCCTTGAAACTATTGGGTTGAAAGATTTTACGCTGGAGGCGTATGGCTCCAGGATGGGCATGCAGGACATTCGGCAGCAGTTGAAACGTTCCATGCGTGCTGCGGTGGATGCCCACGAAAGGGTCTGGAAAGCGGCTTTCGACAAATACGCCGGCACGGTTTCAGGTTTGCGTGATTACTCTGCGCGTTTGCATACGGCTAACGCCGCCGGTTTCTCCCTGTGGTCGGCATACGATGAATTGGTGCGCCTGGGCGAAGGGCAGGGATGGGAGCTCGACCCGAAACACGTCGGAAAAGTCGATGCTCAGGCCATGTTGGAGGCGCTAGGCAGGGCGATTCAGATCAGCCGGAAAGTTGGCGAATCGGGTCGCGACCATTGGTTGCTCCTTGGGCTGGACAATGTAGATAACCTGACCTTTACAACCTTGACCCGCGCCCTTGAAGATTTGGCATTGGCGCGTAAACGGATACAGGAACTGGGTCGGGGCTGGCCGGATGCGTTCAAGGAACTGAAGCCCGGCAAAATGATAACAACCCTCAATGAATGCGTTGCCGCGAACCAGCTTGGGCTTTTACCGAGCAAAGCCTATTTTCGCGACATCGACCGTTCTGCCTGGCACAACGCCACCATTGCGCTGCGGGAAAAACTGGAATTCTTCATCAATTCCAACCGCGAGACGCTTTCGATGTTTGCGCCGGGGCTTATTGATTCCCAGAAACTCAACGACTGGACGATCCGCGCGACCAGCCTGGACAAAGCCTGGCTGTTTGGCGAATTTCGGCGCAAACCCATCCGCAACGCCATTAGGCCGCTCATCCGGGAAGGCATCGACCTGAAAGGCTCCAAATTGCTGGAAGTCTTGCAGAGCGCACAGAATATCCGTACCCAGATTGCCGAACTGAAAACCCAGGCAATCGCCATCATTGGATTGATCCTGCCAACCAACTGGGCAGCGCACCGTCCCAGGGCGCTGGAAGAGTTCGATGCTGCCGTCAACCTGTCCCATGACGCCGTTTGGCTGGAGCGGGCCGCCCCGGGGGCGTGGCTGAAGGCGCTGGAACCCAAGGATGCGCGGGAGATTGGGACACTGAAGGAAATCGAGGCGGCTTGGTTTCGCTGGCTCACCATCATTGGTGCGACGGAGCACAGTGTCGATCAGTGGCTGGATGGTCGGCCTTGGCTGGAAGTATGGGACGAAGCCATGCCACGCTGGGAAAACGACCTGGCTGGTACGGGGCTTTTACAGTTGCAGCGTCATTCCTTGTTGCGAAAGGAGCTTCGAATCATCGAGCGGGCAGGCGGCATTGATTTTGCGGACAAACTGGCGCACCGGACGTTTTCCCTGGATGAAGCTGAAAGCGTCATGCGGCGCGGTCTGGCCTTGGGTTCATTGCGCGAGCGTCTGGCGGCCTGCGACATGGAAAACTTCGACGATGCCGCGCAGGACAAGCTAGTCTCCGCCTTTCTGGAAAGCGCACGAGAGGCACGCAAGTGCGCCATACAGGCTGGCCCTGCCCGCCTACTTGCGCGGCGACCTTTCCGTGCGAACAACATCCTTTCCGAAGTTACCGCTCTCGTGCGGCAGGTCGAGCGCAGGCGCACTGGCATGGGGCTGAGGGAAATTTCTGCTCGCTACCCAGAAGCCTTGCTGACTTTTGCACCCGCTTTTCTGATGAGCCCTGGTTCGGCGGCGCACATCCTCGATGCTGGGGCGTTGAAATTCGATATGGTGATTTTCGACGAGGCTTCCCGGATACGGACGGTCGAAGCGATTGGCGCGATGGGGCGGGCCAGGACTGTCGTGATCGTTGGCGACTCGAAACAACTGCCTCCTGCCAATACGGTGAACGTTTCCTCGTCCTCCTCCCTGTTGCCTAAGTCGGCGGCAGGCGCGGAACAGGAAAGCATCCTGAACGCGGCGCTGGATTCCGGGCTGCCCAGGCTGCGTCTGAAGTGGCATTACCGGAGCGAAAACGAGGAACTCATCTTATTCCCGAATACCCGATATTACGGCGGCGAGCTTGCCGTCTTGCCGTCTCCTCGGCGCAATGCCCATACGGGCATCACCTGGCGGCGGCTCAATGGCAAATGCCTGCGCGGCATCAACCCGACCGAGGCGCATGCGCTGGTGGCTGAACTGACTGCCCGACTTCATGACCCGGCTAAGGGGGACGAATCATTGGGCGTGCTGTGCCTCAACACGGCACAGCGCGACCTGATCCTGGACATGCTGGAAGAATCAGAGGACTCCCTGATCCGCGATGCTCTTGCAGCCCCTGCCGGACGAAGGCTTTTCGTGAAGAGCTTCGAGCATGCACAAGGTGAAGAACGTGATGTCATCCTGATTTCGCTCGTGCTTTCGCCCGATCTGACCACGGGGTTACTGCCTTCGAGCACCGGCTCGTTGAGTTTAGTGGGAGGCGGGCGGTGGTTGAACGTCGCCATTACTCGCGCTCGCAAGCAGGTGAGGTTATTGACCTCATTTGGCCCGGAACATATTGATCCTACGCAAGAGCTTTCGGCCGGGATAAGAGACTTGAGGGATTACCTGGTGTTTGCAGCCAACCCTGGGGAGACGATGCCGGAAATACTCCTTCCGGAGCAAGAGCGCAGCTTCTTGGCGCAGGAAATCGCCAAGGCGTTGGAAGCGCACGGTTACTTTACGCAAACCAGCGTGGGTTATTCGGCCTTCCGGGTCGACCTGGCCGTGAAGAAAAACTGCGAGAAAGGCTGGCGATTGGCCATTATGCTTGATGGCCCGGGATGGAAATCCCGGCTGACGGTGATGGATCGGGACGGTGCCCCGTCCTTGCTGCGGGATGGTATGCACTGGCCCGCTGTTGCACGGGTCTGGCTACCGGCCTGGTTGCGGGATCGGCAAAGACAACTCGCGCGGCTCATCGAGTTGATCGAGTCCCCGCCGCCGAGCACAAAACTTCCTTCCTGAGCCACTCCGTCAGGCTTCGCGCTACCCCAATGGATATAAACCGACCATTTCCTGTCCATATTATCTTT
>Ga0123356_10002131_pt1 | contig 21358 bp, 20 predicted proteins | sample TergutEmb28metaG_2_FD_92546 | JGI IMG/M metagenome (GOLD analysis project Ga0123356, IMG submission 92546) | Embiratermes neotenicus P3 segment gut microbial communities from Petit-Saut dam, French Guiana - Emb289 P3 | ecosystem: Host-associated > Arthropoda: Insects > Digestive system > Gut ... | reverse complement strand
GCGCGGCTGCTGCGCGAGTTACCCGACGAGGCGGCACAGCCGTACGGCTTCAGCGAGTTCCAACGGCGCGCCCTGCAGCGTGCGCACGCCGGCCGCGGCCGGGGGTTCGGGCAGCAGATGGCCGCCATCGTCGTGGTCGTCGCCGGTTTGGTCGCACTCAGCCTGCGCTTCGACCGACCGGCGCCTCTTGCGCGCCTGCAACCGCCGGCGAACGTGCAGCGAGCGGCGCCGGTCCCGCAACCGCTGGCGGGGGGCCGTCAGCAGGGCGCAGTACCCGAGCCGGAGACCAAGGCAGTGGCGGGGCGTGCGGAGCCGGCACGCGCGGACCTCATGGAGCGCTGGCTCGCCAGCCTTCCCCGCGAGCCGGCCCTCGCGCGCGTGGGCAATCGTGCCGCGGTGACCGGACTCGAGGATCGCATCGCACAGGTAGACGACCTGCTGAGCGTCGCGCGCGCCTCGCAGGCCGCGCCCGCGGGGCTCATGGCCCTGCAGCAGGAGCGCACGCGTCTGGTGGGCGCGCTGGTGCAGGTGCGCTACGCCGAGACGCTGGCCGATGCATCACGGTGAAGTCCTGCTGAGATCTTTAGAGGAGCATGTGCTGAGGAGCCAATGTGAACCACCATCATTGCAATCCCTTCTGGCGGGCAGTGCTCGCTTCTGGTGCCCTGCTCGTGGCCGCGCCCGCCGCGCTGCCGGCGGCTGACACGCCGGCTTCCTCCACGGCGCACCCCGACAACAGTGCCGGCGTCGAGGCGCAGCTCGAGACGGCGCGCCGTAACCTCGAGCAGGCGGCGCGCGAGGTGGCGCAGCTGTCTGCGCAGCTCAGCACGCAGGCCATCGACGAGATCATGCCGATGTTCGCACCGGGGCGCGCCATCATCGGCGTGCAGCTCGAGCGCGCCGCCGGCGGCGCCGGTGCGCGCGTGCGCGAAGTGTCTCCCGGCGGTCCCGCCGCGGACGCCGGCATGCTCACGGGCGATGTGATCGTGGCGGTCAACGGCACTACCGTCGCGGGCGCCGATCCCACACGGCAGGTGCTAACGATGCTGCGCGACGTAAAGCCTGACACCAAAGTGAGCGTGCGCGTGCTGCGCGATGGCAAGCCGCGCGAGTTCACGCTGACCACGCGCGCCAGCCCCGGCATTTTTGCGACCGCTCACGGGTTGCCCGAGTTAGGGCTCACGCTGCCGGACGTGCAGGGCGCGTTCATGTTCCACCGTCCGCTCATGGACATGGAGCTGGCCACGCTCACGCCGCGTCTCGGCAGTTACTTTGGCACCGACAGGGGCGTGCTCGTGGTGCGTGCGCCGGCCGACCGCGCGCTGCAGCTCGAGGACGGCGACGTGATTCTCGCCATCGATGGCCGGCAGCCGACCAGCGGCTCGCACGCCACGCGCATCCTCGGGTCCTACCAGCCCGGCGAGAAGGTCAGGCTGCGCATTCTGCGTGAGCATAAGACGCTCGAGGTCGAGGCGACCCTGCCCGCTGCGCCGGGACCGCGACACGAGGAGCTGATGCGTCATGACGCCGCGGCGCCGGCGGCGGTGCCGCCGCGCAAGGTCGGGCTGTTCGGCAACGGCCTCGCCTGACCGCGCCCACGGGGCGCGAGTGAGGCGGCACGCGTGTACCATGCGCGCGTGCACCGCCAGGACTTCGCTTACGATCTCCCCGCCGAGCTGATCGCCCAGTCACCGCCCGCCGAACGCTCGGCGGGCCGTATGCTGGTGCTCGACGGCGGAAGCGGCGCGATCGCCGACCGCGTGGTGCGCGACCTGCCCGCCTGCCTCGAGCCCGGTGACCTCCTGGTGCTGAATGACACGCGTGTCATCGCCGCGCGGCTGCACGGCACGAAGCCCTCGGGCGGGCGTGTCGAAATTCTGCTCGAGCGTGCCCTCGATGGGCAGCAGGCGCTCGCCCAGCTCTCGGCCAGCAAGCCCATCCGCGCGGGGCTGGACGTGGCCACCGCCGGCGGCCCGGTGCGCGTGCTCGCGCGCGAGGAAGACCTGTGGCGCATCGCCCTGCCGTCACCGGCGGTGGATTTCTTCGAGCGCTTTGGCGAAGTGCCGCTGCCGCCGTACATCCGCCGCCCGCCACAGCCGCACGATCGCGAGCGTTATCAGAGTATCTTCGCCCGCGAGCCCGGCGCGGTGGCGGCGCCCACGGCGAGCCTGCACTTCGACGCGGCGCTCACCGCGGCGCTCGCCGAGCGGGGCGTGCAGCGTGCGTACATCACGCTGCACGTGGGTGCCGGTACGTTCCGACCGCTGCGGGGCGAGGATCTCGCCGCCCACGTGCTGCATGCCGAGCGCGCCTGCGTCGGTGCCGCCGCATGTGCGGCCATCGCGGCGACCCGCGCCGCCGGCGGCCGAGTGGTCGCGGTCGGGACCACGGTGGTGCGAGCCCTCGAGTCCGCAGCGCTCGCCGCCGCCGGCGAGGGCGCCGCCGATGCACCGGCACCGGGGCGAGAAGCTGCTCCGGCGCTCGCGCCCTGGCAGGGAGAGACACGGCTGTTCATCACCCCGGGCTTTCGCTTTCGGATGTGCGACGTGCTGCTGACCAACTTCCACCTGCCGCAGTCGACGCTGCTCATGCTGGTGTGTGCGTTCGCCGGCCGGCGCGCCGTGCTCGCCGCCTATGCGCACGCCGTGCAGGCCCGCTATCGTTTCTTCAGTTACGGGGACGCGATGCTGGTCACGCGGAGGTCTGCCTGAACCCCTCGTTCACGGTGCTGGCGGCCGATGGTCCCGCTCGCGTGGGCAGGCTGGTGACGGCCCACGGGGTGGTCGAGACACCAGCCTTCATGCCGGTGGGAACCTACGGCACCGTCAAGGCCATGACGCCCGAGGAACTCGAGGGCCTGGGTGCGCAGATCATCCTCGGCAATACCTTTCACCTGCTGCTGCGCCCGGGGCCGCAGATCATCGCAGCGCACGGCGGACTGCACCGCTTCATGCACTGGCCGCACCCCATCCTCACCGATTCCGGTGGCTTCCAGGTGTTCAGCCTGCGGAGCCTGCGCCGCATCAGCGAGGAGGGCGTGTGTTTTCGATCGCCGGTCGACGGACGCGAAGTGCGCCTGACTCCCGAGGACTCGATGGAAGTGCAGCTCGCGCTGCGCTCGGACATCGCCATGGCGCTCGATGACTGTACCGGGCATCCGGCGACCGAGGCCGAGGCGCGCGCTTCCATGGAGCGCTCGATGCGATGGGCGGCGCGCAGCCATGCGCACTACTACCGCGCCGACCGGGCCGCAGCACCTGGGGGTCTCTTCGGGATCGTGCAGGGCGGCATGCACCCCCCGCTCCGTCTGGCTTCCCTCGAGGCGCTGCTGCGTCTGCAGTGGCCGGGGCTGGCGGTCGGAGGGCTGGCGGTGGGGGAGTCGGAGGAGGAGCGCCTGGGCGTCCTCGAGAGGCTGGTTCCCCACATGCCGGCCGACCGTCCGCGCTACCTCATGGGCGTCGGCCGGCCCGAGGACATCGTCGCGGCCGTCATGCGCGGCATCGACATGTTCGACTGCGTCATACCGACCCGCCACGCCCGCAACGGCCACCTGTTCACGTCCGCCGGGGTCATCAATATCCGCAACAGCGCCTTCAGCGCCGATCTTGCCCCCATCGATGGCGCCTGCGACTGTTACACGTGTCGCAATTTCAGCCGGGCCTACTTGCGCCATCTCGACCGCTGCAACGAAATACTGGGATCGCGCCTCAACACCATCCACAACCTGCACTTCTACATCGGACTGATGCGTTCGCTGCGCAGCGCCATTGCGGCAGGTCACCTGGCAGGGTGGGCGCGGGAATTCCTCGCCCGGCGCGGCACGGTTGCTGTGGCATAATGCCGCCCTTTTCGCTTCCCGGACCGCACACATGAATGGCTTGATTTCCGACGCCTGGGCGCAGGGCGCACCCGCTGGCCCCGGCGGACAATTCCAGTTCGCCCTGCTGATGGCGGCGTTCATCGCTCTGTTCTATTTCATGCTCATCCGGCCGCAGCAGAAGCGGGCCAGGGAGCACCAGGCGCTGGTGTCGAAGCTCACATCCGGGGACGAGGTGGTGACCAGCGGTGGCCTGCTCGGGCGCGTCACCGACGTCGGCGACACCTTCGTCACGCTGGAGGTCGCCGAGGGCGTACGCGTCAAGGTGCAGAAGGTTCAGATCACCCAGCTCATGCCCAAGGGCACGCTGAAGAGCGCCTGAAATGCTCGAGTACGCCCGCTGGAAATACATCCTGATTGCGGTGGTGCTGCTGCTGGCGCTGCTGTTTGCGCTGCCGAATTTCTTCGGCGAGGACCCGGCGCTGCAGGTGGCGCGCAAGGACCGCAACCCGATCACCGCCGACGCCGCGCAGTCGCTGGAGGCCTTCCTGCACCAGCGCAACGTGCACTTCCTGAGGAGCTACCTCGACAACGGGCGCCTCATGGTGCGCTTCGCCAACGTCCCCGATCAGCTCGCCGGGCGCGATGCGGTCGATGAGCAGTATCAGGGCACCTACATCACGGCACTGTCGTTCGCGCCGCGCACGCCGGAACTGCTGCGCGCGCTCGGTCTGCGGCCGATGCCTCTGGGGCTCGATCTGCGCGGCGGCCTGTACCTGCTGTACCAGGTGGACGTGAACGCCGCAGTCGCCCAGGCACTCGACGGCTACGCCCAGGACGCGCGCCGCGCACTCGCCGCCGCCAACATCCCGGTGAAGGAGGTCACCACGGTCGCGGTGGAGGGCGCCCACGCCAACGCCGTGCGCGTGGTGCTGCCGCCGGAAGCGGATGCGGCGGCAGCGCGCAGTGCGCTCGCCACGCCGCTGCAGGGAATGTCGCTCGGCACCGAGAGTCTCGCCAGCGGCTCCGCCATCACCGGCGTCATGACCAACGCGCAGATCCGCGAGCGCCAGGACTACGCCATCCAGCAGAACATCACCACGCTGCGCAATCGCGTCAACGAGCTGGGCGTGTCCGAGCCGATCGTGCAGCGTCAGGGGATCGATCGCATCAACGTGCAGTTGCCGGGCGTGCAGAACTCCGCCGAGGTGAAGGACATTCTCGGACGGGTGGCGACGCTCGAGTTCCGCCTCGAGGACATGCAGAACAGTGCCTTCGAGGCGATGCAGACCGGGCGCGTGCCGCTCGGCTCGAAGCTCTACACGAACACCCGCTTCGGCCGCCCGGTGCTGCTGAAGCGTGAAGTCATTGCCACCGGCGATCAGCTGACCAACGCCACCACCAGCCAGTCGCAGGAGGGGCCGGCGGTGAACGTGCGGCTCGATGCGCGCGCCGGCGAGAACATGCTGAAGACCACGCGGGCGAACCTCAACAGGCGCATGGCGGTGGTGCTCATCGAGAAGCGCCAGGAAACCACCGAGGTCAACGGCAAGAAGGTGACGCGCCAGGTGACCGACGAGCAGGTCATCAACAGCGCCACCATCCGCGGGGTGTTCAGCAACAACTTTCAGATCACCGGGCTGCAGGCGGGCGAGGCGCGCGAGCTGGCGCTGCTGCTGCGCTCGGGGTCGCTGGCGACGCCGCTGTTCGAGATCGAGGAGCGCGCCGTGGGCCCGAGCCTGGGGCGAGAGAACATCGACAAGGGCGTGACGGCGCTGCTCGTCGGCATGGCGGGCGTGTTCGTGTTCATGGCGATCTATTACAAGGTCTTCGGGCTGGTCGCCGACCTGGTGCTGCTCGCCAACGTGGTGCTGCTGACGGCGCTGCTGTCGATGATGCGTGCCTCGCTGTCGCTGCCGGGTATTGCCGGCATCATACTCACCGTCGGTATAGCGGTGGACGCCAACGTGCTGATCTACGAGCGCATCCGCGAGGAGCTGCGCAAGGGTGTGTCGCCGCAGGCCGCCATCCGCGCCGGCTTCGACAAGGCGTTTTCGGCGATCGCCGATTCAAACATTACGGCGCTCATCGCCGGGGTGGTGCTGTGGGTGCTCGGCACCGGCCCGATCCGCGGGTTCGCCGTCGTGCTCACCCTCGGCATCCTGACCTCGATGTTCACCTCCCTCATGGGCAGCCGCGCGCTGCTCACGCTCATGTACGGCGGCCGGCGCAAGATCGCGCACCTGCCGATCTGACGTCCACCCTTCGACGAGGACATCATTTGGAATTCTTCAGCCATCAGACCAGTTTCCCGTTCATGGCCACACGCAAGGTGTGGTACGGGCTCTCCGCGGTGCTCATCATCGTGTCGCTGGTGTCGTTCTTCACGCGTGGACTGAATCTCGGCATCGACTTCACCGGTGGCGTGAGTGCGGGAGTCAGCTTCAGCCACGCGGCCAACGTCGAGCAGGTGCGCAGCGCGCTCCTTGCCGCCGGGTTCACCGACCCGCAGGTGCAGAACTTCGGCTCCGCGCGCGACGTCGCGATCCGCCTGCCGCCGGACTCCAGGCAGACCGCCGCCGAGATCCGCACGCGGCTGGAAGGAGCGCTCAAGGGACTCGATCCCGGGGTTCAGGTGACGCAGCTCGACGTGGTGGGCCCACAGGTGGGCAACGAGCTGCGCGTGAGCGCCATGTGGGCCCTGTTCTTTACGCTGCTCGGCATCTTCCTGTACATCGCTTTCCGCTTTCACACCTGGCGGCTGTCGCTGGGCGCGATCGCGGCGGTGCTGCACGATCCGATCCTGGTGCTCGGCTTCTTCTCCATCACACAGATGTCGTTCGACCTCGCGGTGGTGGCGGCGATTCTCGCGGTCATCGGCTACTCGCTGAACGACACCGTGGTGGTGTTCGACCGCATCCGCGAGCGCTTCGAGACCAACCGCCGCTCGCCGCCGGATCAAGTGCTGGATCAGTCGATCAATCAGACCCTGTCACGCACCATCATGACCAAGGTGGTGACGTCGATCGTGGTGGTCGCGCTGTTGTTCCTCGGCGGCGCGGTTCTGCGGGGCTTCTCGGTCGCGCTGCTGATCGGCATCATCGCCGGCACCTACTCTTCGATCTACATCTCCAGCGCCATCGCGCTCGATAGCGGTCTGACCGCGGAACACGTGTTTCCAAGCGTCAAGAAGGCAGCCCTCGACCACCTGCCGTAGCCGAGAACCCGTGCCCTGAGCGCCGATCCGCATCTCTGGCTGGCGTTCCTCGCGCTGGCGCTGCTCGAGATCGTTCTCGGCATCGACAACGTCATTTTCATCTCCATCCTGGTGGCGCGGCTGCCGCCGCAGCAGCAGAGGCGGGCGCGCATCGGCGGCCTCGCGCTCGCGATGCTGACGCGCATCGCGCTGCTGTTCTCGGTGGTGTGGCTCGCCGGCCTGGTGCAGCCGTGGCTGCGCATCGCCGGGCGCAGCTTTTCCGCCCGCGACCTGGTGCTGCTCGCCGGCGGGCTGTTCCTGCTCGGCAAGAGCGTGCTCGAGATCCACCAGGCGCTCGAGGCGCCCCCCGCCGCCACGACCCGGACGCGCCTGCGTGGCAGCCTCCTGGCCGTGGTCGCGCAGATCGCGCTCATCGACATCGTGTTCTCGCTCGACTCGGTGTTCACCGCGGTCGGCCTGGTGCGGGAGCTCCCCGTCATGGTCGCGGCGATCGTCACGGCGATCCTGGTCATGATGTGGGTGTCGCGCTCCATCGGTGCGTTCATTGCGCGTCACCCGACCATCAAGATGCTCGCACTGGCCTTCCTGATGCTGATCGGCCTCGCCCTCGTCGGCGAGGGCCTGCACTTCGAGATACCGAAGGGCTATCTGTACTTCGCGATGGCGTTCGCCGTGGGCGTGGAGCTGATCAACATGCGGCTGCGGCGCCGCCTGGACGAGCGCCGCGTGAACGAGCGGCGCAGCGCCGCGCCGCTGGCGTCGGACGAGGGCCGCGGCGACCGGCATCCGCCGCGTGAGCGCTAAAGCGCCGCGCGGGCGGCGCGCAGCGTCATGATGCGCGCCTTCAGGCGGTGCGCGGGCTCGCGGCTGCGCCGTTGGCGGCCTTGCGCACGCGGCTGTGCTGGTAGCCGTAGAAGGCGTAGATGACGACGCCGATCACGGTCCAGACGACCAGCCGTGCCCAGGTCGCAGGTCCCAGCGACACCATCATCGCTCCGCAGACGATGGCGCCCGCGATGCAGGTGAACCACGGGGCCGGCGTGCGGAACGGACGCCGCAGATCAGGGCGCGCGCGACGCAGCACCAGCACCCCGATGCACACGGTGACGAAGGCGGCCAGCGTGCCGATCGCCACCATCTCGCCGAGCAGCTTCACCGGGAACAGTCCGCCAACGACGGCGGCCGCCACGCCAGTTACCAACGTCCCGGTCGAGGGCGTGCGAAAGCGTGGATGAACGTGCCCGAACCAGGGCGGCAGCAGGCCATCCTGCGCCATGGCGAAGAATATGCGCGCCTGTGCGATGGTCATCACCAGCATCACCGACGTCATGCCGGCGACCGCCCCCAGCTTGACCGGGATTCCGAGCCAGTGCAGGGACATGTACTTGTCCAGGGCAAGGGCAACGGGGGCGGCAACGTCGAGCTGTTTGTAGCTCACCATGCCGGTCAATATCGCGGCCACGAGCACATAGAGGATCGTGCAGATCACGAGGCTCGCCAGGATGCCGATGGGCATGTCGCGCTGCGGGTTCCTCGTCTCCTGTGCCGCCGTCGAGATGGCGTCGAAGCCGATATAGGCGAAGAAGATCACGCCCGACGCCGCCATGACGCCGCTCCAGCCGAACTGTCCGAAGTGGCCGGTATTGGCCGGCACGAACGGGTGCCAGTTCGCAACATTGATGTAGCTGACGCCGAACAGTATGAACAGCACCACGACCGTCAACTTTATGGCGACGATGACCGCGTTGAACGCCGCCGACTGCCTGATGCCGATGTAGCAGATGGCAGCGATCGCGGTGACGATCAGAATCGCGGGCAGGTTGATGATCGCCCCGGTGGTCACGATCTCGAACGCTTCCTTGCCCATCGGCGTGCTGAGCGGCGCATTGGCGAGCATGGCCGGCACGTGGATGTGCAGCTGCTCGAGGAGGCTGACTGCGTACCCCGACCACCCGACGGACACCGTCGCCACCGCAAACAGGTATTCCAGCACCAGGTTCCAGCCGATGAACCAGGCGATGCCCTCGCCGAGCGTTGCGTAGGAGTAGGAGTAGGCGCTGCCCGAGACCGGGATCATGGCGGCGAACTCCGCGTAGCAGAGTCCGGCGAACGTGCAGCCGAGCCCTGCAATGATGAACGCGAGCGGCAGCGCAGGGCCGGCGTGGTTGGCCGCGGCGGTCCCCGTCAGCACGAAGATGCCGGTGCCGATGATGCCGCCGATGCCGAGCAGCGTCAGCTGCAGGGGGCCGAGCGTACGGTGCAGCTGGTTGCCCGAGGACTCCTGCTCGTGCAGGTCGGCAATGGATTTGGTCGCAAGAAGCTGGCTTGCCATAGGGCCCCCGGTTTTTCGCGAAGGACTGTACACAAGCACCCTGGGGAAAGCGAGCGAACCGCCGGGCTCGCACGCGCACCGCGCGTGCTGTGCTCAGCTCGTGCGCAACTCCGCCGGCACGTGCGGCGCGAGCAGCTCCACGAGCGCGGCGTACACCTTGGGGGTCCCGGCCACGATATGCCCCGCCTGGCGGTACTCCGCGCCGGTGAGGGTGCCGATGCGGCCACCGGCTTCCTGGATGAGCAGCGTGCCGGCGGCCGTATCCCAGGCGTTGAGGCCGATCTCCCAGAACGCATCCACGCGTCCGGCCGCGACATAAGCCAGGTCGAGAGCTGCGGCCCCGGGGCGGCGTACGCCCGCAACCTGCTCGGTGACGGCGCGAAACATCTCCAGGTAGGCGGCGAGGAAACGCGTGTTGGCACGATAGGGGAAGCCGGTGGCGATCAGCGCGCCCTCCAGCGCGCGCGCCTTGCTCACGCGCATGCGGTGGTTATCCAGGTGCGCACCGGCGCCGCGACTCGCGGTGAACAGCTCCCCGCGCAGCGGGTCGTAGACGACCGCGTGCTCGAGCCGCCCCTTGATCTCGCAGGCGATCGAAACGGCGAACACCGGAAAGCCATGCAGGAAGTTGGTGGTACCATCGAGCGGATCGATGATCCACAGCGTGTCGTGCTCGCCGCTGCGGCCGCTTTCCTCGGCGAGGAACGCATGTTGCGGATAGTGGCGGCGGATGGTGCCGATGATCTCCTGCTCGGCCGCGTGATCCACCTCGCTGACGAAGTCGTTGCGTCCCTTGGAGGTGACCGTGAGCGCCTCGAGGCGGTTCATGCTCCGGACGATGACTTCGCCCGCGCGGCGTGCGGCGCGCACGGCAATATTGAGAAGCGGCTGCATGCTCGCTGTTCATGATAGCAACCTGCCCGGGAGCGCGTACTACCGGGTCGCGATCGGGCATAAGATCGCCGTGAACGAGAATCCGCTGCGCCCCGGGGGTGCGCGCCGAGGCAGTGCGTTACCGTCGGGGAAAGGCCTGAGATGGAGTGCTGCGACATTCGCATCGTGCTGGTGGCCCCTTCGCATCCGGGCAACATCGGCGCGGCGGCGCGGGCCATGAAGAACATGGCGCTCGGCACGCTGGTGCTGGTGAATCCGAAGCAGTTCCCGCACGCCGAGGCCAGCGCGCGCGCCTCGGGCGCCGACGACGTGCTCGCGGCGGCGCGCGTGGTGCCGTCGCTCGCGGAGGGGCTGGCCGGCTGCGGGTTCGTTGCGGCGACGACCTCGCGCGAACGCGACCAGTATTTCCGCGTCGTCGACGTGCAGGAGGCGGCGGCGCGCATCGTGGCCGAAGCGCAGCGCTCGCCGGCCGCGGTGGTGTTCGGGGCCGAGCGCACCGGCCTCACCAACGAGGAGCTGGAAACGGCACATCTGCTGATCCGCATCCCGGCGAGTGCTGCGTACCCGTCGCTGAATCTCGCCATGGCGGTGCAGCTGGTGGCCTACGAGCTGTTCCGCGCGCGCGGCGCTGCGGTGGCGCCGGTCGCGTCGCCGACCGCGCCGCTGGCGACCGCCGTGGAGCTGCAGCGCCTGTACACACACTTCGCGCAGGTGCTGGAGGAGATCGACTTCCGCGACCGCACGCAGAGCGGCACGCACCTGATGAGCCGCATCCGCCGCTTCCTGCAGCGGGCCGAGCTCGACCAGAACGAAGCCAACATCCTGCGCGGCATCCTCACCGCCGTACAGCAGCGGCGCCGCCAGGCCGGCGAGCCGCCGCGGTGAGTACCAGGCCCGTCTATCTCGACTACGCGGCCACGACTCCGGTCGACGTTGAGGTCGCGCAGGCCATGAGCGAATGCCTCACGCTGGCGGGGGACTTCGGTAATCCCTCCTCGGCGCACCCCTACGGCCTCGCCGCCGCGGTGCGCATCGAGCGCTCGCGCGCACAGGTCGCCGCCCTCGTCGGTGCCGAGCCGCAGGAGATCCTGTTCACCTCCGGTGCGACTGAATCCAACAACCTGGCGATATTGGGCGGCGCGCGCGCCAACACCGACCGCGGCCGGCACCTCATAACCGCGCGCACCGAGCACAAATCGGTGCTCGACCCCTGCCGTCAGCTGGAGAAGGAGGGTTTCAGCGTTACCCGGCTCGCGCCCGCACGCAGCGGGCGCATCGACCCGGCACAGCTGGTCGCCGCGCTGCGGCCCGGTACCGTGCTGGTGTCGGTCATGTGCGCGAACAACGAGACCGGCATCCTCGAGGACGTGGGGGCCATCGGCGCGCTGTGCCGTGAACGCGGCATCGCCTTTCACTGCGACTGTGCCCAGGCCGCCGGCAAGATGCCGCTGGCGCTGCACGAGCTGGCGATCGATTTCGCTGCGTTCACCGCGCACAAGCTCTACGGTCCCAAGGGCATCGGGGCGCTCTATGTCCGCAGCGGGGCGCGGGGACTGCTGCAGCCGCTGAGTTTTGGCGGCGGACAGGAGCGGGCCCTCCGCCCGGGTACGCTCGCGACGCACCAGATCGTGGGGTTCGGGGTCGCATGCGCCCGGGCCGCCACTCTGCTGCCGGCAGAGAGTGCGCGCCTGGCCGCCTTGAGCGCACGGCTGTGGCAGGGACTGGCGACGCTGCCCGGCACTCACTTGAACGGCGCGGATGCGCCGCGCGTGCCGGGTATCGTGAACGTCTCGTTCGAGGGGGTGCACGGCGAGAGTCTCGTGGCGGGGTTACCTGAGCTGGCGGTCTCCACCGGCGCAGCCTGCAGCTCGGACTCCGCCGATCCCTCGTATGTGCTGCGTGCCCTCGGGCGCGACGTGCGCCTTGCCGAGAGCTCGCTGCGCTTCAGCCTCGGCCGCCCGACCCGGGAGGGCGACGTCGATCTCGCCGTTCGCGCCGTGCAGCGCGAGCTTGCGCGGCTGCGGGCCCTCTCGCCCGCGGCGGGCGCCCCGGCGGACCTGGCGGCACGCCCTGGCAGTCTGATCAGCGGTGAAGCCGGCGGCCCGGGCGAGGACACATGGGTGCGCTTTCATCTGCTGGTCGCGGGCGACACGGTGATAGAGGCACGCTGCCGGGCCTTTGCCTGCCCCGATACCATGGAGGCGGCTGCCTGGCTGTGCGGACAGCTTGCCGGACGCCCGCGCAGTGCCCTCATTCCGGGCACGCCGGCCGGATGGGCTGCCGCCCGGGGCATTCCGGTGCAGAAACTGGGACGGCTGCTGGTGGTCGAAGACGCCTTGCGCGACTGTCTCGCGCATTGGAAATGACAGGGTAGAATACGAGCAGCGATGAGCATCTCACTGACGGAATCCGCGGCCAACCGGGTAAAGGGCTTCCTGGCCGCACGCGGTCACGGTATCGGCCTGCGTCTCGGGGTGCGCAAGACCGGATGCTCCGGCTTTGCCTACGTGATCAACTACGCCGACGGCCCGCAGCCGGGTGATAAGGTCTTCGAGGACCGCGGCGTGCAGGTGTTCGTCGACGCCGAGAGCCTCACTCTGCTCGACGGGACGCTGGTGGATTTCGTGAAGCAGGGCCTCAACGAGGCGTTCCGTTTCAGAAATCCGAACGTCAAGGGCGAATGCGGCTGCGGGGAGAGCTTCTCGGTCTGAGGCAAAAACCCCTTATCCGACCGGTACTTCCGCCGCACGCCAAATTGCCGAGGTCGCGCGACACAAGGTAAACTGCGCCGCTTCCCCAGCGGCCCGGCGGCGCTGCCGCGTAAGAACCGGCCGTTTCTCTCAAATCAGATTTGCGAAAGGTCAATGCGAATGGCGCTCGAGCGCACCCTGTCCATCGTCAAGCCCGACGGCGTGAAAGGCAATCTCATCGGCGAAGTGTACCGCCGCTTCGAGAAGGCCGGGCTGTCGATCATTGCCGCACGCATGCTGCACCTGTCGCAGCGGGAGGCTGAAGGCTTCTACGCGGTGCACCGCGAACGCCCCTTCTTCAAGGACCTGGTGCGCTACATGACCTCCGGGCCCGTCATCGTGCAGGTCCTGGAAGGCGACAACGCGATTCTCCGCAACCGCGACATCATGGGCGCGACTGACCCGAAAAAAGCCGCACCCGGCACGATCCGCGCAGATCTCGCCGCCAGCATCGAGCAGAACGTCGTGCACGGCTCGGATGCGCCCGACACCGCCGTGCGCGAGATCGCCTACTTCTTCAGCACCACGGAGCTGCACTCGCGCGCGTGAGCTCGCGCGGGTCACCACCATGACGGCCTCGGCCGCAGAGCGCACCAACCTGCTGGGCCTGCCGCGCGCGGCGCTGGAAACGTTCGTCACGCAGCTCGGCAGCCGGCCGTTTCGCGCCCGCCAGCTCATGAACTGGGTCTACAAGCGCGGCGCCGGGTCGTTCGCCGACATGACCGACCTGGCGAAGGACTTCCGCGCGCGCCTCGGCGCGGCAGCCGAGGTGCGCGCCCCCGAGATCGTTTCCGTGCAACGCTCCGCCGATGACACCTGCAAGTGGCTGCTGAAGGCGGATGCGGCGCAGGCATTCGAGATGGTCTTCATACCCGAGCCCGATCGCGGCACGTTGTGCATCTCCTCGCAGGTCGGCTGCGCCCTCGACTGCTCGTTCTGCGCCACCGCGCAGCAGGGGTTCAACCGCAATCTCAGCACCGCGGAAATCGTCGGCCAGGTCTGGCTCGCGATGCGCGAGCTCGAGCGCGCCGAGCAGCAACGGCCGGCGGGGGATGCGGCGACCGTCAGCGCGCGCGCCGGGCGTCGCGTCACGAACGTGGTGCTGATGGGTATGGGCGAGCCGCTGGCGAACTTCCGCAACGTGGTGCCGGCACTCGCCATTCTGCTCGATGATTTCGGCTTCGACCTGTCGCGGCGCCGCGTGACGCTCTCGACCTCCGGGCTGGTGCCGCAGATCTACCGGCTGGCGGAAGTCAGCAACGTGGCGCTCGCCGTGTCGCTGCACGCGCCGGACGATGCGCTGCGTAACGAGCTCGTGCCGATCAACCGCAAGCATCCGATTGGCGAGCTGCTCGAGGCGTGCTGGCACTACCTCGACGAGCGCAATGGCCGCAGCGTCACGTTCGAGTACGTGATGCTGGATGGCGTGAACGATTCCCCGGCGCAGGCGCGCGCGCTCGCCCGGCTGCTCAAGGGCCACCCGGCGAAGGTGAATCTCATCCCGTTCAATCCCTTCCCCGGTACACGCTACCGGCGCTCACCCGCGGCCGCCATCCACGGCTTCCGCAACGAGCTGCTGCAGCGCGGCCTGCTGGCGACCATCCGCCGCACGCGCGGCGAGGACATCGATGCCGCCTGCGGGCAGCTGGCCGGCCGCGTCATCGATCGCACCACCGTGCGACTCGGAGCCAAGGTCATCGGCGTCGCGGTGCAACCATGAGCAAGCCAATGAGTGACACCCGCAGTTTCCACCCGGTGCGCACGCTTTGCTGCGGCCTGCTGGCGCTGCTGCTGGCCGCCTGCACCACTGCCAGCAGCCAGCTGCATGCCCGCAAGCAGCGCGACGCCGCCGCCTACAACGTGCAGCTGGGCATCGCCTACATGAACCAGGGGGATCTCGAGCGGGCGAAGGACAAACTCGATCGCGCGCTCGCGGAGAATCCGCAGAGTGCCGACGTGCACAGCGCCCGCGCCACGCTGTTCGCGCGGCTCGGTAACATCGCCAAGGCGGACGCGGAGTTTCGCAGCGCGCTGCACCTGGCGCCGCAGGATCCGCGGATGGTGAACAACTACGCCGTGTACCTCTGCCAGAACGGACGCAGCGACGAAGGTGTGAAACGCTTCCTCGAGGCGGCGCATAACGCCCTGTATCCGACGCCCGAGGCCGCCTACACCAACGCCGGCGTCTGCCTGCGTGCGGCCAGGCGAGACGACGAGGCACGCGCCAACTTCACCAGGGCGCTGCAGGTCAGGCCGAACTTCGCCGAAGCGCAGTTCCAGCTCGCCAATCTGCAGTTCGACCACCAGGAGTTTGCCGCCGCACGCGCCGGCATCGATACCTTCATCGGCACCTACAACGCCACGCCGGATCTGCTGCTGCTCGGGGTGCGCGCCGCGCACGCCCAGGGTGATCGCCTCGGCGCCCAGCGCTACGCGCGCAGGCTCCAGCTCGACTTCCCCGAGACCGAACAGACCCGCGCGCTCGCCGCGCTCGAGCGCCCCGCCGGCTGACCGCTATGACGAGTGAAGCTGGCGGCGAGCCGGCCCGCGGCATAGGCGCGCGGCTGCGCGTCGCGCGCGAAAAGAGAGGACTCACCGTCCTGCAGGCTGCCGAAAGGCTGCACGTGGATACGCGCACGCTGGAAGCGCTGGAACGGGAGGACTTCGGCGCGCTGGGCGCGGACGTGTACGTGCGCGGACACCTGCGGCGCTATGCGGAGGCGGTCGGCGAGTCGCCTGCGGAGCTGCAGGCCCTGTATGCCGGCAGCACGCGCGCGGTGCGTCCGGATCTGACGCGCATTCCGCACCGCGACCCCGGCAGGCGCTCGGCGCGGCTGGTGCTGCCGGCGCTGCTGGTGCTGGTGGGATGCGCCCTGGCGGGACTGCTGTGGTGGCTGATCACGCTGCCGGGCGAGAACCTTAAGCCGCTGCCCGTCGCCGCCTCGCTCCCGTCGGAGAGCGCTCCTGGCACCGTGCCGGCCGCCGACGAGGCCGCGCAACCGCCGGCTACCCCCGGCAGCCGCGTGCCCCCGGAAGTCTCGGGCTCCCTGCCCGCGGGCGCTGTCGCGTCCGCCCAGCTCAGCATGAGGTTCGCGGCGGAAAGCTGGGTGGAGGTCTACGATGCCGGCGGACGGCGGCTGCTGCAGGGGCTGATCGAGGGCGGCAGCACGCGCACGGCGAGCGGCGCGCCGCCACTGCGCGTGGTGCTCGGCAATGCAGCGGGCGTCGAACTGCGCTTCAACGGCCGGCCCGTCCCCTTCGCGGGGCTGGTGCGCCACGACGGCAGTGCTCACCTGCTGATCGACGACGCCGGCCGGGTGAGTGCGTCCACTCCGCGGCTCGCACACGGGGATTGAGGTGCCCGAGCAGATCCAGCCCATCCGCGGAATGAACGATGTGCTGCCGGGCGAAATCGGCACCTGGCAGTACTTCGAGAGCTGCACTCGTGAGCTGCTCGCCGCCTATGGCTACGAGGAGATCCGCGTCCCGGTGGTCGAGCACACCGAGCTCTTCAAGCGGGCGATCGGCGAGCATACCGACGTGGTCGGCAAGGAGATGTACACCTTCACCGACCGCGGCGGCGACAGCCTCACGCTGCGCCCCGAGGCCACGGCGGGCATCGTGCGCGCGCTGATCTCCAATGGCCTGTTGCGCGGACAGCGTCACAAGCTCTGGTGCCTGGGTCCCATGTTCCGGCACGAGACACCACAGGCAGGGCGCTATCGCCAGTTCTGGCAGGTCGACGTGGAAGCGGTCGGTTGCCCGGGCCCGGACGTCGACGCGGAGCTGATCGCGCTCAGCGCGCGGCTGTGGCAGCGTTTAGGGATCTCCGGCCTCACGCTGCACCTCAACTCGCTCGGCACGCCCGAGTGCCGCCGCGCGTACCGGGCGCGGCTGGTCGAGTATCTGCGCGCGCACGAGTCGCAGCTCGACGCCGACAGCCAGCGGCGCCTCGCCGGCAACCCCCTGCGGGTGCTCGACAGCAAGAACCCGGCCATGCAGGAGATCGTGCGCGGCGCCCCGCTCCTCACCGAGCATCTCGACGCCGAGTCACGCGCGCATTTCGAGGCGCTGTGCGCCATGCTGCGCGCGATGGACGTGTCCTACGAAGTCAACCCCCGCCTGGTGCGCGGGCTCGATTACTACAACCGCACGGTGTTCGAATGGATCACCGCCTCGAGCGGTGCGCAGAATGCCGTATGCTCGGGCGGCCGGTATGACGGCCTGATTGCCCAGCTCGGTGGCGATGCGACCCCGGCGATTGGTTTTGCGATGGGCGTCGAACGCCTGGTCGCCCTGCTCGCTGCCGCCGGGCGCACGCCCGCCGCCGCTCGCCCGGATGTCTACGTGGTAGTCAGCGGCGGCGCGCAGGCCATACGTGAGGCCCTGCAGCTCGTGGAGCGGTTGCGCACCGAGCGGCCGGGTGTGCGGTTCGAACTGAACGTCGGCGGGGGCAATTTCAAGGCCCAGTTCCGCCGCGCCGACAAGAGCGGCGCCGCACTGGCGATCATCATCGGCGAATCGGAGCTCGCCCGCGGCGCGGTCGGCGTGAAACCTTTGCGTGACACGTCCGGTCAGAGCGAGTGCCCGATCGCACAGCTCGCGCCCGGGCTCGATGCGGCGCTGGCCGCGGCGCGCGCGGCGCCGCCGGCGGAGTGAAACGGGGGAGGATGCGTGGAAGATTACCTGTCTGAAAAAGAGCAATGGGAGTGGGTCAAGTCCCAGGTGCGCGAGAACGGTCCGACCGTGATTCTTGCCATCGCGCTGGCGCTGGCTGCGGTATTCGGCTGGCGCTGGTGGCAGGGGCACCAGGATACCCGGCAGCTGCAGGCGGGAGCCAGGTACATGCAGATGGTCCAGGCGCTCGAACACGGTGACCGCTCACAGGCGCTCGTGCTGCTGGGGGAGCTCGAGCGCGATCATGCGGGTTCGCCCTACACCGATCAGGCGAAACTGCTGGCCGCACGCGTGTACGTCGACGACGGGCAGCTCGATCGTGCCGCCGGTGAGCTCGCCAGCGTCGTAGAGCACTCCAGGGACCGGGAGCTGGCACTCGTGGCCCGGCTGCGCCTGGCACGGGTGCAGATTGCGCAGGGCAAGCCCGAGGCCGCGCTCGCCACCCTGGGCGCCGATGCCGGTGCCGGAGCGTTCGCGGCGCGTTACCACGAGGTACGGGGCGATGCCTACTACGCCAAGGGGGACAAGGCAGCGGCCCTCACCGAGTACCGCAGCGCGCAGACCGCCGGCGACGGCACGGATGCGGCGCTGCTGGGGCTGAAAATCGCCGACCTCAACAACGGCGCGCCGGCGGCGACTGCTGCCGCCCGGTCCGCCGCACCCGGATCAGGCAAGTAACTATGCGAAACCTGCACCGCGGGACGAGACCCGCTCGCGCCGTGAAGCTGGCGGGCACGCTGGCGGCGCTGCTGCTCATTGCCGCCTGCTCCAAGGACAAGAACGTCGAGCAGCCGGCGAAGCTCACACCGCTGCCGGCGCCGAGCCTGCGCGTGCAGCGCGTGTGGAGCGCCGCGGTCGACGACAAGAAGGCCGTGGCACTGCGCCTGGGGGCCGGCATCTCGATTGCCAACGATCGCGTGTACGCGGCCGGACACCGCGGCGACGTCGTGGCGCTTGACCTCAACACCGGCCGCACAGTATGGCGTGTCAGGACGCGCGCGCCGCTCGCGGGCGGCACCGCCGCGAGCGAGGATCTGGTGGTCGTCGGCTCGAGCGACGGGCAGCTGTTCGCCCTCAACGCCAGCGACGGTAAAACCCGCTGGAAAGTGCGCTTGAACGGGGAGCTGCTGGCTCCCGCGGCCATCGCGCCGAAGCTGATTGCCGTGCGCACGGTCGATGGCAAGTTGCACGGCCTGAGCCCCGAGGACGGCCGCGAACTGTGGGTACAGGAGCAGCAGGTTCCGCGCCTGTCGCTGCGCGGCACATCGAGCCCGGTGATCGCCGGGGACCTCGTGTTGTGCGGCTTCGACAACGGCAAGGTGCTGGCCGTCAATGCAGCCGACGGCTCGGTGCAGTGGGAGGCGACGGTGACCCCGCCGCACGGCCGCACGGAGCTCGAACGCCTGGTCGACATCGATTCGGCAGTCAGCATCTCGGGGAAGGACGTTTACGTCGTGGGCTTCCAGGGAAGGGTGGCGATGCTGGCGCTCGATACCGGGCAGGTCTGGTGGTCGCACGAATCCTCCAGCTATCGCGGCCTCACCCGGGATGACGACACGTTGTACGTTGCCGATGCGGACGGCCAGGTGGTGGCGCTGAAGGCACGCACCGGCGCCGAAGTGTGGCGCCAGAGCGCGCTCAAGCGCCGGCGGCTGTCGGCGCTCGCCCTCATGGACGAGACCATCGTTGTGGGCGATTTCCAGGGCTACGTACACTGGCTAGACAAGGCGAGCGGTGCGCTGGCGGCGCGCGTGCAGAGCGGCAAGGTGCGCATCAGCAACCCACCGGTGGTTGCCGGCAACATGGTGGTGGTCATCAATGATCGCGGGCAGATCACCGCTTATCGCGTGACCCCGATCGCCGGGGTGGTCGCCACGGGCGCCAAACCGGTTGCCGAGAAAGCCGCGCCGCCGCCTGAACCCGTGCCGGCGCCTGCCCCCGCGCCGACGCCTCCCCCCGCGCCGGAGAGCAAGTAGCGGCGTTGAACGCGGTACTGGCCCCACGATGCTGCCCGTCATCGCGCTCGTCGGCCGGCCGAACGTCGGCAAGTCGACACTGTTCAACGTGCTCACCGGTACGCGCGACGCGCTTGTCGCGGACGTGCCGGGACTCACGCGCGACCGCCAGTACGGTTTCGGTTGCGTGGGTCCCGTTCCCTGCGTGCTCATCGACACCGGTGGAATCATCGAGAACCCGGTCGGCATCGAGGCGCAGATGCGCACGCAGACCGAGCGTGCGGTTGCCGAGGCAGACCGGCTGATATTCCTGGTCGACGCGCGCGCGGGCCTGTCACCGCAGGATCAGTTCGTCGCCCGCGAGCTGCGCCGCTCGGGCAAGCCCGTCACGCTGGCCCTCAACAAGGCCGAGGGCCTCGATGCCGACATGGCCGCCGCCGACTTTCATGCGCTCGGGTTTGGTGAGCCGCTCGCCGTTTCCGCCAGCCACAGGCAGGGTTGCGAGGAGCTCATGGAGCACGCGCTGGCCGGCTTCGAGCCGCAGCCGCAGGCGCAGGAGGACTCCGGGGCCATCCGCATCGCCATCATCGGCCGGCCGAACGTCGGCAAGTCGACGCTGGTCAACCGGCTGCTGGGCGAGGAGCGCGTGATAGCGAGTGAGGAGCCCGGCACCACGCGCGACCGCATCCTCGTCCCCTTCGAGCGCGACGGCCGCAGCTTCCTGCTCATCGACACCGCCGGGGTACGGCGGCGCGCGAAGATCGAGGATGCCGTGGAGCGCGCCAGCGTCGCCAAGACACTGCAGGCGATCGACGAGGCGCACGTCGTCATCCTGGTGCTCGACGCGCACGACACGGTGGCCGAACAGGACGCCAGCGTGCTGGGGCTGGCGCTCGAGCGCGGGCGTGCCCTCATCATTGCCGTCAACAAGTGGGACGGCATCCCTCAGGAGCAGCGCGCGGAGATTCACCGCCAGCTCGCACTCAAACTCGACTTCGTGCCGTTTGCGCCGCTGCACTTCATCTCCGCCCGGCACGGCACCGGGGTGGGTGAGCTCATGCATTCCACGGTGCGCGCCTACGATGCCGCCATGCGCGCCATGCCGACGCGCGAGCTGACGCGGACGCTCGAGCAGGCGCTCAGCGTGCACCAGCCACCGCTGGTGCGCGGCCGGCGCATCAAACTGCGCTACGCCCATCAGGGCGGCCGCAACCCGCCGCGCATCGTGATTCACGGCAACCAGACCGCTTCGGTCCCCGACGCCTACACCCGTTATCTGGCGAATGTGTTCCGCAAGAGCTACGACCTGTTCGCCACGCCGGTATTCATCGAGTACCGCACGGACGCCAACCCCTATCAGCGCGAGCAGCGCGGCAGAGCGCGCCCGCAAGGCAAACGCCGCGGGCCGGCGCGGCTGCGGGGGCGCTGAAGCGAGGTACCACTGTCATGTTGCGCGTATGTCGCCGATGTGTTGCCATTCGGCCCCCATGCGCACCAGGTCTGCGTGCATAGTGCTCCTCGCATTGGCCGGGCTCGCGACCCGGGGCTCGGCCGCCGAGCCGACCGGCAGCGCCGCGTACCTCGCGATTCCTACTCCCAGCGTCGCGTTGCGACACGTCGAGATCATTGACGGCACGGGTGCAGCGCCACGCACCGACCAGACACTGATCATCGTCGACGGCAGAATCGCCGCCGCGGGCCCGGCCGCGACTACCG